>Ga0209081_1000048_pt1 | contig 61386 bp, 54 predicted proteins | sample GOMGulsemesocosm_4_FD_184636 | JGI IMG/M metagenome (GOLD analysis project Ga0209081, IMG submission 184636) | Methane-oxidizing microbial communities from mesocosms in the Gulf of Mexico - GOM15B Gulf of Mexico (SPAdes) (version 2) | ecosystem: Environmental > Aquatic > Marine > Cold seeps... | reverse complement strand
CTGCGGTACTGCCGAGCGAAGAAGAATTTCCTTACACCATTCGTGTGGTGAGCGAGATTACTGAATCGAACGGTTCATCTTCTATGGCTTCTGTCTGTGGCTCGTCTCTGGCACTGATGGCTGCCGGCGTACCTTTGAAGGCTCCAGTAGCTGGCATCGCAATGGGTCTGGTTAAAGAAGACAACGGCTTTGCGGTTCTGACCGATATCTTGGGTGACGAAGATCACCTGGGCGACATGGACTTTAAGGTGGCCGGTACAGCCGGCGGTATCACTGCCCTGCAGATGGATATCAAGATCGAAGGTATCACTGAAGAGATCATGGAAATCGCGCTGGAGCAGGCACTGCACGCCCGCCTGCACATCCTCGCCGAGATGAACAAGGTTATCAGCAAGTCCCGTGACGGTGTTTCTGAAAACGCCCCGCAGTTCGAGTTGATCAAGGTTCACCCTGACAAGATTCGCGACATCATCGGTAAGGGCGGCGCTACTATCCGTGCGATTACTGAAGAGACTGGCGCGTCTATCGACATCAACGATGATGGCGTGGTTAAGGTTTACGGCGAGAATAATGACTCTCTGCAGGCGGCCCTGGCCCGTATCGGTGAAATTACCGCCGAAGCTGAGATTGGTGCTATCTACGAAGGTAAGGTTGTACGTATCGTCGACTTCGGCGCATTCATCAACTTCCTACCGGGTAAAGATGGTCTGGTACACATATCGCAGATCGCTGAAGAGCGCGTTAACGCCGTAACCGATTACCTGAAAGAAGGTGAGATGGTTCGCGTTAAGTGTTTGGACGTTGATCAGCGTGGTCGTATCAAGCTTTCTATCAAGGAAGCTAAGCGCGAAGAAAGCCCAGGAGCGGCGGCTGAAACACCAGCGACTGACGCCCCTGCTGAGTAAGTGTTTAGTGGGCTTGCCCGCTAAATATTGAGCGATGAAAAAAGCCGCGCTTTGCGCGGCTTTTTTTCGCCTGGAGGAAAGGCTTTCTGCTGGTGTGCTGTGGCGGGTGGTATGGTCTAATATGGCCTTTAACTCATAACAGATATAACTCGTCGCTATGATGAAACGTGTAATAAGCGGGCTGATACTGCTGTTGAGCAGCACTGTGGTGTATGCAAACGCTAGTTATTGCCTGAGCAGTGGCCGTACCGAAGGCTACCGCTGTGATACAGAGCAGGCGCAAACGCCTTCATGGTATAGCATCCAGCTTCTGCAGCGGGCGGGTACACCGCTGATTCCCGAGGCAGATATTGTGCACCGCAGTGGCGTAAGCGAAAGCAGTTCGCTGATTTACTTGGGGCGTTTTGAGGAGGCGGAGGATGGCCTGTCGGCACTAGCGGTTGCGATTAACCAGTGGGGTGAGCGAGCTAAGCCGTTGCTGGTTGAGTTCACTCCGCGCGTGGGCATGCCACGGATTCGCTTAGTCGCTGAATCTGAGCCGCTGTTGTTGGCCGCTGTTGATAGTGGTAGCTCTGCTACGCAGGTAGGGTTGCTGCGCTTTGATCGGCCGGCCGCCGCTGTCGGCCGCTCTGACGAGCCTGCGTTGTTAGAGGTCGTAGGACCAGTCACAGCGCCGTTTCAGTTGGCTGTGAAACCACAGTATTCATTGGTATACAGCATTCAAGTGGGTGCTTTCGCACGTGTAGATCTAGGTCAACGGTTTGCCAGTAGAAATCGTGAGGTGCCTCTCTACTGTCGACAAAAGAAGAACGGTATTTTTGCTGTTTACTACGGGGTGTATCAAGGTTATGGCGATGCTAAGCCGCACCTTAAAGATCATGAGCTGTTCGATAGCATGGGGGCGTACGTGGTTAAGCTTAAAAATGTGAGTTTTCAGCCATGCGATGCTTTGGCGCAGTCCATTCGTGAGGCGAAGCGTAAAGCTTATGCACCCTGTAAGGATTGCGAGGCGAGTGCGATTGCTGAAAGTTTTTTACCTGAGCGGTTATTGAGTCCGTAGCGGGGTGCTCCAGTTTGCCCTCAGGCCCACGATACTATGTGCCCCCTTGAGGGGTATACCGCTCCTGAACACTAAAAGGCCTCCAACTGGAGGCCTTTTAGTGTCTGCTGATTGACGGTATTGGGGGTTAGCCGAAGGTGTGTTCTGCAGCAGGAAAAGTGCCAGCCTTAACGTCTGCATTGTACTTGCGCAGGGCATCGGGAATGTCTTCAGCTTCGACCAGGAAGTTCTTGGAGAACTTTGGGGGTTGCTCAGTAAGGCCGAGAATATCGTTGATGACCAATACCTGTGCATCAGTATCGGCGCCGGCTCCAATACCAATAGTGGGCATGCTGACGGCTTCAGTGACGCGCCTGCCAACATTGTTGGGTACACATTCAAGTACGAGCAGGTCCGCACCCGCTTCGTCCAATAGCTTGGCGTCGCGCACAATTACGTTGGCCTGTTCTTCGCTGCGCCCCTGTACGCGGAAGCCACCAAGTTTGTTGACCGACTGAGGTGTGAGGCCTAGGTGCGCGCAGACGGGGATACCGCGCTCGCTGAGCATGCTGACCGTTTCAGCCAGCCACTCTCCGCCTTCTATTTTCACCATGTGCGCGCCGGCTTGCATGATGCGTGTGGCGTTTCTTAGGGCTTGTTCAGGCGTAGCGTAGGTCATGAAGGGCATATCCCCCATGATCAATGACTTGTTGTTGCCGCGCTTGACGGCCTCCACGTGGTAGATCATTTGTTCCATGGTGACGGGGATGGTGCTGTCGTAGCCAAGGACCGTCATGCCGAGGCTGTCGCCCACCAATAGAACTTCAATACCTGTTTTCTGAGCCATGCTGGCCATGGGGGCATCGTAGAGTGCGACGGTTGCAAACTTTGTGTTCTCAGCTTTCATCTTGCGCAGCGTATTGATGCTGATCGGCTTGCTGAGCCCCGTGTCGGGGTTAACTGTTCCGTAAACCATAGTTTTGTCTGTCTTCAGTGGTTAAAGGGTTGGCGTGGGGTTGTAGTAATGACGCCCGCTCTTGATGTGCAACATGTAATCAACCAGTTGAGCGTAGTGATCTGGGTTGTTGGCCAGATCCAGCTCGGCGGCATTGACGATCAGTAGTGGTGCGCGATCGTAATAGTGAAAAAAGTTCATGTAGGCATCGTTAAGCCGATGCAGGTAATCGGCGCTGATGGCGCGCTCGGCTGCGACGCCACGTGCATTGATGCGCGCCTGTAAAACATCATTGGGGGCCTGCAAGTAGATCACTAGATCGGGTGTTGGCGCATCAATGGTGAGTTGATTATAGACCTGTTGGTAAAGGCGCAGCTCATCATTATCGAGTGTCACTGAGGCGAATAGCGGGTCTTTGTCGATTAGGAAGTCGGCTACGCGGACCGGCTGAAACATATCGCCCTGGCGTAGGCTTTCAATTTGCTTGGTGCGCTCAAAGAGAAAATGCAGCTGCGTTGGCAGAGCCGCTGAGGCTGGATCATCGTAGAAGCGCTTAAGGAAGGGGTTGTCCTGAGCGTTTTCTAGCAGCAGGTCGTAATTGAGGGTTCTGGCTAGGTGTTTGGCCAGCGTGGTTTTACCGACGCCAATGGGGCCTTCTATGGCGATATAGCGGGGCAGTTCACGACCCTCGAGGTCGAGCTTTACATCAAAACCGTCGAGGGTTGCTTGTTCTTTTTGAGTGCGACTATCGCTCAAGAAAGTCTCCTTCTTATGACTCGAGGCGGGATAGACCTGTTTTATCACATTGCTGCCATAAAGAGGTAACACTCTCGCCGCTCGGTAGTGTCAGCTCTGAGCTGATATTTGCCAGCGGGCCGAGTACAAAGCTGCGTTCACATAGGTGTGGATGGGGCACGGTGAGGCGCTCGGTGGCGATGTTTTGTTGGCCGTAGAGTAGAATATCTAGATCCAGTGTACGCGCCCCCCAATGTACCGTTCGCTCCCGCCCATGGTGCAGTTCAATGGCTTGCAGTGCATCTAGCAGGGCTTCTGGCGCAAGGTCTGTTTCCAGTAGGGCTGCGGCGTTGATGTAATCTGGCTGGTCCTGTGGGCCAACCGGCGCGCTCTGGAATATAGCCGAGTGTTTGACCATGCGGGTGTTAGGCAGTGCCCCCAATTCACATAGGGCACGCTCAACCTGTGTGCGAGGCTGATCAAGATTACTGCCCAGGCCAATATACGCGAGGTTCACGACTGTGGTGGTGCCTTGCGCGGTGCGCGACGGCGGCGATTGCGGTTGGGCTTGCGGCCCTGATCACTGCGCTGAAGGTTATCGACCATCTCTTGGCGGCCCTCTTCGTCTTTCTGCTGGTATGTTGTCCACCAGTTGCCTAGGCCTTGATGGTCTTCGCCGGCCTGTTCACGCATCAGCAGGAAGTCATAGGCGGCACGGAAGCGTGGGTGCTCGACTAGGCGTTCGGCGCGTTTACCTGAGCGCATGGGTAGTCGAGATTGTAGCTCCCAAATTTCGCGGGCGCTTTGAGTGAAGCGCTTAGGAATCGCGGTGTGCTGAATCTGACGGCTGATGACTTCGTGCGCGGCCAAATTGTGTGCCCGTGGCGGGGCTTCGCCTTCGTCTTCAACGCGCTGTTGCTCTTTGAGTACAGCAGGCCAGAGAAAGGTGGCGACGATGAACGCCGGCGTGACACGCTGGTCGTTGTGTATGCGCATGTCAGTGTTGATCATGGCTTGTTCGAAGAGTGCCAGTACTTTCTCGTCCCCCTCCCTTATGGCCTCTTCTGCAGCGGGTACCAGTTGCTCAAATAGGTCGTATTCACGCAGCTCATAAAAAGTATCTTGAGCTTGGCCACTCATAAATAATTTGAGCATCTCATCAAACAGGCGAGCTGCGGGGATGTTGCGCAGCAGTGGCGCCATCTTACGGATGGGGGCGGCGGTTTTGCTTTCGATCTCGAAGTCGAGCTTGGCGGCAAAGCGCACAGCACGGAGCATGCGCACAGGGTCTTCCTGATAGCGTGTCTTGGGGTCGCCGATCATACGCAACTTGCGCTTTTTCAGGTCCTGCATGCCACCGGTGTAGTCGTGAATGCTGTCGTCTTCGCTGGTGTAGTAGAGCGCGTTGATGGTGAAATCACGGCGCAGCGCGTCAGAGCGCATGTCGCCGAAGACGTTGTCACGCAACAGCATGCCTTCCTGTGATTGCTTGGCGCGTTGGTTGTCTGCTTTTGCGTCATGGTTGGCGCGGAAGGTGGTGACCTCAATAATTTCTCGACCAAAGCGCACGTGGACAATTTTGAAGCGTCGACCAATGATCCGAGAATTACGAAAGAGGCGTCGGATTTGTTCTGGTGTAGCGTCAGTGGCGACATCAAAGTCTTTTGGTGTGCCGTCAAGCAGTGAGTCGCGTACTCCGCCGCCTACTAAGTAGGCTTGGTAGCCATCTTCTTGTAAGCGTTCCATTGTCTTGAGTGCTGCGCGACTGACCTGACGATGCGACAAGTGATGTCGCTCGCGAGGAATGATGGTGTGCTTGGCGCCAGGCATGGCCGGGCTAAGGTATTTGAACAGCCGCTTGAGCATAATGGGGACTTAGTGGTTCTGCGCTGGTGGTTGGCGGGTGTGCGAGCTTAATGGGCGTCAGCACACGATTGCGCGCAAGTGTACCACGGGGCTGGGGAACGAGCTAAATTGTACGTTTATTAACAGTTATGTTGCTTTTTGTGCGGATTAGGTGAGATGTGTAAATGCCAGATAGCAAAACGGGAAGACCGAAGTCTTCCCGTAGAATTTTATGCAATGGTGTCGCTTCCTTGCTAGTAAGCCTTGCGGCTGTCCTCTCCAAGTCCCGCTGTATTACTTATTTTATTATTATTTATTGTTTTTATTATTATTCGCTTTGTCAGTTTTATTATTATTTATTGTTTTTATTATTGTTTGTTCTAAAGCCTTAAGCGTTTTATTTATTTTTATTATTTGTTGTTCTTATTATGTGATCTACTAATGCATTGGGTGTGCCAACTTTTAAAAGCCTATAGGTTTCAATGGGTTATGGTTTTTCGGGGCTTGGTTATTCAAAAAAGCTATGTCCAGCCGTTACTGATTCCCCCGCATAATGTTACAGCGGGAGCAGTTGGGTAACACATCAATGGCGGTTGACGTTACTCGTCAGGGGGGAGCTACTAAATGCTGTGAGGTGGTCAGTGAGGAGTTTGCTGCAAAGGTAGGTGTGATAAGCAGGTGTGCGTGGCAGCTGAGCTGGACTCGTTGCCACGCAGGGGACTTGTCGTGTACTTAGGCTTTTGACACGGACTTTTTGCGGGGAATACCTAGGCGTTGCCTTCTTTCCCAGAGGCACTTACGGCTGACTCCGAGTTTGCGTGCTAATTCGGTTTCGCTCATGGAGTCTTGGTGCTCGAGCACGAAGCGTTGGAAGTAGTCTTCCAGAGATAGGTCCTCGTTGGGCTCTTGGGCGGTTTCGGTTATCCGGGTGATGGGGGCGAGGATGTTTGCCTGTAAGTGCTGGCTGTCATCGGCGACCTTTACCAGGTCGAGGTCTATGTCGAGCAGTTCGTGGCTAATCTCGTGCTCATCTTCGCAGAGGATGACGGCCCGCTGAATGGCGTTCTCTAGCTCTCTGACGTTGCCTGGCCAGGTGTAGGTCGTGATCGACTGTATGGCCTCTGGTGTTAGTTTAAGTGGCGTTTTTTCCAGCTCAGTACAAAAACGCTCGAGGAGCGACTCTGCCAGCGCGATAATGTCTTTACCTCGGTCGCGCAGTGGCGGCAGGGTGAGCCGAAGCACGTTGATGCGGTAGTAGAGGTCTTCGCGAAATTTTCCCTCTTGGCTGAGCTTGCGTAAGTCTCTGTGCGTGGCCGCGACCAAGCGCACGTTTACTTTGCGTGACTCAACCGAGCCGATTGGGCGGACTTCGCCCTCTTGCAATACGCGCAGCAATCGCGCCTGCGCTTCGAGAGGCAGTTCGCCAATCTCGTCGAGAAATAGGGTGCCGCCATCGGCTGCGGCGACGAGGCCTTCACGCATGCTTGCGGCGCCTGTAAAGGCCCCTTTCTCGTGCCCAAATAGCTCGGATTCGATCAGTGTTTCGGGAATGGCCGCACAGTTCACGGAAATCATGGGCTGGGAGGCGCGGGGACTTTCTGCGTGGATGGCCTTGGCGACCAGCTCTTTACCGGTACCCGTTTCTCCGTGGACCAGCACCGTTGCGCGGGTCGGGGCTACTTTGTGGATACGGTTGTAAAGTGCCTTCATGACGCCGCTGGAGCCAATCATGCCATTAACTTCGTGGCTTGATGTTTTGCTTTTGGTTTTCTGTTTGGCGGCCTTGGACTTACCTATGACGCGCTTAACCGCATTGACCATTTCGTCGTGGTCGAAAGGCTTGGCTATGTAGTCGACGGCGCCCATGCGCATTGAGTCGACAGCAGAGCGCAGGCTGGCGTAGCTGGTCATGATCAATACCGGCACTTCGCCAGCCAGTGAAATCATATCGGTGCCGGGTGCGCCGGGCAGGCGCAGATCACTGACAATCAGATCAAACTGACTCATCTCATGGCGCTTGGCGTCCTGAACGGATGTCGCCTCGGTGACCGTGTATTTGTTTCGCTCCAGCAGTTTGCGCAGTGCTGTGCGAATAATGACCTCATCTTCAACGACCAGAATATGGCTCATAGGCGTAATTGTTACCAGTTTGTTACTTTTGTGAACGCTAGTGTTACCTTTGTTAGCGTTGGTTTCAACCCCCGTTTGAGGATGCCCCTGGCGTTGCTGTGTGTGTCAGTGGCAGTCTTAGCGTAAAGAGTGTGCCGTGGTCTTTGTTTGGCACCGGACTTGTGAGCTGGACTTGCCCCCCGTGCTCTTCAATGATGCCGCAGACCATGGCCAATCCGAGTCCGGTACCTTCGCCGGGTTCCTTGCTGGTAAAGAAGGGCTCCAATACCCGCTCTTGGTGTTCGAGCGGTATGCCGCTGCCCTCATCTTCGACGAATATAAGTGCGTAGCCCACTTCGGTAGCGGAGCTTACTTTGATGCTGCTGTCCGCTGGGCTTGCGTCGCGGGCGTTTGAAAGAAGATTAATGAAAACCTGAATCAGGCGCTGCGGGTCACCTAGGATGGTGAGCTCTGGGTCTAGCTCAACATTGAAGTGAACTTGAGTTTTCTCTTTTTGCAGGGATAGTAATTGAACGGCTTCCATGGCACAGGTGTGAATGTGAAGTTCGATAAAGTCCTCTTTTTCCTGCTGCCCCGTGTGCGAAAAACTCACCAATGACTGCACGATACGAGCGACGCGGTCGGTTTGGCTGAGGATCATGTCGGCGGCTTCGAGCGAGTCTGGGTTATCGGTTTCGTAGCGTAAATTTTGCGCGAGGCAGGCTATACCGGTAATCGGGTTGCCTATCTCGTGGGCGACGCCAGCGGCCAGTCGGCCAATCGAAGCGAGGCGTTCGCTGTGCAGCAGTTCTTGTTCCAGCAACTGAATCTCGGTGACGTCTTCGAGTAGGATGACTTGGCCGTCGGCGCTATTGGCAACCGGGCCACTGATATTGGCTTTGTGAAGGCTGATCCAGTGACTGGTGTGCTCCAACTCAATCTGCTGCTTGTGTTGGTGCGAGCTAGAAGCTCGGGAAAAATCGCCAAGTAGGCTGCGCCAAGGTTGCTGCAGGTCGTCGAGGTGAGAGCCGAGCACGTCTTCTGAGCTGATGCCTGTGAGCTTCTCCATGGCGTGGTTCCACATGAGGATTTCAAGGTCTCGCCCCAGTGAGGCCGCGGCCATGGGCAGCTCCTCCAGTGTGTTGCGGTGGTATAGGCGCAGATTATTGAGCTCTGCGGCAAGTCCAGTGAGGTGGCTACGATATTGGGTGAGTCGATTTTCGATTAAATTAATGTCGGCGGTGCCCTTGGCTTCAGGCAGGTGATAGGGGATGTGGCGGTCCATGAGCTCGCTGGCAACCGCTGTGCCCATAAGGCCTGATAGATTGGCTTCGATGCGGTCTCTTAGGCGCCTAAGGGCATAGGGGCGACGCTCCTTGGGGCCGAGCTTGAGTTCACCCAGGGCGCGGCTCAGCTCCCGTTCGGCTGTCTGTGGCCCGAGGGCTGCTACCAATCTAGTGCTGAAATCTTCGACCGTGTGAACATCCAGGATCATCCGCAGCGGATGGCTCAATTCATCTTCAGCGCACAGTTCGGCGCTGTAGCGCTCCTCTACGCTGGTTTTGGTGAGTAGGGAAACGCTGATGAAGGCGGTTATGTTAAGGCCCAGGGAGGCGATCGTGATGTTGTTCCAGTGCTCGATGCCTAGGGGGATTTGCCACCCGAGTAGCTCGATTGAGCTTATGTTAGTGAGCGAGGGCACGAGTATGCCGGTTCCCCAAACGAGGGTTCCGAGTAATAGCCCGGTAATAAATCCACGGCTGTTGGCGCTGGACCAGTAGGCCACGGCGAATACGCCGGGCATTAGCTGAAGTGACTCGATAAACGCCATTAACGCCAGGTTGGTCAGGCTGAAGTTGTTGTCCATCAGTTGGTAAAACCCATAGCCGCAAGCAAACACAAGGGTGATTAGTAGGCGGCGTGCCCAGAGCAGTTGCCGATACAGGTCACCTTTCTGATTCAGGTGGAGGGGTAGTAGCCAGTGGTTAAGCAGCATTGTGCTCAGTGCGAGGGAGAGGGCGACCATCGCGCCAGTGGCCGCTGAGAGCCCGCCGACAAATGCCAGCATGGTTAACCCTGGGGACCCCATTTGCATTGGGATGCCGAGGGTAAAATATTGGGCTGGCAGGGGCACGTTGAGCTCAAATCCGGCCCAGAGGATGGGGAATATAGGCAGCGCCATTAGCAGTAAAAAAAGCGGGAAGGCCCAGCTGAGCACAGTGCTGGTGTTTTTCATTGAGCCTTCGACCACGCTCATATGAAAGACGTGCGGCATGGCCACGGCGGTGGCTAAAAAGACCAGCAAGAGGGTGTGTGATTCACCGGAGGCAATCGGTGTGTGGAGTAGCTCCAGATTCTCTGGGTAGTCGAGTAACCACTGGTCTAGCTCTTCTAGCCCCCCAAACACACCATAAACAGCGGCGAGACCGATGGTGCAGAGGGCGAACAGTTTAACGAGTGACTCAAACGCCATGGCGACGACAAGCCCGTGATGCTGGTCGCGCGATGAGCCAAAAAGAATGGTGAAAGTGGCGAGCAGTCCGCAATAGCACAGCGCCATCACTTCTCGGGGGGTCATACCGAATTGGCTGCCGAGTCCGGAGCTTGATGGGCTATTCATCGTCAGTACGTGGAGGGTGTCGGTGACGGCTTGAATCTGCAGTGCGAGCAGGGGCAGTGAGGCCGCTAGCATGCAAAAGGTGGCGAGACTGCCGACGGCTTGGCTGTGGTAGCGAAACACAAGTAGATCGGCGAGGGTGGCGATTTGAAAGCGGCGTGCCAGTTGAGCGAGGGGGGCTATCGCCAGCGGGGCAAAGAGAAACAAGGCGCCAGTGCCTAGGTAGTAAGCGAGGGCCCCGTAGCCATATTGAAAGGCGAGATCGACCACACCGTAGAAGGCCCAGGCGCTGGCAAAAATACCCAATGATAGGACGTAGGTGATCGGGTGGCGGGCGATGCGAGCGGGTATCCATTCTTTCTCTGCGCTGTAGGCGACGCCGAACAGTACTAACAAATAGGCGATGCCAATTATGGCAATCTCTGAGAGGTCAAAGCTCATCATTTTGACTTCTCCCCTGGAGGGTGTAAGCCGCCACAATCAGGCCGGCCCAGATGATGAATGGGCGATACCAGGCGCCTTCAGGGTTGATCACCCAGGCGTAGATGGTCGGCGAGAAAATGTAAATGATCAGCAGCAGCAAGATCAGCAGGCGACGATTGTTCATAGTGTTAGTTCTTTAGGTGCGCTGTTCGGCGCGAGCCTGTGCAGGCTGATATTTATTATGGCGGGTATTAGAGCGGCCCTTTGTGTTGTGCGAATTTTACGCAAGAACGGCAGGGTTGTCTTGCTGGCTGGTGTGCTTTCTGGTGTTTATTTGTGGGGAGGGTCAGCTGTGTGTTTCAGGGATGCTCAGGGTGTGGGGGAGTTGGCTTCGCTGCCAGTGCTGGCTGGCCCAGCTCAGCTGCTCTGCGCAGCTGGCCTTTTGCAGGCTGGCAGGCGGGGTGTGGCCGAGGCGCGCCAATGCTAGGGCCATATTGGCTGCTGTACTGTTGCTGTCGATGGGGGTGGCGAAGGTTTGCTTGCTGAGTTTTTGGCCTTGCTGGTTGACGATGACGGGTAGGTGGCCAAACGTCGGGCGCGGGTAGTTGAGCAAATCAAATAGCTGGCATTGGCGTGGGCTGCTGTCGAGTAGGTCGCTGCCACGTATAACGTGGGTAATGCCCTGGGCGATGTCGTCGACCACTACCGCCAGCTGGTAGGCAAAAAGCCCGTCTTTGCGGCGCAGGATGAAATCACCCATGACTGTTTTTAGGTGTTGTTCGTAATGGCCTTGGAGTAGATCATTAAACCCAAATTCAGTGTCGTCGATGGCGACACGCAGGGCGCAGTCGCTGTCGGCCGCTGGAGGGTGTCGCTGGCAGTGGCCGTCGTAGACACCCTTTAGGCTCTTTAAGCGCTGCCGGTTGCAGGCGCAGCGGTAAATGCGTCCGTCGAGTTGGGCCAGTGCGTCCTGGTAAGCATCGAGTCGCTGGCTCTGCAGCATGACGTCGCCATCCCAGTGAAGCGAGTGGGCCTCGAGGGAGTCGAGAATGCTGGAGGCGGCACCGTCTTGCTCGCGCGGAGGGTCTAAATCTTCCATGCGTACCAGCCATTGGCCGCTATGGGCGCGGGCGTCTAAGTAGCTGGCCACGGCCGTGAGCAATGAACCTTGATGCAGTAAACCGGTAGGGGAGGGGGCGAAGCGACCTATATAGGCGGCTGGGGTCGTATTAGGGGCAGGGTTTGGCACTGGCTGGGCGTTGCGATCTGTCATTTTCAGGTGGCGCGGCACAGCCACCGAACAGGCGCTCGGCGGCTGTATCTGGATAGGCTTAGATGCCTATCTGTTTTTCGCGAATTTCTTCCAGTGTTTTGCAATCGATGCACTGAGTAGCCGTTGGGCGAGCCTCTAGGCGACGAATGCCAATTTCAACACCGCAGGTATCGCAGTAGCCGTAGTCTTCGTTCTCGATCAGCTCCATGGTGCTGTCGATTTTTTTGATCAGCCTGCGTTCGCGGTCACGGGTACGCAGCTCCAGACTGAACTCCTCTTCCTGGCTCGCTCGGTCGGCTGGATCGGGGAAATTAGACGCTTCGTCCTTCATGTGGCTTACGGTACGGTCCACTTCTTCCATTAATTCCGTTTTCCACGCATTCAGTAAGCCCTTAAAGTGCTCCTGTTGCGGATCGTTCATGTACTCTTCGCCCTTTTTTTCTTTATAAGGGACGAATCCTCTCAGCGTAATGCCATCTTGAGTTTTAGAGCTTTTTGGCATTTCTGCGCGCCTCGTTGTTGCTTCCAAGTTTGCTTAATTATTGGGGCTTTTAACCTTGTTTCAAGGGGCCTTAAATTAGACCGAGAAACCTACCAGATCTGTGAGGGGTGCGCTAGCGTTTTCCCTGCCAAATTTGGTCATTACCCACATAAATACGGGCGCGGATACTGAATGAACATCCCTTTCCTGTCAAGTGGACCAGATGCGGCAGGTGCATCATTGCCCTGCGGCTTTGTATACTGTGCTCTTACTCCCACCGTTACTGACTCGATGATACCCAAATGCAATTTTCTCCCGCTTTTCAACGCGCCACTTTTTTACGCCGCTACAAACGTTTTCTCGCCGATGTGCGACTCGACACGGGGGAAGAGGTAACTATCCACTGTCCCAATACCGGTTCTATGCGCGAGTGTTTACACGAGGGCAGTGATTGTTGGTTCTCTGTCTCGGATAACCCGAAGCGAAAATACGCTCGCACCTGGGAGATCGCGACGACTCCCTCTGGTCACCTTGCGGGCATTAACAGCGCGCGGGCCAATGCGCTGGTCGTTGAGGCGATTAAGGCGGGGGTGATTAAGGAGCTAGAAGGCTACGCAGAACTGAAAACAGAGGTGCGTTATGGCGAAGAGCGCAGCCGTGTCGATGTGCTGCTGACGGGGCATAGTGTGGATTTGCGTGAGTGTTACGTCGAGGTAAAAAGCGTGACGTTACTGGAGGTTATTAACGGTCGCGCTCAGGGCTGCTTCCCTGACTCCGTGAGCGCCAGGGGGAGTAAACACCTGCGAGAGTTGGCGGCAATGGTTCAGTTGGGGCACCGTGCGGTGCTGTTGTATTGCGTTCAGCACTCGGGCATTGATTCGGTGATGGCCGCCGCGCACATAGACCCCGAGTATGCGCAGACACTCAGTTGGGCTCTTGATCAGGGGGTGGAGGTGCTGGCTTACGGTGCTGACATCAGTGCGGGTGAAATTCGTGTCAACAGGCCGATGCCGGTGAAATCGTCACCGGTATCGAGCCATGACACTCAGGACAGCTAGAACTCGATAAAAATAGTGCCATCAACAACGCGCGTGGCGACGCTTTTGAGGCTCTCGCCGCTGCAGGGGCCTGACACACAAAGCCCCTCCTCAATGGTGAAGAGGGCTCCGTGGGTGGAGCACTGAATGAGCTCGCCATCTATGTCGAGAAACTTATCGGGGCGCCACTCTAGCGCGATGCCTAGGTGCGGGCACTGATTGTGGTAGGCGTGTACTTGATCGCCCTGTCGAATAACGAATACTTTGGCGTCGCCGAGCACAAAGCCTTTGCTGTGCTGATCATTTATGTCATCTAGGCTGCAGAGCGCGTGCATGTCGTATGTTGCCTTTTAAGGGTGCGCGAATGGGGTTAGCGGGGGGCGGCTAATGTTAAACGCAGCTTGTGTATCTTGCCGCGGCGCACCACCTCGATCACCACCTTATCGCCGATATTACGCTTTTCCAGTGCGGTGAGGAGGTCGTCGTAATTCTCTATCTCATGCCCTCCGAGGCTGATGATTACATCGCCTAGTACTGCGCTGCCCTGCTGGCTGCGCCGAATACCTTGAAGTCCGGCGCTGGCGGCGGGGGAGTTGGCGGTCACCCTCAGGATGGGTACGCCGGATAACCCCGCGCGTGCGGCCCAGTGGGTGGGCGCAATCTCGACGCCTAGTGTGGGGCGTAATAGGCGTCCGTGCTGAATCAGTGAGGGAACGGTCTTCTTAACTGAGTTGATGGGAATAGCAAAACCGATGCCCACGCTGGCGCCGCTGGGGCTGTATATCGCCGTGTTAATGCCAATCAATTCGCCGCTGGAATTGATCAGTGGACCACCTGAATTACCTGGGTTAATGGCCGCGTCGGTTTGAATCAAGTTACGGATAGTGCGCTGGCTGGTGGATTGAATTTCCCGCCCGAGTGCGCTGACAACGCCGACGGTGAGGGTGGTGTCCAGCCCAAATGGGTTGCCAATAGCGAGGACTTTGCGCCCGACCGTCAGTAAGTTTGAGTTGCCTAGTGGGAGTGGTGTTAACTGTTTTCGCGGTGCTTTAATGCGTAATACCGCTAGGTCTTTGGCGGGGGCTGTGCCAATAATCTCTGCTGGCCAGCTGGTTTGGTCTTGCAGGGTGATGGTGATTTTTCGGGCGCCATCGATGACGTGAAAGTTGGTCAGTATATAGCCGTCCCGGTTCCATATGACACCTGTGCCACTGCCTTGCGGTACGGTGTGTAGGTTGAACGAGTAGCGATCTCGCACCAACGTCTGATTGGTGACATATACCACCGACGGGCTCGATGCGTGAAACACCTGCATGGTGTTGGTTTCGTCGTCGGTGGCGAAAGCTTGGCTGAGAGGTTGAAAGCCCAGCAGTCCAACGCCGAAAATGGTTAGAGCAAGTAGCAAGCGGGGGCAGGCCCGCCAGTCATTAGCCATCACATCATCCATGTTAAACGAGGTTAAAAATCGTTGGCGCTTTGCAGTGCGGCAATGCGCTGTGGCAGTGGCGGGTGGCTAGAGAGTAAGCTCGATAAGCTCTCTTTGAATCCCCCACTGATACCAAAAGCGTAGATGCTATCGGGCATGCTGCTGGGTACTTTTGCGTCGACATCCGCTTGTAGGCGCTGCAGTGCTTTGATCATCGCACCGCGTCCCGCTAATTGCGCACCGGCGGTGTCCGCGCGAAATTCGCGATAGCGCGAAAACTTCATGGTGATGACGGATGCCAGTACAGCCAAAACCATTTCGGCGATAAAGGTGGTTATATAAAACGCGATGCCGTGGCGGCCTTCATTTTTAAAAATGACGCGGTCAACCGTGTGGCCAATGATGCGGGCGAAAAACATAACAAAGGTGTTTACGACGCCTTGTAGCAACGCCATGGTGATCATGTCGCCGTTGGCTACATGGCCAATTTCATGGGCGAGCACTGCGCGCACCTCATCCTTCTGGAAGCGTTTTAAGAGACCTTGGCTGACCGCCACCAACGCGGCGTTACGGTTGGCTCCGGTGGCAAATGCGTTGGCGTCTTGAGCCGGGAAAATGCCCACCTCGGGCATTTTAATGCCTGCTTTTTGAGATAGTTCAGCGACTGTTTCTACAAGCCATCTCTCTTCTGCGGTGCGGGGTTCTTTAATAACCTGGGTGCCTGTGCCTTTTTTCGCCATAAACTTTGACAGTAGCAGGGAGATCAGGGAACCTGCGAAGCCGAACACGGCACAGAAAATGAGCAGGCTGGTTAGGTTCAGGCCGCCTTGCGTGTCTAGGTAAGAGCCGACGCCGAGCAAGTTGAGGGTGATACTGGCAATAAGAACAACAGCCAGATTGGTGAGAATGAATAAACCAATGCGCATCACAGTGGGTGACCCCTTAAATACAAGACGATAATGGGTAACGGCTGCCGAGTTGACTAAATAGCGTTACGGGTAGGGGGATAAGATGCGTCCATATCCAAATAATTCAATCTGCACGAGACAATTTTTGCTGTTTGAAGGGAGTGCTTAGGCGTGAAGGATAAAAAAGGCCACCCGATAGGGTGGCCAAGCAACCGTGATTAGCCTGTTGAGGGAGATGAGAAATTACCCTCCACGCCTCTTTCGAGGCGATGGCTAGATAATAACAATTCTCATTGGTATTGCAATGCAAATGAGAATTATTTTTATTTGCATGCTGTTTGTCTTAGCCTTCAGATAGCTCGGTAGTACTGGCATGACTGACTAATTGTTTTTTAAGGTCAGGCTCTAAATCGTTCCAGTGGACATCCATAAGTGCACCTTGCAGCGCATAAAGCATCACTTTTGAGACATGGATTCCCCGCGCTTTAATGCGTGTATACGCTTCTACGGCACCCATTTCTTTAAGGTCATGATAGCTGTTGACCCCAATGGCGTGAAGGATGTTAACTGATGCTGCGCCAAGATTTTTAAGTTGGAGCAGGTCGCTGTGACTTTGCGTCATTTGACGGTTCCCCGGAATTTAATTGTTATTGTTATATATTCTTCCTAACAGAACGATAATCTAGGTCGAATAGTTATAATACATGCTTCAGCCCTTGAGGCAATCCCGAGCAAGGAAGGCTTGGTTGAGTTGAGGAATATCGTGTGGATACATCACTACTTGCCCAACTTACGGGTACTTCGGAAGCACATTTGCAGGTGTGGGAAGGGGACATAAAGTTACATCGGCAGATGATCATGCCGTGGCGTCAGCTTCAAGGTGATGCGCGCAAGGCTGGTTTTGACCTGAAAATAGCCAGCGGTTTTCGTAGTTTTGAGCGTCAGCGCAGTATTTGGCAGGCTAAGGCCACTGGGCAGCGTCCCTTATATGACGTTAGTGGGGCCGCGCAGAATTTTGAGCGGCTTTCCCCTGAGGACTTACTGCACTGTTTACTGCGCTGGTCAGCTCTGCCGGGAACTTCTCGTCATCACTGGGGCACTGATGTTGATGTCTATGACGCGGCGGCTTTACCCGACGGTTATAAGTTGCAGCTCATACCACAGGAGTACGCAGCGGGTGGTCCGTTTTCTGAATTATCCGAGTGGTTGAGTGAGCGGATCAGCGCGGGCGCGTGTGGTGGCTTTTTCCGGCCCTATGCGTGCGATAATGGAGGGGTGGCTGTAGAGCCTTGGCACTTGAGCTATCAGCCCTTAGCGGTTGTATATGAAAGCGCTTGTTCTGCCGAGCAGCTACGTGCCTGGCTGGGCCTGCAGGATTGGCCGCTGGCCGAGTTGGCTTTGGAGAACTGTGATGAAATATTCACGCGCTACATTGATGTAAGTGGTAGCGCGGAGCGTTTTACTGAGTCTACACTTGGGCTCAGCTTGTCTTAGCTGGACGCTGCTTCATGGCTAAAGAGCCAGTTGTTACTAAATGTTTACTTGAGGTTCTGCATACATGTCGATTCACTTGCGTGACCCAGTGTTGAGTGTACCCACTGTTGAAGCGAGCTTAGCAGGCGATTATATTTGGCAAGCCATGCGTGTTGAGGCTGAAGAAGCTAGCCGCAATGAGCCCGTGTTGGCGAGCTATTATCATGCGGCTATTTTGAATCACGCCAGTTTTGATGCAGCGATCAGTTTTCACTTAGCCAATAAATTGAGCAGTGCGGCGGTACAGGCAATGTCTGTACGCGAGGTGTGCCAGCAAGTATTACTTGATGACCCTGCGATTGCACAGGCTATGCGCGCCGATATTCGTGCTTATAAAGAGCGCGACCCTGCGTGCGATAAGTACTCTATGCCCTTCCTGTATTTCAAAGGTTTTCATGCACTGCAGGCGCACAGAATCAGTCATTGGCTGTGGCGCAACGAGCGTAAGTCGCTGGCCCTATTTTTTCAGAATCAAATATCTCAGGTCCTTGGTGTGGATATCCACCCGGGTGCTCAAGTGGGCGCTGGTATTATGATTGATCATGCGACTGGGGTTGTGATCGGGGAAACCGCGGTAATAGGGGATGATGTTTCCATGTTGCACGCCGTTACTTTGGGTGGCTCTGGTTGTCAGGGTGGGGACAGACACCCGAAAATAGGTCGTGGCGTATTGATCAGCGCAGGCGCGAAAATATTGGGTGGTATCAGCGTGGGAGACGGGGCCAAAATTGGTGCAGGCAGTGTGGTGTTGGAATCTGTACCTGCGCATACGACCGTTGCGGGAGTGCCTGCTAAGGTGGTTGGGCGCCCGAGTTGTGATGCGCCGGCTCTGGATATGGATCAATCCGTAGAGTCATCATAATTACCTAGGCTATTCTGTAGTAGATGGGTAGTCAGAGTAAAGTGCAGGTACGAAAAATAGACAGGGGTATGAGGTTGCGAGCATTGGTTGATAAGCAGGTACTGGCATTGGCCGAAGCGCATTTGAGTGGCGCATTGGAATTTATGCGCGCGCACTCGATAACGGTAACACCTGAAAACATTATGATTTGGTATCACCACAATCAAGGTGATATGCGGCAATTATCCCTAGAGCTTTCGCGCTTAATTGAGCGAAAGGCCTTGTTTACGCCTAACCTCTGCGGTCAGCTGTACCAGCGTTTCTTCAGCGAAATCGATCGGCGTAAGCTGGATCTTTTGCGGGAGGCTATACGTCAAATTATTGCGCAGCTGATGGGGCATTTAGAAGTGCTGACCACGGATGTCGGCGGTTATGAGTCAGCCTTGTCAGAATGTATTGAGACGCTTGAAGGGGACCCTGATGTTGAGCAGTTGAGACAGCTGGTTGAGACACTTTTGAGTGAGTCACGGCAAGCTCTAGACGTCAGCGTCGACGCGCAGGAGAAAATGAAAAGCCTGCGCTCTGAGATATCCCATTTGCGTGATTCTCTTCAGGATTTAGAGCGCAGTGCACTTGAGGACTCTCTGACGGGGGTGGCAAATCGTCGTGCATTTGATCAGAAGTTTACTGAGCAATTAGAGGTGGTGCGTGAGTCGGGTCGGCGCAGCTGTCTGTTGTTGGTGGATATTGACTATTTTAAAGGTTTTAACGACCGCTACGGGCACCTCGCTGGGGATAAGGCACTGCGTTATGTGGCGATGATACTGCGCGATATGATCAAGGGACAGGATTTCTTAGCGCGTTATGGGGGGGAAGAGTTTGCGATTATTTTGCCAAATACTGAGTACGGTGGAGGTCTCGCGCTAGCGAGGTCAATCGCTAACCGCTTGGCCAGTACCTCGTTGAGTTTGAGTGAGGTAGAGGAGGCTATAGAGCCGATTACGGTATCGATCGGAGTTAGCAGTACTTGTAGGGGGGATACTAAGGAAACGTTATTCAGGAGGGCTGATGCTGGGCTTTATAAAGCAAAAGACCTTGGTCGTAATACTGTAGTGGGGGAGCAAGACCTATAGGGCTCATTTGCCCATTGGGTACCCGGGCGGCTAGGTATTGACGAGTTCGCGTATGCTTAGCCAGCTGAGAATAGTGTGGCGACTTTTCAGCACTTTGCCCAAATGATCCAGCTGGGCGAGGTCAGGCTGGCAGTGTTGCTGGAGTTGGTTGATGCGTTTGTTGAGCTCCTCAATTTCAGTGCCTAGCTGCTTGCAGAGCACCCTGCAGTTCACCGTTTGCTCGCCAATTTGTAACTGCCCTTTAGTACTGCTGCGCGCTTGACCTTGCTGCATGTTATAACACCTTCGTAGGCGCAGTTTTTTCTATTGCGGCCTCTTCTACGTGATAAGCCATCAACCACTGACGAACATTCTCTCGGCTCTTTAGCATTGTTTCATAAGTCTTGCGAACAACTTCGTTAGAGTCGGGTGAGCGCTGTATACACTCTAGTTTTTCCTTTAGGAAGTGGATGTCTTGATCGATTTTGCTGGCGACAGCGCTCACTTTAAATTGGCTGTCGGCAATGACGAGCGAGGCCTTTCGCTGCGTGCTTTTGTGATTGGACTTGTTAATAATCACTTATGCTAAAGTCCCTGTGATGACGGATGCGGTCGGTTTTTAAGTGTGGGCAGTATGGCGCTTGCTTAACCGCGGAAATAGTGAAGAAAGGCGATATTTTTTGTGCGATATGACCTACACCGCAGAGGTTTGTTGTTGATGATAGTGATATTGACGGGGATCGCTATTGGTAGGATGCTGGTGTTTTGAGGTGTGGACCTCTCGCAGAGACGGCCCTTAATTGAAGGCTCCATATTTTATAGAAGGTCGATAGATGAGTGATGAGCGTTTCGACATTATTTTTCGTGGCGATATTTTACCTGGGCATCAGCTGGTTGAGGTGAAAGCGCGCTTAAAGCAATTGTTCAAAGCCGATGATGAGCGGATTAACGCTCTGTTTGGTGGTGGCGTGACACCCTTGAAGCGCAATTTAGAAAAGGCGGCGGCAGAAAAGTATCAATCAGTTCTAAGCGCTGCGGGCGCTGATATTCAAGTGGCTTCCGCCGGTGCGGTTCAAGCCCGTCAGGCTCCCGTACGTGCAAAACCTAAAACCAGAGCAAAGCCCGAGGTTGTCAGTTCTGTTGACGCAGGTGTTGAGCCTGCCGCTAAGCAGATGACATTAAAAGAGCGCCTTGAGGTTCAAGAGGCCGAACGTCTGGCCTCGGCGTCGGTTGTGTTGGAAGGCAGTACTGATACAGGCGGTGCTGAATCGACGGAGGCAGGTTGGTCATTAGCGGCGGTTGGCAGCGATTTACTTGAGGGTGCTGAGCGACCGACGGTAGTTGCCATAGCCGTGGATGTTTCGGCGCTGAGTTTGAGGCCGCCGGAAGGTGAGTTGCTGGATGCTGGAGAGAAAGCTGAGGTAGAGTCGGTGGTGGTGGATGTCAGTGCTTTGGCGCTGGGTGAGCTTGGCGCAGACCTGCTGGGCAGTGAGGAAAAGTTAGAGGTGCAAGTGCTGCAGGTGGACACCTCGGCGATGAACTTGGCGCCAGCGGGCAGCGACCTCGGACAGATAAAGGATGAGCGGCCTCAGCTCAACCCGGATACCAGTGGGCTCAGTTTGCGCGAATAGACGTTACTTAAGACAAAAAAAGCCCGCGCAGTCAGTGACTGTGCGGGCTTTTTTGTGTCGCTAGGCTCTGTGCGAGCCTAGTGAGCTTAGAAGTTAGGCTTTTCTTTTGCCGCTTCAAAGTTAACCACAGACTGCTTTATCTCTTCGCGGGCAGCCTCAGCGTCGCCCCAGCCTTCGATCTTAACCCACTTGCCTGGCTCTAAATCTTTGTAGTGCTGGAAGAAGTGAGAGATCTGGTTCAAGGTCAGCTCTGGCAGATCCTTGATGTCCTGTACGTCTTTGTACAGTGGGGTAACCTTATCGTGCGGCACAGCGATGATCTTGGCATCTTCGCCGCCATCGTCGGTCATCTTCAGTACGCCAACAGGGCGACAACGAATAACAGCACCTGGGACAACGGCCAGAGGCATAACCACCATGACATCAACGGGATCGCCGTCGCCACACAGGGTGTGGGGTACGTAACCGTAGTTGCACGGGTAGTGCATCGCGGTACCAAGCATGCGGTCAACGAAGATCTCGCCGGAGTCTTTGTCGACTTCGTACTTGATTGGATCGCCGTTCAGCGGGATTTCGATAATAACATTAATGTCATTGGGCAGGTCTTTACCTGCTGAGACTTGATCGTAGCTCATGCTCAGGATTCCACGGGTAGGTTACAAAGGCGGCGATTCTAGCACAATTTTAAACCAGCTCAATGCGAGTAATGACCGAAGCTGATTCGCATGGGCGCGCAAGCTACTCAATGAAGGCGCTGCGTTATAGGTTGGTGAAGCTGATCAGCTCTGCATACACTGAAAGGCAGTGTGGGCGTTCATGGAAGTTTGTCGTGTCTCGGGTGCCCAGTCTATTCATTGGTTGTCGAGGGTACGTATGAATATTTTATGGTGGCCGCCCATTTTGGGCGTGTCAGGCTTGATGGCGGCGTGGGTGGTTTATCGCATCGTGAAATCCTACCCAGCGGGCAGCGGTGCTGTCAGTGAAATAGCGGAGGAGATTCACACTGGGGCGATGGTTTTTATGCGCCGTGAATACAGTGTTCTAGCGGCCTTTGCGGCCCTGTTAACACTGGGTTTGTGGGTCGGATTTCAAAGCTGGCAAACACCCATAGCCTTTGTCGTTGGGGCCTTGTGCTCTGCCTTTGCAGGTTATATCGGCATGTACAGTGCCACCCAAGCGAATGTGCGTACCACCGTCGCCGCCGCAGAAGAGGGTGCGGCGGCGGCTCTGAGTGTGGCGTTCTTGGGCGGCTCGATCATGGGTTTGGTGGTCGCTTCCATGGGGTTGCTGGGGTTGGGTGGGCTCTACCTGTTGTTTGGTTCAGACCCCGAGCACGTTGAGGCTATCCACGGCTTTGGAATGGGTGCCTCCACGGTGGCGCTCTTCTCGCGGGTGGGCGGGGGTATCTATACCAAGTCGGCGGATATCGGCGCTGATCTCGTTGGCAAGATTGAGGTGGGCATCCCTGAGGACGACCCACGCAACCCCGGGGTGATTGCCGATAACGTCGGCGATAATGTCGGTGATGTTGCGGGAATGGGCTCGGATATTTTTGAATCCTATTGCGGTTCGATGATCGCGACCATTGCCATCGCTTCCTCTATGGCGATGGCGTCAGTCGTGCTGCTTGGCGGAGATCGAAGTCAGCTGATGTTTGCGCCGTTAGCGTTAGCGTCTGTCGGCTTGTTGTGTTCAGTGTTGGGCATTGTCCTGGTGCGCATCGTAAGCGCTAAGGCGCCGGCTGACGCTCTGCGGATAGGCACCATAGGGGCTAGCTTGTTGTTTGTACTTGCCGCTTGGTGGTTGATCGCCGAGCTGGGTATCGCCAACAGTGTTTGGCTGTGTGTGCTCAGTGGCGTTGTGGGCGGGACGGTGATTGGCCTTGTGACTGAGTATTATACCGGTGGCAAGCCGGTACGCGACATCGCCGCCAGTGGCGCGACGGGACCGGCAACGGTGATGATATCGGGTTTGGCGACGGGCATGGAGTCGGTGGTGGTGCCCGTACTGATGATTGCCGGTATTATTTACAGCGCCAGCGTACTTCTGCCGGAAGGCGCGGCTGTATATGGCGTAGGGATTGCGGCAGTGGGTATGTTATCCACGGTGGGCATTACCATGGCGATTGATGCCTATGGGCCGGTTGCCGATAACGCGGGCGGCATTGCCGAGATGGCCGGCTTGGGTGAAGAGACTCGAGCGATTACCGATGGTTTGGATGAAGTGGGTAATACCACGGCCGCCATTGGTAAAGGTTTTGCGATAGGGGCCGCGGGCTTGGCTGCGCTGGCGCTTATCGCGGCCTATATGGAAACCGTGGGGCAGCACGTGGTGGGTTTCGCGCTGGACTTGGGCGATCCGCGGGTGTTGATGGGCATGTTCCTTGGGGCGATATTTCCCTTCTTAGTCAGCGCCATGACCATGCGTGCGGTCGGTGATGCGGCCATGGAGATGATCCACGAGATACGCCGTCAATTCAGGGAAATACCCGGTTTAATGGAGGGCACGGCAAAACCAGACAGTGAGCGCTGCATCGATATTGCCACCCGCGCGGCGCTTAAGCGCATGGTGTTGCCTGGGGTGTTGGCGGTGGGGGCGCCGGTGGTGGTTGGCTTTGGGTTGGGGCCTCAGACGCTCGGTGGCATGCTCGCTGGAGCGCTGATCTGCTGTGTGTTAATGGCGCTGATGATGGCCAACGCTGGAGGGGCTTGGGACAATGCTAAGAAGTTTGTCGAGAAGGGCAACTTGGGCGGCAAGGGCTCGGACACACACACGGCCGTTGTGGTTGGCGATACGGTTGGGGACCCTTTTAAAGATACCTCCGGGCCAGCGATGAACATCTTGATCAATGTGATGGCGATTGTCAGCTTGGTGATAGCTCCGTTATTGGTTTAGATACGCTGTTTGGGGTGAGTGGTCTAGAGAGCAAAGACAAGACAGAGGGGTCGAGCGAGAAGAGTCTAGCAGGAACTCTTTGTACTGATCGATTGTCTGTGTGTATAGCGTTTTGCTGCTGTGTCTAGCTACTCGGGGTTACCATGAAAATACTTGTCACCTGTATGCGATTACTTTGTCTGCCTGCCTGGTTGTGTCTATTCGCGGCCACTTCTGTGGTAGCTGCTTCACAGGCAGTAGAACTGCAACCGGAGGGTACGCCCTCGCTGGCGGTGGCGACCTTCGCAGGGGGGTGTTTCTGGTGCCTGGAGCCGCCCTATGATGCTTTGCCCGGTGTCATTAAAACCGTATCGGGGTTTAGCAATGGGCATGTGAAAAACCCCAGTTATAAGCAGGTCAGTCGTGGCGGTACGGGTCATGTTGAGGTGGTGCAAGTTACCTTTGATCCGAACAGGGTAAGTTATGCACAACTGCTCGAGGTGTTTTGGGTGAATCACGATCCGCTGGATTTGGGTGGACAATTTTGCGACAGGGGTGCGACCTACCGACCAGCCATTTTGACCCACACGGCTCGCCAGCGCGAGCAGGCAGAAGTGAGTAAGAAAAAATTAAATGTAAGTGGCCGTTTATCTCAGGCTGCACTAACCCCCATTGAAGACTTTGAAAGTTTTTACCCAGCAGAGACCTATCACCAAAATTACTACCAGAAAAACCCATTGCGCTATAAATGGTACCGAGGTGGCTGCCACCGCGATGAGCGTTTGAGCGAGTTGTGGGGCGATAAAAAGTAACGCCGTGTCATTGGGCGTCATTTTTTTGCAGGGCGTTGACCATCGTTTCAGCGGCTACCGCCAGCGAGTGGCTGTGATGTTGGTTATGCTGACGTCCGACGTGAATACCTTCGACAAATACCCCGCCTTCCGTAATTTTACCTTTGCTGGCGCCGCTGAGCAGCGGTCCGCCGGAGTCCCCCGAGAGAGCTTCGCAGCTGTGAATAAGAAAATCGGTTAGTGTTCTTGGTACGTTGCGTTCAGTTGTTCGAAAACACTGTTTGGCGACGCTCAATACTTCGGGGCGATCCTGCCGATAGCCGGCGAGTTGTAATGAACTTTCTGGCTCGGTTTGAATGCTGTTATTGGGCGGTCGTCGCAGTGGGATAAAACCCAAGGTTTTTCCAAGTGGCTTTTTTAGGGTGATCAGGGCCCAATCGTGTTTCAGTGATTCAAGCGTAGCCGGAGAAGAGAATCGGTAGTGGTGGTTTGGGCTAATGCTGACGGCCGTGCTGTGACCCAAGTACTGCCCCTGTTGATAACCCGCTAAAAAGTGGATGAAGGGAGCAGGGTACCAATCGTCAGTGTCTTGATTCCAGAGGCAGTGGGCCGCGGTAATAACGTGTGTTTCACTGATAAGTGTCGCCGTACAAAATTGCCTACCGGCAATGCTTAGGCTGCCTATACTGCGCCATGGGTACTGTTGTTGCTCAACCACCTGACGTTCATTGGGGTAGCTGCTTGGCAAGCCGTTACTGAGCAGCGCTTGAGTATTCCCCGTTGTCTGCATAAATAGCGTGAAACAGAGCGTGCCGAGCGTGCTCATAAGGCATTTTCGCGACGGCCTGCTGCTTATTTTTTGTGACGCTATCACGCTTTTCTCATCAGTGTTGGGCATCAGTTTTCGCAGTCACAGCGAAACAGTTGCCGGTCTTCTAAGCGCATCATGGTCATGGCTCCCCCCCACACACAGCCAGTGTCCAGCGCAAATACATGTTCGCTGTCGGCCTTGCCTTCCAGTGCGGCCCAGTGGCCAAAAATAATGGGGTCGTCACGTGTCTTACGCTCTGGGTGCACAAACCAAGGCGCAAAGTGCGCGGGTTCTATACCTGTCGGAATCACATCCGCACTGCCCTTGTTGTCAAAATCTAACTCGCCATCGGCGCTGCAAAAACGCATGCGGGTAAAGTAGTTGGTGATGCTGCGCCAGCGTTCAGTGCCACTTAAATCATCACGCCAGTTAGCGGGTTGATTGCCGTACATGTCGGCGAGAAACTCATCGCATTGCGGGCCGCGCAATACTTGGCTTATTTCATCGGCGTGTAGGCAGGCTTGCTCAAGTGTCCATTGCGGTGCAATGCCAGCGTGCACCATGGTGTAGCCCAGCGCGGTGTCACTGTGTATAAGTGGCTGTTGGCGCAGCCAGTGAAGCAGCTCATCGGCGTCTGGCGCGCTGAGAATTTCATCGAGTGTATCGCTGCGGCTGGGGCGGCGATGGCCTCTGGCTATGGCGAGTAAATGCAGATCGTGGTTGCCGAGTACGCAGTGGATGGCGTCGCGCATGTTGTGGATAAATCGCAGGCAGGCGAGGGATTCTGGGCCGCGGTTGATCAGGTCGCCGACCAACCAGAGGCGATCCGTGGCGGGATCAAACTCAACCTCCGCGAGCAAGCACTGTAACGGCTGTAAACAGCCCTGTAGATCACCGACGGCGTAAGTGGCCATAAAAACCTCTGCTAGTGTACGCCGTAAGGAGGGCTGATTAACTTGTTGGGCTAGTGCAGCGCGGTGGGCGCCACAAGGGCAAAGAGTGGAATCTCGGCATCGAAGATTTGTCCCTCGGGGTCGCGCATTTGGAAGCTGCCCTCCATAGTGCCGTGTTCGGTTTCCATTACCGAGCCGCTGCTGTAGCTGTAGCTCTCGCCGGGTTCAATGTAGGGCTGTTCGCCGACGACACCAATGCCTTGAACTTCCTGTACCTCGTCGCGCGCGTTGGTGATGATCCAGTGACGACTGACCAGCTGCACCTGTGCGTTGGTGTTGTTAGTGATGCTGATGTGGTACGAGAATACGTAGCGCTGCTCGCGGGGCTCCGACGGCTCACTCAGGTACTGAGTAGCGATCGTTATGGCGATCGGCGCTTTGCTGGTATCGACCCCACTCGTTAGTGCTTGTGCTGTTGTTTCGGGCAGTTGACTCACGGTGTTTCCGCCTTGTTAAGTTGCTCAAAAAGTTTGTCACTGATCGCGACAAAATCGGCGAGGGTAAGGCGCTCTGCGCGCACGCCGGTATCAATACCCAAGGCTTCAATGTCTTCGGCGGGCATCAATTGCTTGAGTGAGTTGCGCAGTGTTTTGCGTCGCTGCTGGAAAGCCGTATTGACCAGTTTTTCAAGGGTTTTAATGTCCTTGGCTGGGTGCGGCAATACGGCGTGGGGCGTCAGCCGGACAATTGCCGATTCGACTTTAGGTTGCGGGTCGAAGCTTTCTGGCGGCACTAAAAATAAATTTTCTACTTCGCAGTAATACTGCACCATGACGCTGAGACGGCCGTAATTTTTCTCGCCGGCACCCGCAGCCAAACGCAACACGACTTCTTTCTGCAGCATAAAGTGCATGTCTTTAATCTGTGTGTTGTAGGTCAGCAGATGAAAGATCAGTGGAGTCGAAATATTGTACGGCAGGTTGCCAACGATGCGCAGCGGGCTGTCTTTCTGTGCCAGCAAACTGGAGAAATCAAACTTCAGTGCATCGGTCTGATGAACTTTAAAGTTGGGGTAATCCGCAATAAATTTCGACAGTAAAATGGGGATCAGGTCGCGATCAAGCTCCACAACGTTTAAGTCCGGGCAGCTGCTGATCAGTTGCTCGGTGATGGCGCCTTTACCCGGCCCAATTTCGACAAGGTTATTTTCAGCCTTGGGGGCAATCGCTTTGACGATGCGGCGAATAATGTTGTGGTCTTCGAGAAAGTTCTGACCAAAGCGCTTACGGGCGCGGTGTACGTATGGAGCGTTTTGTTTAGCCATATGTTTCAATCTGTTGTTGCTCGAGTCGACAACCCGAGATCACGGTTTGAGGGGTTATCCCCCAAGCCAAAAAGAGTGGTTTATCTAACCGCTGAGCGGGCACGGGCCATTGTTTCAGCGTAGTTCATGGCGGTGTGCAGGCTGCCTAAATCAGCGCGGCCAGTGCCCGCTAGGTCAAGGGCGGTGCCGTGGTCGACCGAGGTGCGGATTATAGGTAGCCCCAGTGTAATGTTCACCGCTTGGCCGAAGCCCTTGAATTTTAACACGGGTAGGCCCTGATCGTGGTACATCGCCAGCACGGCGTCACTGCCATCCAATACTTTCGGGGTGAACAGTGTGTCGGCGGGCAGGGGACCCTGAAGGGTCATGCCTTCGGCGCGCAGTTTTTTCAATGTGGGCTCTATCACCTCTATTTCTTCCCGGCCCATGTGGCCGCCTTCACCCGCGTGTGGGTTGAGCCCGCAGACGAGAATGTTGGGCTGTTCTATGCCGAACTGTTGCTGTAGATCATGGTGCAATATGCGCAATACTTGGCTTAGCCCATCCTTGGTAATCGCCGCGGGTACTTGGCTCAGTGGAATATGGGTGGTGGCCAGTGCGACTCGCAGGCCCTCGGTCGCCAGCATCATCACCACTTTATCTGTGGCGGTGCGCTCCGCTAGGTACTCGGTATGCCCACTGAAGCTAATGCCGGCTTCGTTGATGACGCCTTTGTGGGCGGGCCCGGTGACATAGGCGTCAAAATCGCCGCGCAGGCAGCCGTCAATGGCTTGGTTGAGCGTTTCCAATACATAGACCGCGTTGGCGGGGTTGAGTTGCCCGGCGCGACAGGGGGCCTTAAGTGTCTCTGCCAAATACACAAGTTCGCCGGGCTGTGTGGCAGTGGCGGGCGAGGAAAGTACCAGTGGTCGCAGGGTTAGGGGTAGTTGCAGCTCTTCGGCGCGTTGGCGTAATAGCTCAGGGTCAGCGATGACGACGATCTGATGGTCTTGTGCGCTCTGCGCGAGGGCGATAATAATATCTGGGCCAATGCCAGCTGGCTCGCCGGGAGTGTAGGCAATGCGCAGGCAGCGAGGTGTTGATGGCGCGGATTTAGAGGGCGCTGAGTGCGGCATGCGGCGGGCCTTTGCTGGTGCCCGCCGCATGTGCAGCGGGATTGGTGCGAGAAGGAGAGCGGGACTACTTAACTTCGACGTAAGCCTGGTCGCGTATCTCGCGCAGCCAAGTGTGACGTTCTTCTTCGAAGCGGCGGTTGCTCATCAGGCGGCGGGCCTGATTAAGGCGCACGGTGTCGCTCATGTCCTGTTCGCGGCGCTCATCGACACGCAGGATATGCCAGCCAAACTGACTGCGGAACGGGGCGCTGATGTCGCCGGTTTTGGTGGCTTGCATGGCGGCTTCAAACTCGGGTACAAATTTTCCTGGTAGAGACCAGCCGAGGTCGCCGCCCGACAGCATGCTGCCTGTGTCCTCTGAATTGGCTTTTGCCAGCTCAGCAAAATCAGCACCGTTGATTACTTGTTGGCGAATGTCGGTGAGTTTCTGTTGTGCTTGCTCGTCGCTGAGAATCGCAGAAGGCTTCACCAGTATGTGTCGAGCCTTAGCTTGGGGAATGATTTGTTCCTGCGCACCGCGAATGTCGTAGACCTTGACGATGTGATAACCCGCGCCTGAGCGCAGTGGATCACTTATTTCACCCTTTTTCATGGTGGCGATGGTGTCAACAAACAGCTCGGGCATTTGCGCGGCTTTACGCCAGCCGAGGTCGCCGCCTTCCAGTGCGTTCTGGCCTTTAGATTGCGTGGCGGCCTGCTGTCGGAAGTCAGCGCCGTTACGCAACTTTACAACGAGGTCAGCGGCGGTGTCGGCGGCATTGTCGGCAGCGGCGGGAATCAATATGTGGCCCAGCTGGTAATCCGGCGAACTCCAGAACTTCCCTTGCTTCGACTTGAGGAAGTTTTTAACTTCTTGGTCAGAAATACGTATACGGCGATTGACGCTGCCGCGCTGTACTTGCTCGATGGTCATATCGCGACGGATCTGGCTTTTAAGGTTTTTCAGCGACATGCCGTCGGCGGCCAGTTGCTGCTCAAATTGTGCCTGCGACAAATTGTTGCTTTCGATCATGCGTTGAATGTGTTGTTCAAGTTGCGCGTCACTGATTTCGATACCAGCACGGCGGCCAATTTGCAGTTGCAGGGCCTCTGATACCAGTTGCTCAATCAGTTGGCTGCGCAGGGCTTCTTCACTGGGTATCTGCGCTTCTTTGGCGCGCAGTTGCGCTATGACCATACCCATGCGTTGACTCAGCTCACTGGCCATGACGACGTCGCTGTCGACGATGGCAACGACCTTGTCCAACGCGATGACTTGGGCCTGAAGGCTGGCGGGCAGAAAGCTGCTGGCGAGCAGTATTGCGGCGACGCTGAATTGACGGGTAAGGGGGCGGTAGTGACGGTTAAGTAGCTTCATAGTGTTATTTTAAATTCTCTTCGCGGGTGTCGTATCCGTAGATACCGTCCTTGAGGATGCTGGTGACGGCGTTACCTAAACCACCGAGACCGATAAGCTGGAACTCAAAAAAGATGCCTTTATCTTCGTCGAGCTGCCTTTCGTCAACAATATTGAGCAGGTCGTTGTCGACCCACTGTCGGCCGACGATACGCATGCGGTAGCAGCAGCTGTTGTATTCGAGTCCGGCAAATGTCTCAAGTTCACGTTTATTGGTGAAATCGTAATTTTGGCGACCAATCACGTTCCAGTTGCCGAACAGTGGCAGCACGAAAGAAATGTCGGCTTGCTTTATATGTTGGTCAATTTGTTCGCCATTGAGCGTGGTGGCGTTCTTGCGCGTGTAGCGGTAACCGAGGTTGAAGAGATTGTCGCTGTCGTCGTGGTAGCGCAGACTGGTGCTGCCGCGGCTGACTTTATCGTTGCTGTCTGGGTCAAGCATTAGGTCGGCTTTGAAACGCCAAGAATCGCCTATCTGAGCTTCCAATTGAGTGGCGAGTTCAGAGTCATGGTCGATGTTACTGGCATCGTTCAGAGCTTGTGCCGTGGTCTGATTGATGCTGATGGCGCGGTCATCAAAGTAGAAAATTTGTCCAATGCTGGCGCGTAAACGTTCAATACCCGTACTGTCGTCAATAAAACGCGTGGTGAGGCCTACCGACAGGCGGTTGTCGTCGCTGATGCGGTCGCCGCCGGAGAAGGCGGAGTCGCGGAACAGCTGGTTGTAATTGAAGGTCAGCTCGGAGGTGTCGAAGTCGACATCGGCGTTGACCAACTCATCTTGGTTCTCATAGTCGCTGTAGAAGTAGAACAGGTGCGGCTCGAACGTTTGTAGATAATCGGTGCCTTGACGCTCGAAGAACAGTCCAGCATCAAGCGCGCCTTGGGCAACGGTTATTGACGGCGAGTCGCTGTCACTGGCGTCGAGGTTGGCGTCGTCAAGCTTGTAGCTCAGGCTTTTAAGTTTGGCGCTGGGCTTTAAGAAACCCCAGAGCCACTGTTTGTCCCACGTCAGGCTGTAATCTAAGCGCGCACGCTCGCCGGTGGTATTGTTGGTGTCATCATTGTGATCAAATTCGACGTACTCGTGATCAAGTTCGAGCAACCAGTTATCGGCCAAGCGGTAACGGCCATCGACATTGATGCGCGGGCGCTGCTTGTAGGGCTCGCTGGCGTTGGTGATGGTTTGGTACTCGGTCACGCGCACGGATGATGACCAGTGTTGGCCGCGGTAACCCAGCTCAGCCGTTTTCTCGAGGTGTGTTTGGCTGCTGACTTCTAGGCTGGCGGTATCCAAGTCACGGAAATAATCGTCGTCACTGACGGCGGTCATGTCGAGCTCCGAATACCAGTGTGAATCCAAACCGCCGGTTTGCTCGATCGAGGCCAACCAGCGGTCCTGTCCTTTGTGCGGGTAGGCTTCGCTGGCGGTGATGCTGCCATCGTTGATGCGCTGATCTAGGTCGTCATCACTGCCGCCATCGTCATCACCGAGAAAGCCTAGGCCGACCTCCGTACTGAAGTTCTCGCTAAGGTGGCGCACCTCTGTTTCCAGCATGGCGCCGTGGCCATCTTTTATGCGCGGGGTAATGGTCGCATCATAATTTGGGGCCAGGTTCAGGTAGTAAGGCAGGGCCAGGTCGAGACCGCCAGCGTCGCCGCTGGAAAATGTCGGGAAAAGCAGGCCGGACATCCGCTGATCGCCGACCGGGAAACGCATGTACGGGGTGTAGAACACCGGTACGCCTTTGACATTGAGGCGCACGTGTTTGCCATATCCCTGCTGTGTGGCTTGATCAATGGTTAGCTCACTGCCGCGCAGCTCCCAGACATTGCTTTCGGGTTCACACTGGGTGAACGAGCCGTCAATCAACGTCAGTGTTTGTTTGTTGCTGTGTTGCAGCTCAGTGGCTTCGCCGCGCAATTTCTGCCCGTGCATGAGGAAGCTGGCGTTGCTGACTTTGGCGTCGCCGCTGTCGATGTCCAAAAACATCTCTGAGCCAGTGATCAGTACACCAGGTTCTCGCAGGCGAATTTGACCGCTGAGGTTGGCCGTGTTGTTGGCTTGGTCCAGCTCGGCGCTATCGGCTTGCAGGAGGCGGCTGCCTTGGGTCAAACGCACGTCACCCTTGAGAATAGCCAGCGTATCTTGCAGCAGTTCGGAGCTGTCGGCATCGGCGCGCAATGGTGCGCTGGCCGGATTGAGTTGTGCGTCGGCATCGTCGCGCACAGGTTCAATGTAACGACCACAGCAGCCCTGCGCAATTTCGCGACGCTGTTGTTCCGTCAAATCCTCAGCTTTAACCCAGTCGACCTGTGCCGCGCGGAGATCGCGTGGTTTGTCGGCGCTGTTGGTACTACTGGTGTTGCTTGTTTGCTTGGCGCTGGTCGCGTTGTGGCGAGTGACGTGCGTCGGGCGCTCGTAAGTGGCGCCGTTTGCTTTCACTTCGCGGCACTGCCAGTCTGTACCGGCAGGACTGCAGCGCCATTCGTAACGTGATTCTTGCTGCGCCTCTTGTGCATTGGCTGGGAGAATGGCACCGCCAGCGAGGAGACCAAGGGTCAGTAGAAAAGGGGTCTTTTGCGGCTTCAGTGCGCGGCTAATATGTTGACGTAGCAAAGTGTGTTGGGTCATCAACAGGAGATTCCGAAAGGCCATTGGCGAGCGAGTCCGTTTATTTTTTTATTATCGTCGTGCTGATGCCGTCGCGGCTGTCAGGGACAAATGTATTTTTTGTGAGCTATCAACCTAATGTCACTTGGTTATATAGACACATAGCCGCCGATTCTACTTGGGATAGCGGTTCGGCGCTACAGCCTAAATAGGATTCTGTCATCGCTTTTTCTGAGCTTGGCCCTTGCCAAGGCATCGGGTAGAGTTGAGCTCAACACGGTGGGTTTGCCGCGAAGCAGGTCGAACCGCTTTTTTCTACAAAGCGCTGGCCAGCTCACACGGGGAACTGATCAGAATCTAAGCAAATTAAGGGTATGTTGCGTGGTGGATGAAGCACAAAAGGGTTTGTTTTCTTGGGCGCAGACACAGCTCGAAGCTCAGCGGTGGTCTATTTCTGGAGGCGATCTTAACGGCGTTGCGCTGACCGGTGATGCGGGCATGCGGCGCTATTACCGCTTACCTACTGAGCCATCTGTACTGGCTGTACTGGCCCCGTCCGAGTCGGAAAAAAATCCACAGTTTGTTTCCATTGCGCGTTACCTGCGCGAACAAGGTGTGCATACGCCGGGTGTGATTGCGGCAGATTTTGAGCGCGGGTTTTTGTTGCTTGAAGATTTTGGTGACGCGCTCTACTCAGAGGAGCTAACCGATGAGACGGCTGACTTACTGTACGGTGAGGCGCTCATGTCTCTGCTGCGCCTGCAACAGTGCCCTGTGACCACGATTGCCGATGCCTCGTCTGACTCTGAACAGGCATTGTTAACGCTTGATAATTACGACTCGCAGCGCTTGGGTGATGAAATGCGCTTGTTTGAAGAGTGGTTTATTCCCGAGTTGCTCGGCTACCAGCTTAGTGAAAGCGAGCGGGCCATGCTGGATACGCTGTATAGGCAGCTCGAAAGCGAGGCCGTGCGTCAGCCGCAGGTGTGGGTGCACCGTGATTTTCACAGTCGCAATCTGATTTACCGTGAGGGCAGTGCGCCGGGTGTTATTGATTTTCAAGACGCCGTGCGTGGACCAATTACCTATGATCTGGTCTCTCTGCTGCGCGATTGCTATGTGCGTTGGGCGCCTGAGCGAGTTGAGCGTTGGGCTCTGGGTTACGGCAATATGGCCGTTGAAGTAGGGTTGATGGCGCCGGTGACACAACACCGATTTCTACGGTGGTTCGATTGGATGGGGCTGCAGCGTCACTTAAAGGTGCTGGGGGTTTTCTCGCGGCTGAGTTTGCGGGACGGTAAAACGGCTTACTTGAACGACTTGCCGTTGGTGATCCGTTACCTGCTGGAAGTCTCCGATAACTATGTCGAGCTTGATGCTTTCCATGCTTGGTTTGAAGAAGTGCTGTTACCGCTCTGTGAACAGCAGGATTGGTACAGCGACTATCGCTGCGCTGGAGAGCCTGTTGCGCCCTGGTCGAACCCTGCTTGATCTTAACGCGCAGCGCCTGCTGCGCCCAAATTTGTAGGCCATCACTGAATGCTCGCCTTTTTTAGTAACACACCGAGGTCCGACCTCTGAAAGCTATGATTCTCGCCGCTGGCCTCGGCCAGCGTATGCGCCCACTGACAGATCACACGCCAAAGCCAATGTTGCCGGTGGCTGACAAGCCGTTGATCCTCTACCACATAGAAAGACTGCGCACACTGGGGGTTAAGGAGCTGGTGATTAATATCGCGCACCTGGGGCATAAAATTCGTCAGTACCTAGGCGACGGCTCCCAACTGGGGGTGAGTATTTACTATTCTGAGGAGGCCGAACCGCTGGAAACCGCCGGCGCGATCCACCAGGCACTGAATCAATTAGGGGCGGAACCCTTTCTTTTGATTAATGGTGACGTGTGGAGTGATTACTCACTTTTGCCTTTGCGCAACGAACAGCTGCCCGTTGATGTCTTGGGTCAGCTGTTATTAGTGCCCAACCCGGAGTACCGCGAGGCGGGTGATTTTTCGTTGCGCGATGGGGTCGTGTGCCAGCGTGAAGCGAATGAGGCGGGGTACACCTTTAGTGGCATCAGCTTAATGCGGCCGCAGTTGATTGCTGACTACCCGCATTGCCGTTCACGCTTTGCCTTGCGGGAGGTTTTTGATTGGGCCATCGCGCAGGGGCGTTTACGTGGCGAGGTATACAGCGGTCGCTGGTGGGATGTCGGCACCCCTGAGCGCCTGGCGGCGCTCGATGCTCAGTTACGCACTGCGCAGCAGAAGCCGGTTTAGATCGATCGCTCGTATGAGCACACGAAAGAAGCCAGCGATCAGTATTTATTGACGATGGCGTTGTCGACCTTGATGCCGCGGGCGTGCTCCTGAAGAAAGCCGCGAATGCGCCGACTCAAACGATTCTCCCCCTGCTGAGCGACCTCTGACATGGCCGGCAGCTGTACCTGTTTGTATATTTTGTGCATGTGACGCTGTGCGTAACGCTTGCGCTGTTCAGCCTCGTAGGCATTGCGTTTGTCCAGCCCAAAGAAGATATCCAGAGTCGGCACTTCTGGGTCAAATAGGCTGCTGGTGAGATTGATGTCCCCTAGTGGGTTGTGGTTTCTTGCATTGATAATAACGACCGCGCGTATCGGTTTGATTGGTTTTACATCCGGGTCAGTAATGACGGGTACGGGTAGGCGGCTAAAAAAGTGGCCCGCTCGCGCGGCGCCAACGCCATCACCGAGCAGCACTATATTGAATTGCCCTTGGTCATTGAGATAACTCATGGCCGCTCGAATGCGCGCTACGGTACGATCTTCAACGGGTATTTTTACCTCCGCCGAGGTGTCTATGCTGTCGCGGTTGTTGGGTATTGGGGGCAGCGCCCCATCGCCGAGCGTGTTGTTTTCGTCGTTGAAAATCTCATTGCCCTCACCGCCTTCGGGTACCTGCTCTGGTGTGGCGTCCGCATTTTCGCTGTCGCCCTCTGTATTTACTTCGCCTTCCCCTTCGCTGGGCGTGGATTGGCTGTCTGGTGCAGGCCATACGTCGCGCGTTGGGTGGGGTATTACGTCTGGGTTGGGCAGGCTCATGCTTAGGGTGTTCCAGCCGAAGCGCGGCAGGCTGGAGCGGATCATCTTAATCGTGTTCGGCCAGCTGCTGTGTTGGCCTTCGCCGTGCAACAGTAAGACCGCCCCCTGTGGCGCGCCCGTGTATTCCGGTTCGTAGATCGCTAAGAACTGCTCTTCTAGTGCGTCGAGCCAGACCACCGAGTCGGGATCAAGCTTGGCGGCCAGCAGTCTCATGTCTCGGTCCTCTCGATTGCGGTAAAGGGGGGGCTCGATAGGTTTACGCCCCTCTACTGTTGGCTCTTCTGACTCTGGATCTTCTGAGATAGGCGCGTCACTGGTTGAAATGGGCTCCTCTGCGGTTACCGGAGCTGTATTTTGAACGTCAGTTTGCGCCACGGCTGAATAGGGTGCCGCCGTACTCAACAGTAATCCTGCGAGCAGTAACCCGGAGCCCATTTTGCCTGCTAGACGATGGTGGCTCCAGAATTCTGGGCCTTGGGCAGTATTTTCAGTAGAATGCGCCATTATTATCTCTCGACTCATATTCTTTGACCGGCCTTAGGTCTTTGCGTCTGCGGCACATGCCCCAGTATCACAGGCCCGGTTGCCCTTCTTTTGAAGGTTAAACTGATGGCCCCATCTTGGCACAGGTGTCTTATGCAACAGGAATTTAAAATTGCTCCTTCTATACTAGCGGCAGATTTTGCTCGATTGGGAGAAGAAGTTGATGCGGTGTTGGCGGCGGGTGCCGATATTGTGCATTTTGATGTAATGGATAACCACTATGTGCCCAACCTGACGATTGGTCCAATGGTGTGTAAGGCCCTGCGTAAATATGGTGTCACGGCTCCTATTGATGCGCACCTGATGGTTGAACCGGTGGATGCGATGATCGGTCAGTTTGCTGAGGCCGGTGCTGACATCATTACGTTCCACCCTGAAGCGTCTAAGCATGTGGACCGTTCGATTCAATTGATTAAGCAGGCGGGCTGTAAAGCAGGCTTAGTGCTTAACCCTGCGGTACCACTCGATTCCATCAAGCATGTTCTACCGCAGTTGGATATGTTGCTGCTGATGTCGGTAAACCCAGGTTTTGGTGGCCAAAAGTTTATCCCTTATACGCTCGATAAGTTGCGTGAAGCCCGCGCGGCGATCGACGCGCTTGGCTTGCCTATTCGTTTGGAAATCGACGGCGGCGTCACGGTTGATAATATCCGTGAAATTGCGGCCGCTGGCGCGGATACCTTTGTTGCGGGTTCGGCGATCTTCGGTAAGGGTGACTACAAAACGGCTATTGACGCCATGCGCGCTGAGCTGGCTAAGGCTTAATAAACCCTAGCGCCTTGGTACGATGATGAGAGCCCCGCAGCCTTTGGTTGCGGGGCTCTTGTGTTTTTACTCCTCCATGTTTGAGACACCTATGATCGCTCCCCTAAATAATCAGCCGCTTAGCGAGCAGTTGCGCCTGACGTTTGCTGGGCGCTTGCCCGCGCTGGTGATGTTTGATCTCGATGGCACACTGGTCGACAGTGTGCCGGATTTGGCGGCCGCTATAGACGCCACGCTGTTCGAACTTGGGCGACTGCCCGTGGGTGTTGGCGCGGTACGTCTCTGGGTTGGCAATGGTGCGCAGGTGTTGGTGCAGAGGGCGTTGGCCAGTGCGGTGGACGTGTTACCTCTGGATTCACTTAATGGCGCGGAGCGTGAGCTGCAGGAGCGGGCACACCAGCTGTTTTTAAAGCACTACCGCGTACTCAGCGGGCAGTTCGCTTGCCTCTATTCTGGCGTGCGCGAATGCTTAGCGTATTTGCGCGAGCAGGGTGTGGCGGTGGCGGTGGTGACCAATAAACCGATCGAATTCGTACCGCACCTACTGGAAGACTTACACATCGCTGAGTTTGTCCACATGAGCTTAGGTGGCGACTCCTGCCTGGAGAAAAAACCGCACCCAGGGCCATTGTTGCGTGTATTAAGCGAAATGTCGGTCGCGCCACAGCAAGCGCTTATGGTGGGCGACTCACGCAATGATATTGAGGCGGCTCGCGCCGCAGGGGTCATCTCGCTGGCGGTCACTTACGGCTATAACCACGGCCGCCCCGTGCGGGAGGAGGCGCCAGATCTCATGTGCGATTCGCTGCTGGAGTTGATCGAAGGCTGAGCTAGGGAGGCTGTATCGCGAGAATTTTCACGCTACGAGTGCCCAGTTCTAGGCTGAAACCGCTCGATCGCTGGCCCAGTGACGCAGCTCGGCCAACGACTCGGCCATGACCACCGACAGTGGCGATGTTTGGTATATGGCTTTGACTATTTCATCCTCGCTCACCGAGTCTGTGTCACAGGCGTAGCGCGTGGATACCACAACCTGTTCTATTTCTGCACCAGAAAACCCTTCTGCGGCCTCGCTGAGTCGCCGTAGATTGTAATCCGCTGGGTCCATGTCTCGTTTGGTTAGGTGGATGGCAAAAATATCCTCGCGAACAGCGGCGTCCGGCAGGTCGACAAAAAATATTTCATCAAAACGACCTTTACGTACCAGCTCTGCGGGCAGTTGGCGGATATTGTTGCTGGTCGCGACCATAAAAACGGGTGCTTTGCGTTCTGCCATCCAGGTCAGCAGATAGCCGAGTAAGCGTTGATTCAGTGCGTCGTCCCCGTTGCCCTGGGCCAAGGCTTTTTCGAGTTCATCAAGCCAGAGTACGCAGGGCGACATCTTCTCGGCTTGCGCCAGCGCATTGCGTAAATTCTTTTCAGTCTCGCCGATAAATTTATTGTAGAGAGACCCCATGTCCAGACGCAATAAGGGTAGTTGCCAGAGCCCAGCTATCGCTCGCGCCGCTAGACTTTTACCGCCACCCTGCACGCCGAGTAACAATACACCTTTGGGGGCATCTTTTAATTGCTTGGTGAGTGCTGCCTGATCGGTAATATCGCCCAGCTCAAGAAACGCTTCGCGCCGTAGTTGTAGCCACGCTTTAAAATTTACGAGGCCGCCTACGTGGGCAAAATCTTCGGTGTCATATTCGTAGCTGAGTAAACCCTGTTGGTTCAGAAGAGCAAACTTGGCGCTGTTGACCTCGGGGATGTCGCTGGCGGTAATGGCGCCATCATCGACTATGGCGTGGTGTGCTAAGCGCGCGACATCGCGTACGGTTAAGCCGCGCAGGGATGACACAAGTTGCTGCAGCGCGCGGCTATCGGTCTTAATGCGTTGTACCTTGATGGTCTTGTTGTTTTCGGTTGTGGCGCGTCCGCCTCGATCGACAAATCGCTGCGCTTCGCGACGCACGATCGCCATGATTTCATCGTCAGAGGGCAAGCTCAAGGTGGCTTGTGCGGAGTAGCCCTGCAGTTCTTTGGGTAGCTCAATGGCATGGCTCAGCAGTACAATACGCTTCTGATGGGTGTCGAAGTCGAGGGCAATGTCTTTTAACAGCCGCACGATCAGCGGTTCGCTGTCCCAGTAAGGGTGGAAATCACAGAGTACAAAGAGGCCGCCCTGTTGGCGGCTTTTAATATCTTTCAACACTAATTCCGGTTTCACCAACTTACTTGCTTCGCCAATACGCGGGCTAAATCCGAGTGTCTCCATGCCATCGGTCACACTCCATCGATAGAGTGCTTGCCCTGAGCTGATGGTCAGACGCGTTAATAGCTCCAGTGCCACCTTCTCTTGGCTGGTTTCCAAAACAAGCAGTGGAATGTTACGTTTTAACAGCAGTGATATGTCTTGGGTTAGGTCGATTTTCATGGGTTTTCAAGCGTCCTTGTTGAATGTTCAGCCCGCATTGGTGGGTGGTTAAAAGTCGTGCACCACGACCTTGCTGGCTTTGCCTTTGATGTGATCGCGCAGGTAGGATTGGTGTACGTCTGAAACGAGGTAGCGCTGCATATCAATACTGGATGCAAACGTCATGGTGATGGCAAAGCTGAAGGAATCGTCAACAACGGCGCGATCACTGGCGATGGCTTTGGCTACTTTGAAGTTATGCACCCCTGGTATTGCAGCCAGCGCCTGAGAGGCTTCAATGGTGGCGTCCAGTTGTTGGGCCGCTGCGCCTGCGTTGAGCCAGACAAACACGAGATGATGAATGTCGGCCTCTGCTTGCGTAGCGGCGCTGACTGGCAGCAGCATGAACAGTAATAATGTGATTCTTTTTACGGCAGCCGACATGGATCGCTCCTCTCTGGGTTTTGTGTTGTTTATTGTGCATGGTCAGTACGCGTGGGGCCAGTGCTGCGGCTGTACAGCTTCTCACTGAATCGCTACACTAGCGTGCATTGAGCAGGCACCGTTCCTGCTATTCATTTTGATCTTTATTCAGTTAGGTGTACTTGTGAGTATTTTGGGTTGTAGCGCCTTGAGCGCGAATCATTACTGGCGATGGCAGCGTTAATTTTGCCCCAGAATTTGGCGCTCTATGCACAGCTATAAAGCTTTGACAGCGCCGTAACAACTCAAATCGATACCCCAAGGACACATCATGACTCCCATTGAATTTTCTCAATTGGCCGCCCAAGGCTATAACCGTATTCCTGTCGTGCGCGAAGTACTGGCTGACCTAGACACACCTCTGTCGAGCTATTTGAAGCTGGCGCAGGGGCGTTATTCGTATTTATTTGAGTCGGTGCACGGTGGGGAGAAATGGGGGCGTTACTCGATTATTGGTTTGCCCGCGCGCACGGTGTTGAAAACTTATGGGCCGAAAATCACCGTTGAAACTGACGGGCAGGTGGTCGAGTCATTGGAGCGCGATGACGCACTCGAGTTTGTTGAGGAATTTAAAGCCCGCTATAAAGCGGCCGAAGTGGATGGCCTGCCAATATTTAATGGTGGTCTTGTGGGTTATTTTGGCTACGACTGTGTGCGCTACGTTGAACCCCGCCTACGCGACTCAACGCCCAAAGATACGATAGGCACACCGGATATTTTACTGATGGTGTCCGACGAAGTACTGGTGTTCGACAACCTTGCTGGGCGTCTTATTCTGGTAGTTCAAGCTGACCCAGAAGCGGGTGGCTATGAGGGGGCTGAGGCTCGCCTCGATGAACTGGAATTGCGCTTGCAACTGGCCACACCTGAAACGGCGCCGATGAAACTGGCCGGTGAAAGCGCCCGCGAAGATGAATTCAGCTCGAGCTTTGGTGAAGAGAAGTTTCATCAGGCGGTTGATACCATCAAGGATTACATCTTGTCCGGCGACACCATGCAGGTGGTAGTGAGCCAGCGCTTGTCGATTCCTTTTGAGGCTGAGCCGTTAAATCTCTACCGCGCACTGCGCAGTCTTAACCCGTCGCCTTATATGTACTTTTTGGACTTGGGCGATCACCATGTTGTGGGCTCAAGTCCAGAAATTCTGGCGCGCTTAGAAAATGGTGAGGTCACGGTGCGCCCGATCGCGGGCACGCGCCGTCGAGGCCACACAGAAGAGGAAGACCTAGCGCTTGAGAAAGAGCTGGTGAATGACCCAAAGGAAGTCGCAGAGCATTTGATGTTGATTGACTTGGGTCGTAATGACGTTGGCCGTGTTGCTAAAGTGGGCGAGGTGAAGTTAACCGATAAAATGGTGGTTGAGCGTTACTCCCATGTTATGCACATTACCTCAAACGTGACCGGACAGGTGCGCGACGACATCAACGCGATGGACGTGCTCAGGGCCGCTTTGCCTGCGGGTACATTAAGCGGTGCACCGAAAATTCGGGCAATGGAAATTATCGACGAGCTGGAGAACGAGAAACGCGGTATTTACGGCGGCGCGGTGGGCTATCTGTCATGGAATGGCAATATGGACACCGCCATTGCTATTCGCACGGCGGTGATCAAAGACAAAACACTTTATGTGCAGGCGGGCGCTGGTGTGGTCGCTGACTCTGAGCCGCGTTTGGAGTGGAAGGAAACCATGAATAAGGCCCGCGCGGTTTTCCGCGCAGTGGATATGGTGTTGTAGCTACCTGCGTTGCCAGCCCGTTGTTGTCTCTTTTTTCAACGTGCTCACGTATACCTATACGCTCCTCCTTTGAAAAAAGAGGCGCCTAGGTCTGACCGCCTCGATGACGCTACAACTCATTCGCCACAAAAAAGGCGGCCATATGGCCGCCTTTTTTGTATCTTCCGAAGGGCTATACCTTAGGCAAAACGCTGCTCTAGGTAACTGATGATGTCATTTGACTCGTACATCCAGCGCACCTGTCCGGCTTCTTCTATACGCAGGCAAGGCACCTTGGCTGAGCCGCCCCCCTCAAGCAGCTCACCCTGAAACGGCGCTTGTTTGGCGTCTAGGGTGGTGATGGGCAAGTTCAGGCGGCGCATGGCACGTCGTGTCTTGACGCAGAAGGGGCAGGCTCTAAATTGGTAAAGCGAGAGGTTAGACGCGGACTTAACCACGTCGGCTTGCTGCGCTTTATTGCGTTTTTGCGGGCATGGGCGAGTGGCAAAGTCGATCAGAAGGATAATGTTACCGAGTACGAAGCGCACAATTTTAAAGAACATCTGGAGCCCTGCTGCATAGTGGTCTGGCCGTTCCGAGCTAGCGTGGCGATGTATCGGTAATCCGATAGATGTACGGCTTAGCAACAAATGAGCGGCTGGGTTAAAATAAGGCGCGAATTTTACTGTAAAACACTGCCGCTGCAAGCGGTGAATGTCGTTTAATTCAACCTCGGTTGATCTGCGGATTACTGGGGCTGGATCGATACTGCGTTAAATCGATAAAAAGAGAGGGTTTATGCCGGTTGCTATGGCACGTCATATATTGGTCAAAACAAAGGCTGAGGCAGAAAAACTTAAGCAGAAATTGGCAGGTGGTGCGGATTTTGGCCAGCTGGCGAAGAAACATTCCACCTGTGCCTCGGCTAAATCGGGGGGCAATCTCGGTGAGTTTAGGCCGGGGCAGATGGTCAAGGCGTTTGATCAGATTGTGTTTAAGAAACCTATCCTTACCGTGCACGGCCCTATTAAGACTCAATTTGGCTTTCACCTGATCGAAACCCTCTACCGCGACTGACCCCCGTGTGAGCAGCAAGTGTTGCCCCTTAAGTGCGGCAACCTAGGCGGTTGTAATTCAGGCGCTGCAATACTTCAGCAGCAAATTTTCCAATTCGTTGCGGTCTATGGGCTTGGCGAGGTGTGCGTTCATACCCGCTTCCGTCGCCTTTACTCGGTGCTCGGCCATGGCGTGAGCGGTGAGGGCGACAATGGGGGTCGGCGTGCTGCTTTTTTCCTGTGCGCGAAACTGCAGGCAGGCTTGGTAACCGTCCAGTATCGGCATTTCGCAATCCATTAGGACAAGATCAAACGTTTGGCTTTGGAGTTGCTCTAGGGCTAGCTGGCCGTTGTCGACCACGGTTGGCTGGATGGCGTACTGCGATAATAGGCCTTTAATCACCATCTGGTTGACGGCGTTGTCTTCGGCGATTAGCACCCTTGCGCTGGGGTACTGGCTAAGAATTTTCTGGCTTTTCCCGTTGCCCATGTCTTTGTGTATTTCGTGTATTTCGGCAAAAGCATTGAAGATGACAGAGGCTGTTGTCGGTTGGTGTACGGAGGTGAACGACGCGGAGCTCGGGTCATCGCCCCCCGTCCCTTGCGGTTCTGAACTGAGTAAAATGACGCGGCAGCGAGCGAGCCATTGAGGTTTGATATCACGGTGTGAGGCCAGCGCGCTGTCACTCAGCAGGAGCGTCAGTGGTTGATTGCGCTCGTCTGCGCGATGATGCTCAAGGTACTTATCCAACTCGCTTGTACTATCCAGCGGCAGAGGCATAAGCCCCCAGCGTGCAAGGTGGCCGCAGAGATTTTCCCGGTACTCAACATTACTTTCTAGTACTAGGGCCGTTTGTCCCTGCAGCGACTTGGGTACAGCGAGTGTATTGCTGAGGGGGTGGGCGGGCATAGGCAGCGCGAGCCAAAAGCGAGTGCCCTGATCGATGGCACTGTTGACGTGTACCTCGCCTTTCATCAGGCCAGCCAAACGTTGGCTGATGCTCAGCCCTAAACCTGTGCCGCCATGGCTACGGGTAATACTGGCGTCGGCTTGGGTAAAGGCCTCGAAGACCTGAGAGCACTGAGCACTGCTCATGCCCTGCCCCGTATCGATCACACTTAAATGCCACTGCTGGGTGTCGTCACTGAGCTGTGCCTGGATGGTGATGCTGCCGGTATCGGTGAATTTGAAGGCGTTACTGAGAAAATTATTGAGAATTTGGCTCAGTCTGGACGGGTCGCCGGTGAGTCGCTCTGGCAGTTTGGGGTCTACCAGCAGGCGGAAGGAGATGCCTTTGCTGTGCGCCAAACTATTGAACGCCGATGCGCTGCTGTGCAATAACTGCCCTAGGTCAAAATCAATGTTCTCCAACTCCATTTTGCCCGCCTCAATTTTTGAGAAATCAAGGATGTCGTTAATGACTTTGAGGAGCAAATCACCGGAGTTTTGAATGATGTTGAGGTAGCGTTGTTGCTGTTCGTCGAGTTGGGTGCTGTTGAGCAGTTCGGCCATGCCCAGCACGCCGTTCATGGGCGTTCGTATTTCGTGGCTCATGGTCGACAGAAACAGGCTCTTAGCTTCTATTGCGTGGCCAAGGTTCTCACTGAGTTCGGCCAGCTGCAGATTACTTTGCGCCAGTGCTCTGCTGGATTTAATGCGTGCGTAAATGCTGTAGAGCGTGATAAAGACAATCAGTGCGAGGCTGGCAGAAACCAATTGCTGATAAAACAGCAGCCCCTGTTGCTCCGCGATGGTGGCGGTCTGCGCTTGTAGATCGTTGCTCTGGACGCCGATCTCCTGTGCCTGTTGTTCAATCACCGTTTGCTGTTCAGCAATCAGATGAATGTTTTTCTCAATGCTAAGCGACTTCTCTTGCAGGATGAGGCGCTTTTCTGCGAGTTGAGTTTGTTGGTTTTTGAGTAGGTTGTGTTGATCGGCCAGTTGCTGTTTGAGGTTGTCGGCCTGTACTTGATCTTGCGCGAGGTTGGCGTGTAGGCGATCCAGTTCATGGCGTAGTTTGGTGAGCTCAACAGCCTTTAGTTCAATGTCGTGAGTCTTGCTGGCGAGTTCCTGAGTTTTGTTCGTGAGTCTCAACGATTGCTCTGTGAGCAGCTCTTGTTGTGTTTTTAGCTGCACTTCTTGCTGACTTAGTGATGTTTTAAGCTGCCCCAGTGCACGCTCTGTCTCCTTGTAAATAGTGGCGATATCAAGCTCAGTACCGCCGAGAAGCACAATTTCCTTGTCGACCTGCAGGCCTTCGAAAATAATATTGGGTCGGTGGATCTCAAAGCTCAGGGTGTTTTTTTGGGGCGCCAAAAAGTTGAGCATGATGTGCAGTGGATCACTGGCCCGGTCTGTGATCAGCAGGGTATGGCTGCGACTAAGTGTGCTGCTAATTTTCTGTAAATTGCCGTTTTCTTGCTGGCCGATGACCAGCAGCTGCGCTTTGGCAGCGTCGTTGAGTGATTCGTAGTGCTCAATAACCAGGGATTTGCCACGCAGTAATTTATCGCGGGCGGCTTGTTTTAACACCCGCTCAATGTTCGCCTGCGGCGGATAGAAACCAATGGTGAAGTGCTCAAGCTTTGCTTCATCGGGCCACTGGGTGTGTTTAGCGAAGTTATATAGGTAAGCGGCGCGCAGTTCGTCGGCGCTGATGGCGTACAGGGGGGGGCTGCTCAGCAGTAACGCGAGCAGCATCGCCGCGGCCCAGCGAGTGGTCGCGAAGATGCGGTATGGGTGAAATGGTCGCTCTTTTGACAGTGGTGCAGGCACTAATGTCGGCACAAACACTTTCCTTGTTGGTTTTTATTGTCTTAGTTTGGGTTTGGCTGGGGTCGCCCTTGTCTTGGTAGTTGGTGGCGCGTCAAAAGTATAATACCGAAAGCGCAATAATGCATCTTAGCTTCGACTTTCGGGTTTTGCGTGGTCGTTCGGTGCCCGTGGTCCACACCGACTTAGCGTTTACTCGCTTGCAGTAGAACAAACTTTTTATTAGAGGCAAGAGTCTGGCAGTTGCCGAAAAGCTGTTTGAGTTGCACGTGGTAGCCCAAGTGCCGGTTGGCTATCACCCAGATTTCCCCACCAGCGCGGAGTACCCGCTTAGAGTCGCTGAACATTTGTCTGGCTATGTGTTCGGCAATGGCGCCCTGCTGGTGAAACGGGGGGTTGTTTAAAACGAGGTCGGCGCTGTCGGAGGACATGTCATCGAGGCAATTATTGACACGGTATTGCGCTTCTCGCCCGGGCCCAAAGGCTTGCTCGAAGTTCACCTGCGCACTGGCGACAGCCATGAAAGACTCATCGGTGAAGATCAGTTTGGCGTCTTGTCTCTGTTCGGCGGCTAGCAGCCCAATAACACCGTTGCCACAGCCAAGATCTACAATGGTGTTGGCGGCGGGTAGCTGCTTGATGTGTTCAAGCAGCAGCCGTGTGCCTATGTCGAGGCTGGCACGGGAGAATACATTGGCGTGGTTGGTTAGCTGGAAGCGGGTGTCTTCAAGCGGATATTGGCTCGGATAGGGCGAAGCGCCTGACCAGTGTGCTGTTTGTGGCTGGGGAAAGACCAGGCGGGCTTTTTTCTTGGCCAGCGAAGTTGTGGTCGGGCCGATGATTTTCTCAAACAGGGCGGTGGTGCTGTTGTGAATATTTTTGGTCATGCCCGCGGCGATGATGATGGTGTTGTCATCGGTGTGTGATCGCAGACGGTAGAGCTGATCTTCGAGCAGCGCCAAGGTCCTGGGGACTTTGATGAGCACTAGGTCAAATCGTGATGCTGTAACCGGCCGCTCAAGGCCGCTTGTGTTCGCGAGTTCAAGGCTATTGCTGGAAAGCTCAAGACTGCTCAGCGGTGTGATGCTCTCAGCTTCAAGCTGATTGTCACACATGTTTTGTAGGTAGGCCTGTTGGGCGATGTAGGAATCGCCAAACGAGAGCGGTCTAAAGGCGTGCAGGGCTACAGCCAGTGCGCCAAAGCCATCGTTGATAATAGCGATACGGGCGCGGTCGGGCAGTTTTAGTTCTGCGACGTGTGTGAGCAGGTACTCATCGGCGGCATCCCACGCGCGCAGAGGCTCTTGGCGTTGCTTGTGGTTTCCTTGCTTAGGAAAACGCTCTAATTGCACTTCGCCAAAGGGACTGGATAGTGTCGTTTGCAGTTGGGAGGTCATGGTGGTTGCCGTCGAAGATGGGTGCTGGCGATATGTTACCGGTTCTCGGTAAGGCCCGCTGCATTGATTGGCGCGCTGACCTGGGTGAGCGTTATTTAAGGCGGCGCAGTAGGGGGTTGTTGATGTAACGCTTCCAAAAGTCGCGCAGGCCGCGAACGATAAGAGGTTTCGTGCCGCGTTTTTTTTCTTCGGCGGTTAGCGGCTGGCCGGTTAAATCTGGCTTCATCTTTAGCAGCCCTATTTGATCCAAGCTCTGCATGAAATACACCATCAAAGTGATGGGGAATAGTAGCCAGCGATATTTCTGGGGTTTGCGCAGGGCGGCGGCGAAGTCGAAAAAATGCACCGCGCCATCGGTCATGATCATCATGTTGTCGCGACGAAAATCGTTGTGAGCAAAGCCGCGGGCATGAATTTCGTTAAGAAAATCGCTGGCTTTTTGGAAGGCTTCAGGCCACTGCCCGGCGTTGCTTCTATCTGGGCTAACGCCTTCAAGGTGTTGCAGCGCAAAGCTAAACGGGCTCAGCTGTCCATAAACTTCGGGTACCAGTCCGGTATCGCTCAGGGCCTGCAGTACGCTTAGCTCTCGCTGTATTATAAGGCGACAGACGAGGTGGCGGGAGAGAAAAGGGCGCGTAGAGAAGTCTTTTACAATGGCTTTTTGGCCGTCAACTTCCACGAGGTAAACATCGGATTGCGCCACGCCACGGCTTGGGCGCAGCAGTTGACCGCGATGCTGCTGTAATTCTTCCTTGATGGCCCGGAGGCGTTCTTCTTGGAGCATAGGAGCTGGCGCGATCTTTTGGGTGATGAGTTGTCCTGAGTTGTCCCAGGGCTCTGCCAGCTTATTTTACGCACTCGTGGGGCAAAAGGCATCCCTCAGAGGCGGCGAGAGGTGATTTTTTATCAAGCTCCGGCCCAACTCCCAGTTTGGCGTAGGTCGATGTTGGGGGAGCTACTGGCGCTGTGCATTAAGCGCTGTTGTATATTTGAACGTTTGCCTAGAAGCCAATGATACCGTGGGCCGGCGGCTTTTATCCACAGCATTGCACGGTCTATATGCAGGGTATCTGTGTACAGTTTTTCTTGCTGTCGCTGCGCTCGGGCAGCATCATGCAGCTATTAACACGGGATGAGACTTTGGGTGTCAATGAAGACGATAGGTGCGTTCTGTAGGTCTATGGCAATGGGTTTGCTGTTAATTGCATTGGCTCCAATGGTGCGAGCCGGTAGCGCAACGGTGGCAATCGCCAGCAATTTTAGTCAAACAGCTAAGACATTAGAGGCGGATTTCGAGTCTCGACAGCCTGGTAATATACGCCTTGTATTGGGTTCGTCGGCCAAGCTTTTTGCGCAGATAAATCACGGGGCTCCCTTCGACGTATTTTTGTCCGCCGACGAGGCAAAGCCACAGGCATTGATCGAGCAGGGCTTGGCGCAAGCGTCGAGTTATTCCGTGTATGCGGTGGGATCGCTGGTGCTCTGGTCAACCGATACAGAGCTGTTGGCTGCGGGTGGCGAGCAGGTCTTGCGCGCCGCGGCTTTTCATAAACTGGCGCTGGCCAACCCGCGTTTGGCGCCCTACGGTGTGGCGGCGCAGCAAACACTGCTTGCGCTGGGTAGTGACAAACCGCTGCAGGCTAAGCTGGTGATGGGTGAGAATGTCGGGCAGGTGTTTCAATTTGTGGTGACGGGCAATGCACAGCTGGGTTTTGTCGCGGCCTCACAGTTACGCAGTTGGCAGCTGCTGGGGAATCCTGAACTGCAGGGCTCACACTGGCCTGTGCCCGCTGCGCTGCACCAGCCGATTCGGCAGGGCGGGGTGCTGCTCCGTCGTGCTCGCGACAACAAAACCGCGCAGGCATTCATGACTTATTTAGCCTCGGCTGAGGCGCAGCGCATTATTCAAAATCAGGGTTATCGATTGCCGTGATCATGGCATTGATCGTTGTCTATTAAAGGAAGGGATGTGTTCGGTGGGATTTTCTGACGCAGATATTGCGGCCATTTATTTAACGCTACGCATTGCCACGGTAACAACGCTGTTATTACTGTTGCTCGGTACGCCCATTGCTCTGTGGTTGGCCCGCACCACCTCGAGGTTCAAGGGGCCGGTGGCCGCGCTGGTGGCGCTGCCGCTGATTTTACCACCCAGTGTATTAGGCTTTTATCTTTTATTGGCAATGGGGCCACAGGGCCCTATTGGCCAATTAAGCAGTGAGCTGGGGTTGGGTTCATTGGCGTTTACTTTTTGGGGCCTGGTACTGGCGTCGGCCTGTTACTCTCTGCCGTTTGTCGTACAGCCGATTCAAAATGCGATTGAGGGTCTCGGGCAACGGCCTTTAGAGGTGGCGGCGACGCTGGGTGCGAGCCCATGGGACAGCTTCTTCACTGTGCTGCTGCCGCTGGCAAAGCCGGGCTTTATAACCGCTGCGGTGTTGGGTTTTGCCCACACCGTGGGTGAGTTTGGCGTGGTGTTGATGGTTGGTGGCAATATTCCCGAGGTGACGCAGGTGATCTCGGTGCAAATTTATGAGCACGTTGAGGCGATGGCCTATACCCAAGCGCACTGGCTGGCTGGCGCCATGCTGGTGTTCTCGTTTGTGGTGCTGAGTTTGGTTTACAGTTTGAATCGCAAGCAGCGTCGCACGGGGGGCTTTATCGGTGTCTGATAACCCCATGTCCAGCGCTCATGCACCCCGTTCAAGTGATACTGGTTTGCGCGCGCGCTTTTGTTTACAGCGTGAGAACTTCTGTTTGGATGTCAACCTGCATTTACCGAGTGCAGGGGTGACGGTTCTGTTTGGCCACTCTGGCTCGGGTAAAACCAGCCTGCTGCGGGCGATTGCCGGGTTGGAGCGGGTTGTCGGTGGTGAGTTGCAGCTGCACGACGAAGTTTGGCAGAGCGGGCGTCGCTGGGTGCCGCCGCACCGGCGGGCACTGGCGTATGTGTTCCAAGAGGCCAGCTTGTTTGAACACCTCAGCGTGGCGGGTAATTTAGATTACGGGCGTCGGCGATTGCGCCGCGGTTGCGCTCCTCTATCGAACGCCGACTATCAGCATATTTTAGAACTGTTGGAATTGTCTCCCTTGTTGTCGCGTGTGCCTTCGCAATTATCCGGCGGCGAGCGCCAGCGCGTGGCCATTGCCCGCGCCCTGCTGTCGCAACCGCGTTTGTTGCTGATGGATGAGCCCCTTGCCTCACTGGACTTCTCTCGCAAGCAGGAAGTATTACGCTACCTTGAGCGGCTGCGCAGTGAACTGAATATCCCTTTGCTGTACGTCACCCACAGTGCCGACGAGCTGGTGCGTTTAGCCGACCATGTTGTGGTGCTCGAGCGCGGGCGCGTCATGGCGCAGGGCGCGTTGCCGGATGTGCTGGCCGATCAACGGTTACTAGGCAGTCTCAGCGATGAGCCGTTCTCGCTGCTGATGGGGCGTGTAAACCTGTCCACAGAGGATGAGCGTTTAGTGGCGGTGGATGTCGGCGGGGTCAGTATTCGTTTGCCGCGCCAAGCGCTGCAGCAGACTGAGTCGGTGCGTTTGCGCCTTTATGCCAAGGACATCAGTGTCAGCCTATCGCCAGCCTCTGACAGCAGTATTCTCAATATATTACCCTGTTGCATCACGCGGCTAGAGGCCGCCTGTTCTGCGGGGCAGAGGCTGGTGCACTTGCAGTGCGAACAGCAGAAACTGCTGGCGCGCCTGACGGATTACTCCTGTGAGCAGTTGCAGCTGCAAGAAGGCATGGCGGTGTTCGCACAGATTAAAGCCGTGTCGGTGGTGCAGTAAAAAGCCACCCCTATCGAGCGGGACGGGTTTTACCAAACTCGGCCTAGTCTATCTGTAGGCATAAGCGAAAGGGTTACACTTCTTGATTAATGCAGGCGCATCACCCTAGGTTATTCTTTGCGCTGGGTTCACGCTGCGCGTATGGGCCTGCACTCCGCGCTGGGATGTTTGACCCCATAGAGCGGTTGTGATCGCTAGATGTGCAGCAGCGCTTAACCTCAGGCGTAAATACCGAGAGTTTAATTCACAGGATGAGCACAGCATGAGTCAGAAAGTTTTAGTTCTCGGCGCCAGCGGTTTTCTCGGCAGCCACGTCACCAAAGCATTGGTTAAGCAGGGCCGAGACGTGCGCGTATTGGTGCGTAAAACCTCGGATACCCGCTCCACCGACCATCTGGATATCGAGCGCTGTTTTGGTGATGTAATGGACAAGGCGTCATTACTCGCGGCGATGCAGGGCTGTGCGACGATCTTTTACTGTGTGGTGGATACCCGCGCGTGGCTGCGTGATACAGCGCCGCTCTACCGTGTGAACGTGCACGGTTTAACCAATGCTATGGACGCCGCACTGGAAGCCGGTATTGAGAAGTTTGTCTTTACCAGTAGCTTTGTCACCATCGGTCTTAATTCAGCCGGTCTGTCGACGGAAGAGGACGTCTTCAACTGGGCGGAAACGGCGCCCGACTACATCCTTTGCCGGGTGAAGGCGGAAGAAAAGCTGATGCAGTATGTACGCGACAAAGGGCTGCCTGCGGTAGCGTGTTGTGTGGGTAATACCTATGGGCCAGAAGATTTCGCCCCGACGCCACACGGAAAATTAGTGCTCGATTCGGCCAGCGGCGATATGCCGTTCTACTGGCAGGGCGGTGGTCCCAGCGTCGGTATTGTCGATGCAGCTGAGGCGTTGCTGCAAGCCGAAATACACGGGCGTATTGGTGAACGCTATGCAATCACCGAGCGCTGGGTAAGCTTTAAAGAGTTGTTCTCTCTCAGCGCTAAAGTGGGCGGCGTAAAACCACCGGTCTTAAAGTTGCCGATCTTTGTGATGTACATCATGGCCGGTATCAATGAAGTCATTACCCGGTTGCTAAAGCGCGAAAACATGATGAGCGTCAGCTCAATTAAATGTTCAAACAAAATGAATGATGTAAGCGGCCGCAAGGCGCGCGAAGAGCTGCGGTGGCAGCCGCGGCCTATCGAAGAGTCGATAGAGCAGGCGGTTGAATTTTACCAGCGCGCGCCATAAGCGTTGGGTCTTTATAAAGGAGCGCTTAGCGCTCCTTTTTTATGCCTGTTGTTTACGGTTAGGGGCGCGTTATTGTTGTACTGAGCTACAGGGCTAACGTGCAAGCCATACCATCGAGCTGACTTGTGAGTCAGAGAATGGTTCGCCGAGCCTGCGCTCGTGTGATTGAATGACCGCTAAATAATAACGAAGCTGCAGCAACCGTGAGTGTGTCGGTGGTTGTGACGGCCATTAATCACTGTTCTTCGATGAACAGCGGAGAGAAAGTATGCGTATTACCTCGGTTCGTCATTGGGCGGTCGGCCTATTGGGGCTTAGCCTTGTTGGTTTTGTCGCGCTGACGGTGTTCATGCAGCAGAAACTTCCCCAGCGCAGCGACCAATTAACCTTGGCCCACCTGTCACAGCCCGTTGACGTTAACTTTGACGAGTGGGGTATCCCCCATATTAACGCCAGCACCGACCTCGACGGTTACCAGGCGCTGGGTTTTGTGCACGGGCAAGATCGTCTTTTCCAAATGGACTTGTTGCGCCGTGTTGGTAAGGGCGAACTTGCCGCGTTGATCGGTGAAAAAGGTCTGGCGGTCGACAAGTTGTTTCGCACTTTGGGCACGCCGAACCATGCACGGGTTATGGCGCAGCAGTTGCGTCAGCGGGACCCGCAAACCGTCGCCAAGGTAGACGCTTATTATCGAGGGGTGAATCAATCCATTGAGCTGCTGGAGCAGCCACTGGAATACGACTTGCTGGGTGCGACGCCCGAACCTTTTGTACTCGCTGACGCCTATGCTATCTCGGCGTTTATGGCGCACAGCTTTATGACGGGTCTCACGGTTGATCCTATGCTGACGGCGATCTCACAAACCGTCTCGCCAGAGCTGTTTGATACGTTGGTGATGGGCTGGCCAGAATCGACAAACACGGCTTTAGTGGCGCAGAAAACTGAAACGAAAAAAACGAACAAACCCGCAGACGCCATTAACCAACAACAACTATTCGCAATGATCGATGCCGGTGAGCGCATTGCCGCAGAGCTGCCATACGGGTTGGTGCACGGCAGTAATGGTTGGGCTCTGTCAGCGGAAAAGAGCGCGGGTGATTACCCGTTGTTTGCCAATGATCCACACATGGCCTTCTCTGTGCCCGCGGTTTGGTACGAAGCGCAGGTCACAACACCGGAGATGAATATTTACGGGCACTTTGCCGCGGGTGTGCCTTTTCCGTTGTTAATGCGCAACGAATATCGCACCCACGGTTTGACCATGTTGCAAAGCGATGATGCCGATGTCTTTGCGCTGCAAGCCGATCCGAGCAATGCGGACCGTGTGCTGGTGGAAGGGCAGTGGGAAACACTAGAGACACGTACCGAAACGATTCGTGTGAAGGGCCAAGAAAGTGTTGTGTTTGAGGTGAAGGTGTCTTCTGCGGGCCCCTTAGTGAACGAGGTGTTGGACCTTGATGATGCACAGCCGATGGCTTTTTATTGGCTGTTTACCCGCCCAGAAAATGACCTCTTGGCGATGATGAGCAAGGTCACCTTGGCCAGCACGGTAGAGGCGGTAGAAGAAGCGGTTAGTCAGCACTGGTCACCAGGGTTGAATGTCATCTACGCCGATAAAGGCAACAACATCGCCATGTGGGCTGTGGGCCGATACATCCACCGCCAAGCAGGCCAAGATGGCAAGCTGATTGTCGACGCCAGTGTGCCGAACAGTTTGCCATTGGGGGTGCGCCCGTTCAGTGATAATCCGCGCATTATTAACCCTGAATCTGGCTATGTATTCTCGACCAATAACCCTTACCCTGACAGCGATCCTGATAACCTACACACCGGTTATTACTCGCCTATTTACCGTGCGCAGATGGCCGAGCAAGCTTTATCGAAAGCCGAACAATGGACGCCCGATGACATGAAAGCACTGCAAACCGGCACGCACAATGCGCGCTGGGATAACGTGCGCACACAGCTGTTGGCAGCGTTGGAAAGTGCCCAAGGGCTTTCGCCACTGGCTGAACAAGCTCGCTCAGAGCTGCAACAATGGGATGGTGTGTATGCACCAGAATCCATTGCCGCCAGTGTTTTTGAACGTTTCTACTTCCACCTGTTACAGGGCGTGTTTGCCGATGAGTTGGGCGCTGAATTGTTTGCGAAGTTTTTAAATAACCCGATTGCCGACAACACCCTGTTCACGCTGGTAGCCGATCCCCAGGCCACTTGGTGGGATGACGTGGGCAGCCCAGAAAAAGAAATAGCGGAAGATGTAATGCGCACAGCGTTCGTGCAATCGGTGACGTCGTTGAGTGAGCAGCAGGGCGGCAATGTGGAGCAGTGGGCTTGGTTGAATGCCGCCGGATTAACCCACCCGCACCCGCTGGGTCAAGTCTGGCCGTTAGATAAAGTATTTAATGTAGGCGACTTTGCCGTGCATGGCAGTAAGCGATCGTTAAACAATATGATCCACAAATTTACCGACCAGCGGGCGATCATCACCAACGGACCGTCGACGCGACGCGTGGTGGACTTAACCGACATAGAGAACGCTTGGAACGTGAATCCGGTGGGGCAGTCGGGTCGCCTTTTAGATGAGCACTACCGCAACCAAACCGAGCTCTACAATCAAAATAAATACCGCCGTGCACGACTGTTGTCGGCGGGCGAAACAGCGCATGTTGTATCGAGCCTGCGCCTTGTTCCTTAAACGGTGTCGTCGCGTTTAATTGCTTTGGGCTTCGGGTAAAAACCGACTGCCCCAGGCCGAGACGCAGGTCGCCACATACTGTGCATCCTTCGGCTGGCTCAAAAGGTGGTCGGCTTTATCCAGGCTGATAAAACTTTTTGGGTGTCGCGCGGCCTTGTAAATACTCTCGGCTTCATTGATCGAAACCGTCTTGTCGGCGGCTGAATGCATCACCAGCACCGCGCCTTTAAAGTCGTCAAGCCTGCACTCGCTGTAGCCCTGAATATCTTCGAGGAATTGACGTTTAATGGTGAAGGGCCTGCCGGCCAGCAGTAAGTCCGCCTGCCCCACACTGTAAATCGTCTCGAGATCGCAGCCAAATTGTTTGGCCACATGGTTGGCCTCAGACGGCGCGGCAATGGTGGCCACACCCACGCACTCGGGTATCTTCGGCGCGGCTTTTAATACGGCGGCGCCGCCGAGGCTGTGCCCAATCAGCAGGTTGGGGGCCTGGTGGTGCGTGCGTAGGTAATCGGCGGCGGCGACCAGATCGTTTATGTTGGTGGTGAAGTTGGTGTCAGAGAAGTCGCCTTCGCTGCCGCCCAGGCCACAAAAATCAAAACGCAGCACCGCAAAACCGAGGGCAACCAACGCGCGTGAGATCCGCGCCGCGGCGGCATTGTCTTTGCCGCAGGTAAAGCAATGCGCATAGAGCGCATAAGCCAAGGCACCTTGCTTTGGGGTTTCGAGGACACCGGCGAGTTGGTGTCCATTGCTTTCAAAGGTTACCTTACTGCGTTCCATGGCTGGGTTTCTCTTAGTGGGGGGGTGCCCTAAGCTTAGACGCTGATTGGGAAGCTGCTGTGGTGCGAAGTAAGGCGAGTTGCTACACTGCGCGCAAACCACCTTGGGTGTATGTGACGGTAATGACTGACCAATACGAACTGAACGAATGCCCAAAGTGTAAAGCCAAGTCGGCCACCTCAGAGGTGAATGCCGATGGCACGGGGCGTTTTTATTGCACAAAGAGCGGCTGTGGCTTTGAGGTGCCACTGGAAAAGCAAAACCTCGACAAGGCGCGCGGTAAGCTGGAAGATATCAAAGCCAAGCTGTTTGGCGGTGGGGGCTAGGCGACTGGCGCTGCTCATCCGCTAGTGCATTTAAACAAAAAAGCCTCGCCGGTAATGGCGAGGCTTTTTTGTTTGGTGAATGTCTTATAGCAACAGCGGCGGTAGACAACACAGCTGGGCGCTAGTCGGCAATCACGCGGCCACGATAGATGCGGGTCGCCTTTTTTGGCGCTACTTTTTCTGGCTCGCCGGCCGCAGGCGTCGCTCGCTGGACTGGCTGACCGCGATACATGATCTGTTGTGGATTTGCGCCCTTGTCGCTGGGCGGCGTCACCTTAGTGTCCTTGCTGACCGCGACACCGCGATAAATTAGCTTGTCTTTTTCCTGCTGATTTAAACCCTCCAAAAATTGAAAGAAGGCGAGTTGAATCGTCTGGTTGGTCGACTCAGCGGCCAACTTTAGCAGCTGCAACAGCGAGCTTTCTTCAGCCAATGTGTGGCGCTGGCCATACTCACGGCGCACCGCGGATTCGAGTTTGGTTAGCGAGATGATGTTGTCTGTCGACAGTGACAGGCTGCTCATGGCGAATTCCTTTTGGCGACAGGCGCGCTTGTGGCCCCTGTTTGGCTTTCGCTTCCTTGGGAAGCGTTTATTATTATGGGTGACTAATCAGTCTCGGTAGATTCTAACCAAAAAAAGTGCACTGCGTCACTGTTTTTTGCTTGCAAAAACCGCCTCAAAATGGTGCGTTTTTAGTTGGCGGGTATTGCCGTGTGGCTCGGGCAAACTGAGTGCCGAGGTGCGTCGGGTGATTGGCATCGAAGGATGCCGTGAGGCCTGAGGTGTGCGAGCGTACGTTATTGGCGTGCCGCGTAGGCAATAAAAAAGGCCGCCAAATGGCAGCCTTATTTTGTATTTCCGTGCGCCCTGCGTACGGGCTAGGTGTAGGTATTAAGCGCGCAGTTTTAGGTCGGTGTTTTTAATTAAATTAACAAACAGGTCTGAAATATAACCGCCGGTAATCAGGCTGCTGATATTAACCGTTGCCTCGTTGCCGTCGACGGAAAGTGTAGTAATAATATCATCGCCGACTTCAACGCTGGCCTGTGCGCCGTCACCGTATACGGTGGTGAGCGCCGTGGCAAAAATATCCGAGCAGCTAGCAGAGCAATTCTCCAGCAGGTTTTTAACACCCTCAATAGACGGCGCCTTGGCGATATGGTTAACGCCAACAGATTTTAAATAGCCGCGTACATTTCCACCCGCCGCCACAATATCGATATTTCTCATAGCTTCTCGCCTTGCATTCACATGCTCAAAATTAGTTTGGTTTCGTGCAGTGGCTGTAACTCACATTAACAAATGTGGCCTGCCTTTCGTCACTGAGAGACCACCTTACGCAAGCGATGTTGGGGATAATTTGAGCTAGATCAAATAAAGGATACTTGTTTGAATGTTTATTGATCAATGCTTAAACACCATTTATATGCCACCTCTATATGGCGTAGAAATAACGCAGCCTTTGCTAACGTTGGAGGCCCACCGGTCGCTTGATGATGGGTTTTTGAGGTATTATTGGCAGTCTTGGTGTCTTATTGTAAAAAGCTCATCACTCGGGTGTGTGGTCTGTTTTTACGCAGTCGTTGAGGCCCTTTCTGGCGAGAAGATTGTTCTAAGTATAGTGCTTGTGTTGGCTGGGCTGGCTGCCGACGTGTTTTTTTAATAACAATAATATGTGAGAGTAATACTGGTGAGTGAACACATGCATTTTATTTCGGGCCTACCGCGCTCGGGATCCACGCTGTTGGCGGCGCTGTTGCGTCAGAATCCTCGTTTTCACGCAGCGATGAGCAGCCCCGTGGCGCCGCTGATGAATAACTGCCTAGAGCAGATGGGCGCTGGCGGTGAGTTTGCCAGCTTCTTCGACGAAGCCACCCGCAAACGTACCTGCCATGGGCTATTCGAATCCTATTATCACGAGCAAATCCACGATCAGCAGACGCCGGTTATCTTTGATACCAATCGCAACTGGACGTCGCGCCTGCACCAGCTCACCGAACTGTTCGATGACTTTAAGGTGATTTGTTGTGTGCGCAACCCGGCCTGGGTAATGGACAGCTTTGAGGTTATCTATCGCAAGAACCCCTTCGACTACAGCCGCATGTACTCGCCACAGTCGCGTCAAACTGTCTACTCGCGCTGTGAGGCGCAGATCAGTGCCGCTGGCACTGTGGGTAGTGCCTGGACGTCTCTGAAGGAAGCTTACTACGGCGAATTTTCCGATCGATTGTTACTGATCGATTACGACCTGTTGGCCCAGCACCCAGAACGCACACTGGCGCTGCTTTATCAGTTTATTGGCGAACCGGCTTTCGATCACGACTTCGACAAGGTCGAGTACGAAGCGAGTGAGTTCGATCAGAGTCTCGGCGTTAAAGGCCTGCACAGCGTTAAAAAGAAAGTGGAGTTTAAACCGCGGCGTAGCATCTTGCCGCCAGAGCTGTTTCAAAAATACAGCGAGATGGCCTTCTGGCAGGACAGCTCTGGCACCGCGGCCAATATCATCGCCCCAAAAACCAGTGCCCCGAAAATAAATACCCAGAAAAGCAGCGCTGCCAAAAGCCCTAATACGGCGAACAGTGATAAATCTGTGCCTGATTAACCAGCCGCTGTTCCATCCGGCCCTCATGCAAAATATTCAACGATAAAAATAAAACGACACCCAGTGTCCAGGAAGCACCATGACTGATTTAACCACCATCAAAACTGCCCTAGAAACGTCCGCGGATGATTTACAGATCAATCGCGGCCGCGAGGTGCGCGAGCTCTTGGTGATTGACGCCGCGGTAGAAGACAAACACCTCTTCTACCAACAGCTAAAACCTGGTGTGGCGGTGGTGGAAATTCAGGCAGGCGAGAGCGGTTTGGTGCAGCTCACCCAAGCCCTGTCGCAGTATCAGGGCTTGGATGCCCTGCATATCGTCTCCCACGCCAGCGACGGTGTGATTCAGCTGGGCGACAGCCAGATCACAGAAGAGATGTTAAAAGCTGAAATGGCTACTTTATCGGCCATCGACGGCGCGCTTAAAGACGGTGCCGATGTGCTGCTCTACGGTTGTAACCTAGCCGAGGGCGAGGCGGGGGAGTCGTTGCTGCAGTTGATCGCCAACGGGGCCAATGTTGATGTTGCGGCCTCCGATGACCTGACCGGTAATATCGATAAAGACGGTGATTGGGAGCTGGAAATCAGCACCGGTGCTATTGAGGCGGAGGTGCCCTTTAGCGAAGTCGCGCTGCGAGATTTTGCCTCGCTGCTCGCGGTCGGTGGCACTATGCTGTTCGACGGGCCTGAGACTGGGGTTGAAAGTGGTAGCGCTTCGATTGACGCTACAGCGGCCTTCGGCGCCTATACATTAACCATCGACGGCGCGGCGCAGAGTACTCTTGTTACAACCGCGGTGGGAGGACGGGCATACTCCAGCAACGACGAAACCCAGCTAACCCTCTCCTTTGGTGTTGGCCACTCTTTTCAACCTACATCCATTTATATTTACGATTATTCTTCGCTGGGGGGGCGGTTTAAATTCACAAGTGATGTTGGGGGTACGATAGTACATTCGGGAGCGTTTGTTGCCGGCAGTTATGCCGGCGGCAAAACCGTCGACCTCAGCGGTCTATCTGCTTCGACGACAAAAATATATGTCAGTCACGAGGATGGCACCCCCACCAAATTTTCCCTGGATAACTTTGCCTTTACCGGTCTTGCGGCCAATCCGGCGCCGGTCATCGGCGGCATCACCGCCAGTACCAGCATCGACGACACGGCCAACACATCGCCCTTCTCTGGCGTGACTATCTCCGACGCCGACAATGTCGCGGTGCAGATTACCCTCGACGTCGCCGCCAAGGGTGCCCTCAGCGTGGGGACTTCGGGCTTTATCGATGCCAGCGGTGGCGTCTATCTATTGAGCTCAGGCTCGGCGGCTGCGGCGCAAGCGGCTATCCGTCTCTTGAGCTTTGACCCGGCAGACAACCGCGTGGCTCCTGGCGCGACAGAAACCACCACCTTTACCATCGATGTTGACGATGGCAGCACCACCACCAGTAACAGTAGTACCCAGGTGACCTCGACCTCGGTCAACGACGCGCCCACCATCACCAGCGCGGGCACTACCTCGCTGGGCTCGGTGAACGAAGAGACGGCCTCGAGCGGGGTGCAGGTATCGGCGATTCTGGCCGGCGGCACGGTCAGCTACGCTGAGGTGGATAGCGGGGCCAGCAGTGGTATAGCCATCAGCGCCGCCAGCGGTACCGGCAGCTGGGAGTTCTCCACCAATAACACCACCTGGACGGCCTTTGGCGCAGTGGCGGGCAACGCCGCGCTGCTGCTCGACAGCACCAGTTATGTACGCTTTATCGGTGATACGGAATACGCCGGCACGCCAGCGCTGACCTTCCAAGCCTGGGATCAGGCCAGCGGCACAGCCTCGACCTTTGGCAGTGCGCAAACCGGCGATGCGACGGTACACGGCGCCGCCACCGCCTATTCCAGCAACAGCGCCAGTGCCAGCCTAACGGTGAACGCCATCAACGATGCCAGCATTATTAATCTTGACCTTGACGACAGCTCCGGTGCTGGGGGCAATGATTATGCGGTCAGCTACCGGGCCGGTGCCGCATCGGTCAATATTGCCGATACGGACGTTACGCTTAGCGACGCTGATGACACCCATATGGAATCCGGCCAAGTGTTGCTTGCGGGCGTGCTCGACGCTGGCAATGAATCGATTAGCATTGTTGGCACGCCGGCCACCATGGGTGGTGTCAAGATTACCTATACCAGTGGCACACAAATAGATTTGTCGGAAAGTGCTTCCAAGTCTGATTATCAAGATGTTATCGACGCGATCATTTATGTTAATGACGCTGCGATTTTAGAGGTATCCGCTGGGGTGCGGACAATAACCACAATCGTGAACGATGGTGACATTAATAGTAATACAGCCACCAGCACGATCAATGTGGTGGCGGCGCCACAAATCACCTCGGCTGTCTACGATGAAGATACCGCTACTCTGGTTATTACCGGCGTGAACTTTGTGGCTAGCGCTGGTGATGATGTCGATATTTCAACGATAACCGTCACGGGTGAAGCTGGGGCTACCCACCAGTTAGATGCCAGCCAGACTAACCATGTTGAAATAGACAGCACGACACAATTTACGGTGACGCTGGGCGGCACAGATATCGCCAATGTGGATGCGCTACTTAATGTAAACGGTACTCAGTCGAATGACGCCACCCCTTTTAATATTGCCCTAGGCGATGACTTTCTATTCGGTTACACCGACGGTCTTATTGCCGATGCCACCAACGCAGTAACCGTCAGCGGCTGGCCCCAGCCGACCATTACCTCGTCAACCTACGACCCCACCACGGGCTTATTGGTCGTCACCGGGGTTGATTTTTCCGCCAAAATAGGTGGCATTAACGATGTAGACGCGTCCCTTTTTACCTTTACCGGTGAGGGAGGTGTTACCTATCAGCTGACCGATACTGCAGACGTTGAGATTGGCGGTGCTACGACCTTTAGCATCGATATCAGCAGCAGTGCCACCGACTACGCCGCCGTCAATGCCATTATTAACAAGGATGGCACGACGGCCACAGGTGGTCAGGCCTATAACCTAGCCGCCGCCGATGACTTC
>Ga0209081_1000047_pt1 | contig 61413 bp, 49 predicted proteins | sample GOMGulsemesocosm_4_FD_184636 | JGI IMG/M metagenome (GOLD analysis project Ga0209081, IMG submission 184636) | Methane-oxidizing microbial communities from mesocosms in the Gulf of Mexico - GOM15B Gulf of Mexico (SPAdes) (version 2) | ecosystem: Environmental > Aquatic > Marine > Cold seeps... | reverse complement strand
AATAAAAGGTAAAGAACTATGTAAAAACAAGTAATGTGAGTATCCACACAAATTGCATGATAACTAATTGTTAAAGAACACCTTCTTTCTTTAATAAAGAATGGAAGGTAGAAGTAAAATCTCATTCGCTTTACTTCGTTGCTTCAGGCCTTGCCCGAAGCGAGATGCGCATTTTACGCGTCTGCGTTTCAATGTCAACGTTTTTTCTAATAAAAAGTTAAATTATTTAAAAGTTTTTTTAAACTCTCGAACAACTCATTACTTAAACTAAAGTAAACGTTAAGTTAGCTTAATATCAATAAATGAGAGTAGTTAACTTATCAAAACGTCCAGTTGGTTAAGCTTTTTGGCTGAACCCCTTGGAACTGGAGCGCATTGTATAGATTTCTTTTATGGGGTCAACTATTATTTTATTGAAATAATTTGTTCGGTTGAAATTCACACATTAAGTGCAATAATCATCAAATATGGTCACCTTTTGGTCTTCCCATACTTCGCTAGATACCAAATAAGTAACTTTGTCACCTCAATTAAAAAGCATTGACTAAGAAGGAAGGTATACTCAAATGCGAAATCATGGAACTTTGATACTACTTTTGCGATGATACTGTAGAACAAATGTTGCAATTATGGATATAACAATACCCGGTAATATGGATTTATTCATAGAAGTCACATCAACAAACAACAGCAACACAGCTACTAATGCAGGATTCAAATATATGTACGCACTAACTCGACTTGGACCGAGGGCAACTGTTGCTATTTGGTAAAAATATGCTGTACCCAAAGTAGCCCCTATAATTAAGTAAATCATATAATAGATCGAATCACCTTGAATCAAATCCCATTGAAGTGGCTGCCCCATAAAAGTCATCGCTGTGATCATCCAGAAAGAGCCACCAACAAGAGTGCAAAATACCAATACGATAATATCATCATTTCGGTATAGATATTTCATTGCAATTGAATAGAGCCCCATAAATACAACAGCAATTAGAAATATTAAATCACCTTCATTGACAGAAAATGAAAATAGTATATTCAGCTGACCTTTAAAAATCACCCAAATAGTCCCTATCATCCCTAAAATATAAACCGATATATCAATACTTTTTAATTTATTTCCAAAGACAACAATTGACAACAGTGCAGTGATTAACGGAACTAATGTAAATAATGTACTGGTATTTAACGATGATGTTGTATTTAGTGATTCAAAAAGGCCAATAAAATATCCTGAATAAAAAAAACTAATAATCAACGCTCTTGGAAAAGTTGAAATTATTTTAGATCGCCACTTTCTTTTATAAATGACAAAAGGAAGCAGCAATATTGATGCACCGACAAACCGTAGTAAAGTTAAAGAAAAGGGATTGGTAATTCCGGAAAGCTTTTCAGAAACGATAAAGGAACCAGCAACTAACAATGTAGCTATAAATACGAGTAAATGATATTTGATTTTAATTACCTTAATTCAATTATTTGTCTAAGTTAACTTTCAATACGTGGTTGTCTATATTCATGCAGTGGAAAGCTCTGCCAATCTATTTATAAAATAATATGAGAAAATTACAAAACTATAACCACCCTAACTTTAATTAAAAATCAAATCATGGTTAGCATTTACCCTTTTTGCTTTTAAATAAAGAGCGTTATCGGTTTTCGTATGAGTTGACGTCCTTATCACCTTTTCAACTTTGATTCCGTATTCACGTAACGCTCTTACTTTCAAAGGATTATTAGTAAATAATTTTAAGGCGCGTATATTTAATGCGTCGAGCATTTGACTTGCTTCATTATAATCTCTTTGGTCGTCCTCAAAACCTAATTCAATATTGGCTTGATAAGTATTCATCCCTTGAGATTGCAGTTTATAAGCTTCAATTTTGTTATATAACCCTATTCCTCGACCTTCTTGACGGAGATAAAGAATTACTCCGCCTTCTTTTTCCATAAGATTTATAGCCTCATCAAGCTGCTCACCGCAATCACACCTAGAAGAATGAAACACATCACCAGTTAAACATTCGGAATGAATTCGAACTAATGGAGACGACTGCATTTCATCTGCTTTTTTGAAAATGATAGCAATATGTTCTTTTTCAGAAGTCAAATGACTAAACGAAGCGATCTCTACCGGAATTTGACTTTTTGAGCCAATTTTAAGCGAGATTTTAGTTTTTACTAGAACCATATTGTCATCTTACTTTTATATTTCATTATCATAATTTTTCTCTTTGCCGCAGAATAGTTTATCCGTCACAATTTTACAGAATGCCCCGTTAATTGGGCTGGATAAAGATGACCCTAATAAATTTACTATTTTTCATATTAGGATCATCATATAGTTATCGATATGTTCGGCAAGTTAACAGAACACACAACCTAGTGAACTTAAATTAAAGTCTACATAGCGTTTGCATATAACCTTAAGCAGCTTCTTTAACTGATCCCGTTAACTCTTGAATAGCTTTTTTACCATCACCAAATAACATTAAGGTATTTTCATTAGCAAATAATGGGTTGGGTAACCCAGCAAAGCCAGGACTTAAACTACGCTTAACTACGATAACTGTTTTTGCTTTATCGACGTTCAAAATAGGCATGCCGTAAATTGGGCTTCCTTTATCTTCTCTCGCCATTGGGTTAGTTACGTCGTTAGCGCCAATTACGATCACAACATCTGTCTGTTCAAAACTTTGGTTTGCTTCGTCCATGGTTTTCATCAATTCATAATCTACTTCAGCCTCAGCTAACAGCACGTTCATGTGCCCTGGCATACGCCCAGCCACCGGATGAATAGCATACTCAACCTCAATATTTTGTGCGATCAACGCATCTGCTAATTCACGCACTGCATGTTGCGCCTGAGCCATTGCTAAGCCAAAACCAGGGACAATCACCACTCTATTAGCACTATCAAGAATCATCGCAACCTCCTCTGGGCATGAAGTTTTGACTTTTCCTGCATAGACTTCATCACTATCGATAACTTCTGTGCTTGCTGGTGCCATAGTGCCAAAGAGGACATTTACCAACGAACGATTCATCGCTACACACATTATTTGAGTCAGAATAATTCCCGAAGCGCCAACCAATGCACCCGATACGATTAACACCGTATTACCCATAATAAAACCTGCTGCTGCGGCTGCAATACCAGAGTAAGAGTTAAGAAGTGCAATGACAACTGGCATATCAGCACCACCAATGGGTAAAACTAATGTCACTCCCAGTATGAGTACTAGCGTAACTAGAGTAGCGACAAAGAGTAAGTTGGTATCAGCGTTAAATAGGCTGTACCCCATACCCAAGGCCACAATAACCAATAAAAGGTTAAAGTATTTCATTCCAGCAAAGCCGAGGGGTTTACCCGGTAACCATTCCTGTAATTTTGCGAGTGCAATACCACTACCAGAAAGCGTGACCCCACCAATGAGTAGAGTTAAGACTATAGCCACTTGAGATACAACAAGCATTGGATTCATATCTACTTGAGTACCCATAATGTCTAAGTAGCTTGTCAAAGCAATAGCCAACGATGCTCCACCGCCAAAACCATTTAATAAAGCAACCATTTGTGGCATGCTGGTCATTGGCATTTTTTGCGCCAAAACCAAGCCAATCACAGAACCTATCAACATGCCCGCAATAATAATTTCAAAGCTTAAAATATTTGTATCAAACAAGGTCACCATTACGGCAATTAACATGCCAAATGCCGATTGCATATTACCCTTTACGGCCGTTTTTGGACGGGTCATACCTTTAATGCCTGAAACAAACAGTACTGCTGCCACTAAGTAACTTATATCTATCCATATAGTTAACATGATTATCCCCTTTTCTTAAACATACTTAACATGCGATGTGTTACCCAAAAGCCACCAACTACATTAATTGTTGCTAACACTAAAGCAATAAAGCCCAATATGCTGGCCAATGGTGATGACTGAGCGCCACTCGCAAGTAATGCTCCAACAACCGTAATACCTGAAATAGCGTTACAACCCGACATTAACGGAGTATGTAACGTTGGTGGTACTTTCGTAATCAACTCAATACCGAGGTAGACAGCCAAGACAAAGAGTGAAATTAACAAAACAAATTGTTCCATTACGCAACCTCCTCATCTGTTGTCAATGAAGGCAATTGCAATAGCTCTCTGATCCTTGAATGACATACTTGATCTTGATCACAAACGACAATCTGTTGAATAATTTCGTCATTAAAATCTAAGCTAAGAGAACCTTTACCATCGCTCATTAGCGATAATAGATTCTCAATATTCTTGCCATACAACTGGCTGGCATGATGAGCTACACTTGCCGTGATATTTTGTGGTCCCACAATGGTTACACCTTCACAATGAATTGTTTTAGCATGTTGAGTTAACTCACAATTGCCACCACGCTCTGATGCTAAATCAATAATCACAGCACCCGGCTTCATTTTCGTCACCATTTCTTTAGTTATAAGTACGGGTGATTTGGCGCCTGGAATAGCAGCAGTGGTTATGACGATATCTTGTTGAGCTATAACGTCGCTCATTAGCTCACGCTGGCGAGCAATAAAGTCTTCACCTTGCTCTTTCGCATAACCGCCTTGCCCTTCTGCACTATCTGTTTCCAAGTCAAGTTCTATCGGCTTCGCCCCGACAGACAAAATTTGATCTCGAGCCGCTGCCCTTACGTCATATGCCTCAACAACCGCGCCTAATCGTTTGGCCGCTGCTGCTGCTTGAAGTCCTGCTACACCAGCTCCCATGACAAATAAACGAGTTGGATTTAATGTACCTGCTGCAGTCATCATCATTGGAAAAATTCTTGATGATAAATTAGCTGCCATTACCACTGATTTATAACCGGCAATGGTTGCCATAGAAGATAAAACATCCATATTCTGTGCACGACTTATCCTAGGGATAAGCTCCATTGCTATTCCGCAAACGCCTTGTTCAGCAAGCTGTGCAATAAGTTGAGGTTCGCCAAGCGGATCCATCATGCCAATAAGCCATTGTGATCTTTTAAGTAACTTACTTTGTGCTAATTCGGCCGCGTTCACTTGTACTAGAATATTCGCTTGGTCAATGACTTCTTGCTTTGAATGACAGCTTTTAGCGCCTGCCTCTATATATTTACTGTCATTGAATCCTGCGCTGTCACCTGCCCCCTCTTCAATTAGAACTAAAATACCTTGGGCTGATAATGCCCCAACATTAGCTGGTGTTAATGCCACTCTTGTTTCATTAAGTAGACTTTCTTTTGTTATTCCGATGATCATGTTGTCACCTTTAATTTAGCCTTTTCTGAAAAATAACCAGATTAAAGGCGCACTGAAAGAGCCCTTCGCTCAAATCACAAGCGAAGGAATAATTTTACTATTTTTATTAGAAACTATTTAAAAGCCGAAATTATCGTCAGTTAAATTTAAGGCATGTTGGCTTGGTCAACAACAGCTTGGAAAAGTACATCACAACCAGCCGCTATATCGGCGGGATCTGCATTTTCTGCTTCATTGTGACTTATGCCATCTTCGCAAGGTACAAACACCATTGCGGTAGGTGCAACACGAGAGATATAACAGGCGTCATGTCCTGCGCCGCTAATGATATCGCGATGAGAATAACCTGAATTTTCAGCCGCCTTACGAACAGAGTCAACACAGCTTTTATTAAATGGTACCGGTGGAGAATACCAAATTTGCTCAAACTCCATTTCTAAACCAAGATCTTTTGCTATTTTCTGACAAACTTCGCGCAATTCATGATCCATTGCTGAAAGCGTATCCGCATTTGGATGACGGAAATCAATGGTAAAAAATACTTCACCAGGAATAACATTACGAGAGTTGGGATGTATTTGCATTAAACCAACAGTAGCGCAAGCACTAGGTAAGTAATCTAAGCCAATTCGATTAACTTGATCAACCATTTTGGCGGCACCAAGTAACGCATCGCGGCGACTCAGCATAGGCGTTGGGCCAGCATGTGACTCTTGACCTGTGAGTTTGACTTCATACCAACGCTGACCTTGAGCATCAGTAACTACACCAATAGTTTTTTCTTCATTTTCCAGAATAGGACCTTGTTCAATATGCGCTTCGAAGAAAGCTTTAAATTCTCGTTGACCAACTTCTTCTATGCCAGCATAACCAATACGTTCAAGTTCTTCTCCCATGGTTTTACCGTCTAGATCAGCACGAGATAAACCATAATCAAGATCAAAAACACCGGCAAAAACACCTGACGCCACCATTGCAGGAGGAAAACGAGAACCTTCTTCATTGGTCCAAGCGGTTGCTTCTATTGGAGCAAGTGTTTCAATATTGTGATCGTTAAGACTACGAATTACTTCAAGTCCTGCCAACACACCATAAATGCCATCAAACTTCCCACCCGTTGGTTGTGAGTCAATGTGACTACCCATAACAACCGGAGGCAAGCTATCGTCTTTTCCTTTACGATGGGCAAAAATATTACCCATTTTATCTATGCGGATAGTACAACCAGCCTCCTTGCACCATTTGACAAACAAATCACGCGCTTCACGGTCTAAATCAGTTAATGCCAAACGGCATACACCACCTTTATCGGTTGCGCCTATCTTAGCCATTTCCATTAGGCTATCCCACAAGCGCTCACCATTAATTTTTTTACTTAACATTACTTTACACTCCCAAAGTAGAGCTAATGCCCGCCAATTTTAGCGAGCAATATATCGCTATTTTTGACCAAACAATGGAATAATATGTTGACCATATTGCTCTATGATATTTTCTTCATCGCCGCTATCAAGATAAATATTAAATTGTGTTGTACCTGCTTCTTCGAGATCTTTTAGCTTACTAATATGATCATCCATATTTCCTAATACACAGAAACTTTCAACTATATCTTCACTGATAAAATCAAGGTAAGGGTTGTCACTTTGGCCGTGTTTTGAATAGTCGTAACCTTTACGTTGCTCAATGTACTCGGTTAAGCTTTCTGGCACTAAACCACTATGTGCACCATACTTTTCAACGATATCAGCAACATGATTACCCACCATTGCAGGGAACCATTTAGTTGCTTCAACACAAGGTTCCATCTCACCCACATAGGCAGGAGCAGAGGCAATAATTTCAAATTTTGACATATCTCGGCCCGCTTCTTCCCCTGCTTTGATTGCTTGGTCAGCGAACCACTTAACTAAAGATGGTTCAGCAATTTGTATAACAACACCATCACCAACTTCTCCTGCAGTTTTAAGCGCTTTAGGACCATACGCACCGATATAAACCGGTAGTTCATAACCCGTAGCCCATGGTAATTTAACTGGCTCTGGACTTTCGCCATAAACTATCTCATCACCTCGAACAAGCGCCTTAACTTTAGTTGTGAACTCGGCTACGCGTGCCAAGTTAGCAGGTTTCTTGCCCATTACTCGCATGGCACTATCGCCACGGCCTAGTCCAACATGAAAACGGTTATTACTTTGCAGTGCTAGACTCGCAAACAGACTACCGGCTACAGACCAATCACGTGAATTAGGGTTTGTCACACATGGGCCAAAGCTCATTTTTGAGGTGTGTTCCATACACATAGCGATAGCAGGGTAACATTCACGCCATAAGACATGAGAGTCATAAAACCAACAATGAGTAAACCCTGCTTCTTCAGCTTGTTTTACTAGGCTACGTGCACGTTCTGGGCTAACGAAGCCCTTAAATGTAATTCCAAAATCCATACTTTTTTCCTTTTTAATTATATTAGTAGTTATTGAGTGAGGTTAGGTACCCGGTTCCCAAATTTTCAATCCTGCATGGGAAAATGACACCGCTTTAGAAATATTTAAGCGAATTAATATTGGTGTGATAGCTTCGATACAACGGGCATTTGCTGCTGGTCCAGCGTTATAGGTAGCAACATCGAGTTTCGAGATCAAAGTCATCACTTTTTTCTTCGCTTCAAGATCATTGCCACAAACTAAAATGTCGCAATTTATTGAGTTTTCGAGTGAATTTAGTGTATGTGCAGAAACATTATGTAACGCACCAACCACTGGAATATCATCACCCAGTATTGCTTGCGCAGCTTCGGTGGCAGATCCTTCACTTGGCATATCAACCATGGTTGGTTTTGGTCCTAAAGGAACCACGATATCGACCAAAATTTTTCTGTTTAATTGTTCTTTAATCCCCAACAGTGTTGAATCATGCGCACTGTATGGCACAGCCAAGATAACCATTTCGTCTGCTGCAGAAACAGCATCTTCATTATTGAGTCCACTGATAGTTCCAAGGCAACCTACTAATTTATTAGACAGTTCTTGAGCTATTTCTTGAGCACGGTCAGCATTTCTTGAGCCCAATACTACATCGATACCCGCCATAGCAAAGCGCAGCGCAAGTCCGCTTCCTTGAGGTCCGGTCCCACCTAAAATTGCAATCTTCATCTTAAATCCTCTTTTTGTATTCCATGTTCAAAATTTCTATTATGTTTATCTAAATAAATCTTCATGTGGTGGCCTTACTAAATCGCGAGCACTACTTTGTTGTTCAACCCATTCGACACCTTTAAATAAAATAGCGGGTTTCATACCATCTTTGGTCATTAGTAGGCCCGATGCCGCAGCAAGCTCATCAGCTAACGCTGGTGATGTAACTAATAGTTCTCGCCCAAAGGCATCTTTTTCACCAACTAAGTCTACTTTTGCAGCCACGCCTGCAAGTCCTATCGCAACATTCACTAATCCCATACGCCATGGTCGGCCAAACGTATCAGTGATCACCACTCCCACCCTGACACCAATAGCAGCACTAAGACGGTCGCGTAATTTTCTAGCACTAAGATCAGGATCAACAGGGAGCAAAATTAACGTATCTTCTTGAGCGCAGTTAGATTCATCCACAGCAGCATTTGCGCACACAAATCCCAAGTTGTGCTCAGTAATAACTATTCCTTCTTTGTCTTCTCCACGACTCACTGCTCGTACAACACGGTTAGATTCTTGTAATATAATTTCAAGTTTTCGCGGATCTTTATTCACTTGTTGGGCTAACGCCAACGCCTCTTTCGAAGGTGTTACTGTATCTAATGCCACTAAACGTCCTTCGGCTTTAGAAACAACTTTTTGCGCCACAATTAAAATATCGCCTTCTTCAAGATGTATTTGCGCTCGATCTAGACTAGCTAAGATAATTTGAGCTAAATCGTCACCGCTCTCTACCTCAGGAATACCTGGAATAGTACTAATGCTTACTGGTGTATTTGTGCTTAACTCCATTGTGGTATTAACTCCCTTATTAGTGGATTAGCTGTTGCAACGAGTTGTTCTACGTCGTTTGGTGTATCAACATCCAAAGCTAAATATGGTAGCGCTAAGGATTTAAAATCAATCTCTCGATCTGCTGCTGCTTGTTCGTGCGCCACACTAGAATCAATGCCATAACTAAACTCAATTGCATCAGGCGGAGTAGTTAAAAGCGCATTGGTGCCGCGATCTTCTGCTGGGGCCAATAACACTGACGGTATTGTGCGAGTAGTTGATAGCAAGGTTTTCATTTCTTCAACATCGAGCTGTGCAATGTCTGCTGGAATTAGTAGCTGAGAGTCAAAGCCATGATTAAGGCTCCACACTGCACCACTCGTCGCTGCTTGATTCAAACCAGGTAAGCGCTCAACAAGTACTGTGGCACCATGTTTTTCAGCCATTCGCATAATAAGTAAGGAACTGGTTACAACTAATACATGGTAATTAGGAAAGTGTTTGCTAAAAAATAGTAAGGTATATTCAAACATTTTCAGTGACAGTTTTTGGCGCTGGGCATTTGAAAAACAGGGAATTAGCCGAGTTTTTGAAACGTTAGGTGCCTTCATTGGAATAACAATATTCGTTTTCATCTAACCCACCTTTGCTAATGCGAATACTTGCGTCATGTGTTCCACAATGCCGTTTGCCAATTCAATCTTACTTTCGCGATTATTCATTAGCGTATTTGTTACCATCACCTGCAGTTTTTTTTCCTTTAGCTGCGGCACAAAATGCTGATCAGCGCTGTCAATCACAATGCCATCAATAACTCCTTGGTAACATTGAGCTACGCCGATTACATCTGAGCTATATCCTGCTGCATTCATCATTTTATCGGCTGGTCCTCGAATCGCTCTTCCATTAATAATGGGAGATACGGCAATAACAGGAGCAGATGTTTTGTGCAAAGCTTCCTCAATACCTGGTATTGCTAAAATAGGACTAATACTTACAATAGGGTTACTTGGCGCAATAATAATGAAATCAGCTTCCGCAATAGTAGTAAGCACCTCATCTGTGGCTTGAGCTTGTTCAATCCCAATTAAATCCACTTCGAGAATTTCTTCTTGGCAACCGTTTTTCACAAAATAACTCTGAAAATCTTGCCAACCTTTAGCTGTTAGAACACGGTTTTGAATGACCTGATCTGTGGGTAAAACAATTCTGGCTTTAACCCCTAGCTTTCTCGCGATAGTACTCGCAATTTCAGATGGGCGAACTCCCAAAGTACGTTGTTGGGTACGATATATATGAGTAGCAAAGTCTTGATCGCCTAGGTACATCCACGTATCACAACCTAATCGGTTCAATGCTGTTAGGGTGTGATCCGTTTCGTTAGATAAACCCCAACCTTTTTCACTATCAATAATGTCTGCAAGCGTATAGGTAAGCGTATCAATGTCGGGAGAAACCCAAAGGCCATGAAATTCTTGATCATCCGCAACATTACCTACAATACTCAGTTCACTGTTATAAGCACTATGATAAAGTCCCTCAGCCATTTTTGAACCACCAACACCGCCACACAGAAGTACGATGTTTATCGCCTTTTTTCCATCATTTGCATTGCTCATGTTTGTGCTCCAACAGCTTGTTCATGGCTCGGCAACTGAACTATTTCTATCGGTTTTTCATGGCGAGGTAATTCCACTACTTTAGTAATAACGCTGTTAACGTTATTTGACATTGGAAACTGCTCGAGAATTGTATATAAGGTATTGCGGCGCACCGGTTTTAGTCCGGCAAGACTAATCATTTCGATCATTTCCAAAGAGGTCATTTCTTGCCCATAAATGCCTCCCGATGAACGAGTGATATTCTCGTTCATTAATGTGCCGCCTAAGTCATTCACACCTGCACGTAACATTTGAATAGCGTATTCAGGGCCAAGCTTGACCCATGATGCTTGAATATTATCGATCCAACCATTAAGCATCACACGTGAAATAGCATGCATTTTAATGTTTTCATCGGGTGTTGGACCCGGGCGTACGTGATTGTTTTTGGTGTAGAGCGGTGATTCATAATGAACAAAACCTAGTGGCACAAACTCTGTAAAGCCACCAGTTTTCTTTTGAATAGTACGGATTTTACCAATATGATCGACCCAATGTTTAGGTGAATCAATATGACCGTACATTATTGTTGCAGTAGTCGGTAATCCTAATTGATGAGCCGTAGTGATAATGTCTATCCATTGCTCAGTTGAAAGCTTGTCTTTGGTTAACTGTTTACGGATATCGACATCTAAAATTTCGGCCGCAGTTCCTGGCATAGAACCAAGGCCATGATCAATTAAGTCCTGAATAAATGCCTTTGTTGACATTCTACTTTTGAGTGCGCCATACCATATTTCAAACGGGGAAAAGGCATGAATATGCATATCAGGCACTTGTGCCTTAATAGCTTTTAAAATGTTGCGATAATGATCACCTTTAATATCCGGATGTAACCCACCTTGAATACACACTTCTGTTGCACCGCTATCCCAAGCTTGCTGCGCACGTTCGGCTATTTGTTCAAAAGACAATAGCTCTGCACCGTCTTCTATTTTACGTTTTGCAAAGCCACAAAATTTACACCCCATGTTGCATACGTTAGTAAAGTTTATATTTCGAGTTGTAACAAAGCTTCCTTGATTTCCGACGGTTCTCTCACGCAATAAATCAGCGGTTTCAATCAAAGCCTCAAGTTCATCACCTGCTGTACCGAATAGTTGTAATCCCTGTAACTCACTAACTTCTTGATTAATTAATACCCCTTGTAAAATTTGGGCTATTTCAGGTTCAATAGTGCTAAATAAACGAGTGAGCTTTTCTGATGGTTTCGCTAACATGCTGATATTATTTTGCATGACCTTTCCTTTACAGTGCGACGCGATAAAACGTCGTTGATTCAAATTGTTGTGTCGTTTTAAACGCTGAACATGACTGTTCAATAAACTGCTGCTCTGCTAAACCATCTTCTCGGCAATGTTGCTTGAGACGCTGTAAGACCTCTGGTTCAAAATATGCTGCTTGACTCAAATAATCTGGATAAGCCGTTAAGCGTTCTTGCAACTGATAACCACATTCTTTGGTTGCCTGAGCCAACCGCGTTATTTGCGGCCAAGCGCGCTCAGGATTGATGAAATCTTTTGTTAGTGGTGAAATCCCGCCCCAATCATTAATGCCACAAGCGATATAATCTTTGTATCGTTGTTGAAGGTTTGGTGGCGCTTGCAAACTAATACTAGGGTCAAGAATAAGACGAGCCACAGTTAAAATTCGCAGCATATCGTCTAGACTAGGCTCGATAAAATCAGCCATTTGTGTATCATCTTTCGCACAAAAATTCTGCACGATAACTTCTTGTATATGGCCATATTGCTGATGTAATTCATTGATTTTTACTAGGCTATCAACACGCTCTTTCCATGTCTCACCAATGCCAATAAGAATACCTGTGGTATATGGCACTTGATGTTTACCAGCACTAACAATTGTTGCAATGCGAGTCGCTGGCACCTTATCAGGGCAGGAAAAATGTGCTTGTCCCCTTTCTAAAAGACGCTCACTAACGGTTTCTAGCATCATCCCCATGCTCGCACTTACCGCTTTAAGTTTTTCAAACTCTGCGTATTCCATCGTTCCAGCATTAACATGAGGCAGCAAATTGGTTTCTTTTAAGATAAGTTCACAAATATGAGCAACATAATCAACCATGCTAGAAAAGCCTAACTTAGCGAGCATTTGACGAGCTTCGCGGTAGCGTATCTCAGGTTTTTCACCAAGACTTATCAGTACTTCTTTGCAACCCATCTGTTGACCTTGTTTAACAATGGTCAGTACTTGTGTTGGCGTCATTATATTTGCATTGCCTGACTCTGGGCGTTGAACAAAAGTACAATATTTACACTCATCTCTACACATATTCGTTAACGGAATAAATACTTTGCGCGAGTAAGTCATGACCTTACCCCAATGATGATCTCTGATATCGCAAGCCTTTTTACGTAACACATCAAGGTGAGCCCCTTGTACATTTTCAAGTTGATAAGCTTGCTCTGCTGAAAGTTTAGTCATGAACACTTCTTTTTTATTATTTGCAGTACTAACTCAGAAACACTTGCACTTTTAAAATAAAGTTTCTGTTATTGCATTGCTGTTTAAATAAGCTAAGTGTTGTTTAGCTACACTTAATTTACCAATTGGTAAATCTATACTAGATTAAAATTTACCAAATGGTCAAGACAATTAGTAAAAAAACTTAGTTTATTTTAAAAACACTTAAGTAACAGGTGGTTATGAAAATAAAGACATTATTAATTGCTTATTTAATAACCAATTAATTGAGGGGCAAACGGAAAAAGCTAACGATTACAACTTAATAATAGTAAATATTGAAGTGATAAAGTAGACGGGAAAACGTTGCCATCAGATGAAGACAACGCAAAGTTATTTAACAACTAAAAGTGCCATTTTAATAAGAATGATGCGCTACGTTCGTCAACACCAGAAATACCAAATTTGTTATTCCATACAGCATACTCTAGTCCAAGATAAACGGGTGCCTTAGTGCCTAATGCACCGCCAACATTGTACTTTAGTTGTGAAGTGAAATTCATTTCATATGCTTGACTATCAGAACTATTGCTCCAATCTAAAAAGCCATCATACAAAAAATCAGCGCCTGCTAGCTTAAATGGATAACCCCAAGTTATTGTCATCATTTGATCATTATCCCAAGCACTATTGTTGGCTTGATAAACGTTCGCAGTAAAATAATTAAACCCTGGAACATTAAGACTTACCCCGAGCCCTAATAAGTAATTATCGAACGAGCCCCCCTGCTCCCAAGTACTGGCAATGAATACATCACTAACGATACCAAATGACAAATCACTACCACTGACATAGCCAAGACTTAAACGTGGGGAAAGCTCAGAATACCCTTCTATCGTGCCATCTTTAGACTTTGAACGATCGTAAAAAAAGAAAGTATCCCCCCAATTATGTCCACTTGCATGTTCAACAGTTAAAAACTGTCGGCTTTTATCGCCAACTTCATATTGGCTACCAGATAAATAGCTTAAGCTAAAATCATTCCATTGCATTTCAGCTGTTGCAGTACCACTGATAGACATAGCACCCGCGCATAATAAACCGAGCGGTAATCCCCTTGATGTGAATTCTTTGATTAATTTCATAGTATTTTCTTTCATCCTTATTCATTATTGTTGTTGTGTTAAACACTCTCAAATACAATTTTCAGGCACATAAATCCCTACCATTTAAAGCATGATAAAGTGTTCCTATATACTAGGTGCAAGGACGATATGACCTTGCACCTAAATTGGTGGGTGTAAACCGACTAGTTAATCGCGATCTACAGCAGTGGGTTTGTTAACTTCACTTTGTCGTCTTAGTGCGTCAAACATTGGATTAAAAGCGGGACGTTTGACGTATTGTCCTGCACCTCTAACAGCATCTAAAACACCGTTAGCCCATACAATTTTTCCTCGGCTCAATGTATGAGTAGGGATTCCTGTCACAGTACGCCCTTCAAAGATATTAAAATCTATTTTTTGGTGATGGGTTTTGGCTGAAATGGTACGGATTCCTTTAGGATCCCACACCACAAGGTCTGCATCGGCACCGACAGATATCGAGCCTTTTTGTGGATAGATATTGAATATCTTAGCTGCATTGGTTGATGTGGTCGCCACAAATTCATTAATGGTTAATTTACCGGTATTCACACCGCTATCCCAAATAACCGCTAAACGATCTTCGATACCGGCAGTACCATTAGGAATTTTGGTGAAATCATCTTTTCCAGCAGCCTTCTGGTCGGCACAGAAACAACAATGATCAGTAGCTGTTGTTTGCAAGTTACCACTTTGTAATCCTTGCCATAGTGCTTTCTGATGTTCTTTCGAACGAAATGGTGGGCTCATCACATGGGCCGCAGCAAACTCTGCATCTTCATTGCGATAAACACTATCATCGACAACGAGGTGACCTGCGAGAACCTCACCGTAAACGCGTTGCCCTTCGTTACGCGCTCGAGTAATGGCATCCATCGAGTCTTTGCATGATACGTGGACAATATAAATTGGAACATCCATCACTTCAGCAATTTTAATTGCTCTATTTGCTGCCTCACCTTCAACCGCAGGCGGTCGAGAAAGAGGGTGACCTTCGGGACCAGTGATTCCTTGCTCTAATATCTCTTGTTGCAATTGAAAAACCAACTCGCCGTTTTCAGCATGTACAGTAGGTATCGCACCTAAATCCATCGAGCGACGAAAGCTTTTTACCAACGTTTCATCATCGGCCATTATCGCATTTTTATAAGCCATAAAGTGCTTAAAGCTATTAACACCATGCTCGCGAACTAAGGTTCCCATATCCTCATAAACTGAATCATCCCACCATGTAATTGCAACATGGAACGAGTAATCACCGGCCGACTTTTCTGCCCACCCTTGCCACTGTTCATAGGCTTCGAGTAATGATTGTTGTGGAGCTGGAATCACAAAATCTATAATAGTTGTTGTACCCCCAGCTAAACCAGCCGCAGTGCCACTATAAAAATCTTCGCTAGCAACCGTTCCCATAAATGGTAATTGCATATGCGTATGCGGGTCGATACCACCGGGCATTATATATTTATCAGTGGCATCGATTTTTTCAGCGTCTAATGGCACGTCTAGATTTTCACCTATAGCCAAAATTTTACCATCTTGGCAGTAAACATCGGCTTTGTAAGTTGTGTCAGCAGTGACTACAGTGCCACCGCTTATAATTACTGACATAAAAATATCCTTCTAACTCTTTATAAATGTATTAAGACTGTTCAACCTGCTGTTTATAGACAACTTCTTTGCTTTTAGATGCTATAACAAAGTAAACCAAACCACCTAAAGCCGATCCTGTGAACCAACCATATTGATAAAACCAAGACAAAAATCCAGTAGATAATGCAATAAGTGTTAGCGCCACAGGTATAGCGAAAGCAATAAGTCCCGCGCTATTAAAACCGCCGTATACTCCGTCTGTTTTATATAATTCTGTCAAATCAAGTTGTTGATTTTTTATGATAAAATAATCCACGACCATGATCCCTGCAATAGGACCCAGTAAACTTGAATAGCCGAGCAACCAGTTGGTATACATTGCTTCAACACTGACATCAGATTCAATCCAACCCAGCTTTTTAATCAATTCCCAAGACATCAGTACTACGCCAAATAGACCTGTAATTAATACTCCTCGCGTTTGATTAATTACCTTTGGTGCTACATTTTGAAAATCATTCGTTGGTGACACAATATTAGCTGCCGTATTCGTTGATAAAGTGGCGATAATTATCATAACCATTGCTACAGCAACCCAGATAGGACTATCTATTTTACCAATAAGATTAATCGGATCTGAGATTGTTTCCCCGACTAAAGTGGTCGATGCTGCGGTTAGTACCACCCCTAATGAAGCAAATAAGAACATCGTTGCTGGTAAACCAATAATCTGTCCGACAATTTGTGACTTTTGAGATTTTACATAACGACTAAAATCAGGAATATTTAATGACAATGTTGCCCAAAATCCTACCATCGCTGTTAGGCCACCAAAAAAGTACTGCATAAATGATGCATCAGCAGGTCGGTTAGCAGGTGTTGCTAATAACTCTGTTACGGAAATTTGAGGAAAAGCCCACATCAGCAAGCCAATACTTACAGCAAGCAAAAGCGGAGCAGCCATCGTTTCCAAGATCTTAATTGACTCGGATCCTTTAATCACGATTGTCAAATTCATCACTAAGAAGATGAAAAATCCAATCACCTCACCAACACCTCCTAAGCCTGCCCAAGTTTCAGATATACTAGAAAGTAAAATATGAATGGCGATACCACCAAATAGTGTTTGTATGCCAAACCAACCACAAGCTACTAACGCCCTGATTAAACAGGGTATATTAGAGCCGCTAATGCCAAATGATGAACGCAATAGCACAGGAAAAGGTATGCCATATTTAGTACCAGGAAAAGCATTCAGTGTCAGCGGGACTAATACCACGATATTTGCAATTAAAATCGTTATTAAGGCTTCACTTACACTGAGCCCGAAGTAAGCTGTTAATACTCCACCTAATGTATAGGTTGGAACACAAATAGCCATGCCAACCCAAAGGGCTGCAACATTCCATGTATTCCAACTCCGATCTTTTACTTTTGTCGGAGCAATATCATCATTATAATGGGCACTATTTTTAACATCTGCACCTGCATCTAACTCATAAAACTCACCAACTTTTATAGCACGAGACTTTTGCTCACTTGTTGTATTCATTGTCCTTCCTCATTTTCACCAAAACTCAAAGAGCTTGGCGTTATTATTATTTTTTTGATAACTTATCTAACCAGTTTATAACCTATTTTATTAGTTCATACACTAAACATAATTTGTAGAATAATTTTTAATACAGGTACTTAAATCAAATTGTCTAAAAATACTTAAAACCATCAACGGGTATAAAATAACTATCGAACCAAGACTAAAAAAGTCACAAACTTATTTGTATTGGCAGAACAGGAACACCTCACAAAACAGTGTTCCTTTAAATCAATACAATCACAGCTGATGTTAAAAAAAAGCGATAAATACCACTTAAAACAACAACCTAGAAACAAATAAATCGTAATCCATCTGTTATCCGTTGATTAAACCTTAGACGGACTAATATCATCTGGCAAGCTTTATTTTTCCAATTGGTATAATTTTTACCACTTGTACAAATAGTATTTAAGCATATATTTGGGTGAATAATTAATAGGCTAAAGTTAGGCTTGGCAGGACTTTGAGAAGGGAAAAATTGTTCCGAAATATAGCGAAAATATTTTCTTATATTTTTTTTATATCCCCATGGATAATTTTCAAGGACTGCCCTTAAGTTGCTCAAGATAATTTTCTAGAACAGGATTTGGGACGATTCCTTTTTTGGTAATGGTGGCAAAATGGGTTTGATAGGTCATTGTTTGTGGCAATATCGCGCGCATCTTTCCTTCATTGACCCAACGTTTAGCATAGTGATCAGGCAAATACCCTAGGTATCGGCCTGTTAAAATTAAAAAGGCGACGCCTTCGCGATCAGTCGAAGTAGCTAAAGGATTAAGTTTTTGATGTAGGGCACTAATCTCTTCAGTTTGATCGTAAGCAGGGACGACCGCATTGAAATCTTTTAAGCGGATATTCGAAATATTATTGTCGTTGACACCAAATAAATGATGGTCTTTACTGCAATATAAAAATGACTTTTCGTCATACAAAGCATTATATTTAAGGCCTTCAATAGTTTTTAATACCGGAATAATTCCTGTGTGTAAATGGCCGTCAAGCACACCGTTTTCAATTTCTTTAGGCGGAATCATTTGGATATTAATCTGAACGTCAGGTCCTAACTTATTCAGTTGGGCGAGTGCATTAGATATTCGCATCTGTGGCATAGTAACCAAACTATCGGTTATGCCGATATTAAGCTCCCCTTTGAGATGAAAGTGAATTAAATTGATACCACTACGAAATTCATCTAGTGCCGCTAATAATTTCTGAGTTTGACGATAAACTTCCCGCCCTTGCGTAGTCATGGCAAAACCACCACGTCCACGTTCACAAAGCCGAATCGATAACCGTTGCTCCAAGTCTGCCATTGCTAAGCTCACTGCCGAACGCGTAACATTTAGCTCCACTGCCGCTAATGTGAAGCCAGCGCACTCCACCACGGTTTTAAAAACACGTAACGTTCGAATATCGGCATCGGCCAATTGGCCTGCCAAAACAGGAGACTTTGTTTTCATTCTTATTTCCTCCATCAATAAAATTCAAATAATACTTTAAAACAACACAGTTACTGTGACAGTAGACTTAGGTAAGCATTTGCTAACTTAAAAGCAAGCATAAATGAATTTAACCATTTGGTCAAAAATAGGAGACTCAGTGTTCAATTAAATTGGTCTTTACTATCTAAAATCTAAATTGACCAATAATTTTAAGGAGAATATGCTTATGTCATTTACTGAACATTGTCCCTCGTTAGGCCTAAGCCGTGCAGAGCTAGAAGCTTATTGGATGCCCTATACAGCTAATCGTCAATTCAAAGAAAACCCGAGAATGATTGCCAGCGCCAAGGGTGCATATTACACGGCTGCAGATGGTAGAAAAATATTTGATGGTCTCTCGGGTTTGTGGACCTGTGGAGCAGGTCATAATCGTCCAGAAATTGCAGAGGCTGTTTACAAGCAACTCAACAAACTTGATTATGCTCCTGCATTTCAATATGGCCATCACGGTGCATTTGAGCTAGCTAATCGAATTAAAGAGCTCACTCCTTCAGGTCTTGACCACGTATTTTTCACTGGCTCTGGCTCTGAGAGCGCCGACACATCATTAAAGATGGCTCGAGCGTATTGGCGCAAGAAAGGTAAAGGTACTAAAACGAAATTGATCGGTCGTAGTAAAGGCTATCATGGTGTTAACTTTGGTGGCTTTAGTGTTGGCGGCATTGGTGCAAACCGTACTATCTATGGTCAAGGAGTAGATGCTGATCACTTGCCACACACTATGCTGGCTGAAAATATCTTTACACGGGGCATGCCACAAACTGGTGCTCACCGGGCCGATGATTTACTTGAACTAATAGCATTACATGACGCATCAAATATTGCAGCGGTAATTGTTGAACCACTAGCAGGTTCGGCGGGTGTCATTCCACCACCCGTTGGCTACCTAAAACGATTACGTGAAATTTGCGACAAGCATGAAATACTACTTATTTTTGATGAGGTAATCACAGGTTTCGGACGTATGGGTTCTAATACCGGTGCAGAAGAGTTTGGCGTAACTCCTGATATTTTAAATGTTGCCAAGCAACTGACAAACGGCGCAGTGCCAATGGGTGCTGTAATTGTTAACGACGATATCTATCAAGCCTTTATGGATAATGGAGGTCCAGACTATATGATGGAGTTACCTCATGGTTATACCTATTCGGGCCACCCCGTAGCTTGTGCAGCTGCCCTAGCCTCATTAGACATTCTAAAAAATGACCAGTTAGTCACTCGAGTTCGTGAAATGAGTCCAATATTTGAAGATAAGTTACATTCATTACAAAGCACTCAATATATCAGTGACATTCGTAACTATGGCCTTGCCGGAGCATTAACCATTGAATCAGCCCCTGGTGAGCCTGCACTACGCCCTTACCAAATCGCGATGAAATGCTGGGATAAAGGGTTTTATGTTCGCTATGGCGGAGACACAATTCAATTAGGGCTCCCTTTTATTAGCCAGCCCCATGAAATTGACAATGTAATAAATGCCGTAGGCGAATCAATTTTAGAGCTAAGTTAGTTCTTAATCAATCAATAACACCAAGAGTGAATCATGGTGTATAGGAGAGTTTTGTGAATATAGTAGGACATTTAATTAATGGTGAAGTAGTCACCGATAGTAAACGCCAACAACCCGTATATAACCCATCAACGGGTGAAATTAGTACACAGGTTGCGTTGGCTAGCCACGACACTGTTGAACAAGCGATAGCTTCTGCACAAGCGGCTTTTCCTGCTTGGCGCAATACACCCCCAGCAAAACGCGCGAGAGTGATGTTTCGGTTTAAACAATTATTAGAAGACCACGCCGAAGAAATTTGCCAATTAGTAGGGCAAGAGCATGGGAAAATTAGTCATGATGCAATGGGGGAACTACAACGTGGAATTGAAAATATAGAATATGCTTGTGGCGCCCCACAACTATTAAAAGGCGAACATTCACGTAATGTTGGTCCTAATATTGATTCATGGAGCGAGTTTCAACCATTGGGTGTTGTTGCTGGTATAACGCCTTTTAATTTTCCTGCAATGGTTCCTCTATGGATGTACCCTATGGCAATTGTATGTGGGAATACCTTTGTATTAAAACCATCAGAGCGCAACCCAAGCGCTGTTATGTTAATTGCACAACTATTACATGAAGCAGGGTTACCACCAGGAGTGCTTAATGTAGTAAATGGCGATAAAGAGGCAGTTGATTGCCTATTAGAATCCCCTTCGGTTAAGGCTGTTAGCTTTGTCGGTTCAACACCTATCGCCGAGGCTATTTATGTAAAAGCCAATAAAAACGGTAAACGATGTCAAGCTTTAGGTGGTGCAAAAAATCACGCAATAGTTATGCCCGATGCTGATATGGACAATGCTGTTAATCAATTACTTGGTGCTGCTTTTGGTTCGTCAGGAGAACGTTGTATGGCGCTTTCAGTTGCTGTTGCTGTGGGCGAGACGGCTGGAGATGCTTTAGTAGAAAAAATGCAAAAGGCAATGACCAAACTTAAAGTCGGCCCATTTTCTGATGCCAACAATGACTTTGGACCCGTCATTACAAAGCAGCATCAAGAAAAAGTCGTCGGTTTTATTGATAGTGCCGAAGAACAAGGTGCGACTATTGTTGTTGATGGCCGTTCCCCACAGATTCCAGATTTCCCTAATGGCTTCTATGTTAGCGGTACGTTAATTGATAATGTCACGCCAGAAATGACCAGTTATCAGCAAGAAATCTTTGGCCCCGTACTGCAAGTAATAAGAGTAAAAACTATGCAGGAAGCGATGAAGTTAATTGACAGTCATGAATATGGCAATGGTACGTGTATTTTTACCCGTGATGGTGAGGCGGCACGATACTTCTCAGACCACATTGAAGTCGGTATGGTAGGAATTAATGTACCATTACCAGTACCCGTTTCTTACCATAGCTTTGGTGGATGGAAGCGTTCATTGTTTGGTGACCTACATGCCTATGGGCCTGATGCAATGCGCTTTTATACTAAGCGAAAAACTATAACTCAGCGCTGGCCATCAGCCGCTCTGCGCGAAGGAGTTGAGTTTTCATTTCCTTCTTAACTTTCTCTAATCTAAGACTGTAGAATATTTATATACCCAAGTCACTCAAAAGACTTGGGTTAATTTATGTAACTTATTCTTGGTATATACGATTTTGACAAGGACGCTACATGGATGTAGCTTCTTAGAGAATGCAGGAGCATATTCTCCTGAATAACTACTTTCTTCAATCAATGCCTTGCCTAAAGACGTTTCTAATTCCAGCTGAATCCTGCAGCTTGAGGTGGTTTGGGTATATTAACTACTGATGTAACATCAATAGTTAAAATTATTCTTTTATCTTCGCAACAATAAAAATATACTGTGTTTAAAGACGGTACAATTAATATTTAACTGTCTACTCTATTATTGATATTAAAGTGAATTAATATGTTCAGGCAGCCCCAAGAAGATAGCTCAACAGAAAAAACTCGTCGTAGAACTCGGATTCGAGAAGCGCTTATACAAAAAATCCTTGATGCGGCAGAACATATTTTTGCTCATAAAGGCTTCAATGGTGCCACTATTGAAGAAATTGCTGAACAATGTGATTTATCCAAACAAAATATGCTCTACTACTTCTCTTCTAAAGAAGTGCTTTACCAAGAGGTTTTAAGAAAGATTTTCCACCTGTGGTTAGATAGCCTGAATTTACTTGGTCAGCAAGGCGAAGATCCCGCGACAATGTTATCAAACTATATTCGTGGAAAGTTAGAAATTTCACGCACCATGCCTAACGGATCAAAAGTATTTGCTAATGAAATAATTAATGGTGCTCCTCATATTAAGCAATACCTCAAAGATAATTTACTGCCCGCTTTAGAAGAGGATGTAAAACTCGTTAAGGAATGGATAGCACAAGGAAAAATGGATGATATTGACCCATACCATCTCTTTTTTGTTATTTGGGCATCAACCCAAACCTATGCTGATTTTTCTTCACAGATCCAATTAGCGCTGGATAAACCCAGCCTAGATAGTGACGACTTTAACGCAGCAGGTGACTTCTTAACCCATACATTACTCAAGGGTATTGGCTTAACATCATAGAATAATACTGTTAAATAGCCTTATAAGTACATAAATTCTAAAGTGCAATGAGCCCCATAGCATCACAGAAACAAAATATTGTTAAACAGCTATTGCTCTCAATAAACATATTTCTTACTATCAGGTGGACAATAAAACTTGATAAGGAAAAATAATAATGAACAAAGGTCAATTAGTAGATAAAATCGCTGAAGGTGCAGATATCACAAAAGCTTCTGCAGGTAATGCATTAGATAGTTTAATAGGTGCTATTTCAGCTGAATTAGCTGATGGCGGTGAAGTTGCGTTAGTTGGTTTTGGTACATTTAAAGTATCAGCTCGTGCTGCACGTAAAGGCCGTAACCCGCAAACGGGTGCTGAAATTCAAATAGCTGCCTCAAACGCGCCAGGGTTTAAAGCAGGCAAAGCATTGAAAGACGCTTGTAATTAAATTATAAACCCAAATTCAAAGGTAAAAACTGAATTCCTGAAGTTTTTACCTTAATTTAACCATCTCCGCTTTAATCAACTTTCGTTCTAAAAGATCTTCTACCTCGCAATCAAACAGTGCACATAGTTTGTCAATTGCATCTAAAACGATTCATTAAGTTATTTCTTTATACAACAAAGTTATCCTGTTTGTATTTAAGCCTACCTTTATATAGACAATCTATGCATTACACAGTCCCACAATGCATATTTTGGAACTCTGTAAATATCATGGGAAAACCAAGAGATTCTGGTCTTAATTAATTTCACTATGATTTTTATGAGGAAAGCAGGTTCATTTATTCAAAGGAACTTCATAGCTATTTACCATATCAAGAGCCCAACTTGGAATTTTACCGTAATATGTTCCTTTATGACTTTCAAAATCAGTAGGTTGTAATGCTTTTAATCCCTTTCTTTCCAACCACTTCAATACGCCTGATTCTTGGGTTTGGTAGTCAGCACACTGACTTAGATTATTTTCATTTAAAGGATGGCAATCATATTTTTTAAAAACTAATATATTAGGCTCTTCATAATTTGTTTCAACAAAGCCCCAGTAACAATGGATCAATCCCTCTATGCCACAGTCTCCGACTCTATATGCCCTTTTATCAAACCCCAACTTCTTATAGAAATCAAGTACTTCTCCCACATCATTAAACTCTTTATTTGCTGCCATTATAATTCTCCTTATGTAGGTAAGATTATTTAAACTCTTCACGTAGGATCACTAAGCATAGATAATGAAAATTTGATTTACAATATTTGGAGAGGCAATTATTTCTTCGTTCGATTAATATTTATCATGCCCAATAAATTATCCCAAAATTAGGTATTTGAAATAAAAATAGCTATTAGTAGGAATATTCCAACATATTACCGATTACTTTCTGATCAAGTAGTTAGGTTTATAGTTAATCTACCATCCCATAATTTTAGCCTGTTTTCAGAATGCACCTAAATCAAGCAATAGCCCCAAAACTTATAAATCAGTGGGTCTAATGCATAAACTCAACAATGAATCCCACAACGAAATTGCCAATGGTGATACAAGAATGCCCATCTCAATGCATTTTGAAGCAAATAAAAAGGCCTAAACATTTCTGCTGATGCTTCGTTATGAATGGTGCCGGCTGCCGGAGTCTAACTGGCGACTTACTGGTTATAAGAACCACGGAAACATTGGGATTTTGGGTGGAGAGAGAAAAACATTACTGTTAAGTAAGAGTGTGGAGTTTAGAGAAATTTAATTTTCTTTGGATCTCCCAGAATTTAACCAAACTTTGTGCGCACTGTAGAAGCAAGTTGAGAAAAATCAGCACCTATTGCACAGATCAGACATACGGTTTATCCTTTATATAAGTACCAGTACAACTTGAAGAGCAACTAGTTGTTTTTTTGCCGAGGCAAAGAGGCATTTATCTAAAGTAACAAAAAATGGACATAACAATGAGTGATGTTAAATTATTACCAATGTCAACAAATCTGTCTTTAGCTGAGGGAGAGGTAGGTGTAGGAACATTCGATGTTACTTGCCCCGCAATTATACAGTGCTTTGCTATTATAGGCGTAAGAGGCAGTGCGTTAATCGCTACTCACGTGACACCTGGTACAAATCAGCAACAGATGGAAGATACATTCGAAAATTTAAAAGGTATAGGTGGCGATGATGTCGACAATTGGTACATCCTAGGCCCTACGGCTTCGCATTTTAGCTATTCTACAATCTGGAAAACCACCAAAGCGATAAAAAAGACATTTAAACGTATGCTGAATGCCAAATCTGCATCGCACTCTATTTTAGATACCTCTGAGGAACTAGCAACAATGGTACCCGACGCAAGATATGGTAATATGATGGTAAAAACAAGCGCCATTGATATTCGGGCAACAACTTTTGGCATCGGGACTAAATTTCACTATCGATTTCGTGTATCGCCAAGAACGCATTTGACTGATTGGCACGAATTTGATTTGACAAAATTTCGACACATCTAGTCCTAGGGGTAAGTCGATACATTCATCTTAACGCGACTAAATAAAAGGGTCAGAGTCAATTTAAGTGAATTACGCTTTAAACTAGTTGACGGCTGACCGAAAATTAGCACTGAGAATAAGTAATATAAACACCCCATCCGATATAATCAATCCGTAATGTGAACGAAAAGTTTCTGCTTATAGCGATGGCATCAAACCAATACCCTAGTAATTTGACGAAAGTCTGTTAGTTTACCGACCGATTTTGCTCTCTTTCTTTTCAATTACAAAAAAACAACATACGCAACCCTGTTAGCCCAATGGCAACATTATCCTTGTTTTGTTATGTTGTTTCCCTAATTAAACTCTTGCGGCTAAGACTTAATTTAAAGTTACCTATCGACCTTCTAAGGTCAGCTAACAACCTTATACTCTTTGATATTTTACTTATCGTAATTCATATAACTCAATAATTTGATTTAAAATCATTTGGTATAGATTTTCACTAAAATTTTAGCGAAACTAAGATCATTAACTAACCTTGATTATTATTATGTGGCGTTTTCTTTTTCTCTCAATATTGATTGCTTCGCTGAGCTTAAACATTTACTTATTATTGCCAGTAAAAGCACCTGTCTTCATTGAAGAAACCTTTAATAGCTTAATTAAAGTGGCGCCCGCCCCGTCAGAGATAAATCAAATAAAGGACAATAAATCGTTATATGGTGCTTTATCAACCTCGTTATCAACAAGTGATCCTAGCTCACAATCAAATCAACAACTTGAAAGTTTAGAAAGTTTAATTAAGCAAACCATCGATTCCCAAAATTACTTTTTAGCTGCCAATTTACTGTATGAAAGATCTTTAGAAGATCAAAAGAGCCTTTACAGGGTAAAAACCTATTGGTTGAATGACGCTACACAGTTGCTGAAAAATAAGCAATATAGTTTAATCGAAGACTCAATCGATGCTTTTTTAGGTTATTCACCCGATGATTTAGATTTTTTATTTCTTTTTGTCGAATTAAGGCTCGCTAAACAACAAGTACTATTGGCGGTAAACAAAGCGTTTAGCCTTCAGTACCATACCTTTGACCTTGATTTACAACGGCAAAGTATCGATTACGCACAAAAGTTAGTTCGTGAAGAAATCAACAGGTTATACCAGCTTTCTTTATGGTTTGAACTTGCTCAGTTTACAACAGAGGTTTTAGCGATTGAGCCAAGCAACGCTGAAGCGCAATGGGCATTGGCTCAAGCACAATTTCACCTAGGTGAGTACCATATAGCTCTCGAGAGCTTAAATTCCTTACTTGATGACCCCAATTACCAGGTAAAAGCGAATCATTTACATAAAAACATTAAACTCGCCTTACAGCGCCCAATGATGGTTCCTCTCACTCGTAAAGGAGACCATTTCATTGTAGAAGGCGTTATTAACAATAGATTTACTGTTAATTTGTTAATCGATACCGGAGCCAGTATTTCATTATTATCCCAGAGTGTTTTCGAGGAATTAGTGTCGACTACTCAAGTTAAGTATATTAAAGATATCGTTTTGATTACTGTAGGCGGCGAAGTCTCTAGCAGCATTTATGAAGTAGATGAGTTTGAGCTGGCAGGCTATAGGGTAAAAAACTTAATATTTGCGGTAAGTCCTTATTTGAATAAAAGCAATGATGGACTGTTAGGCATGAACTTTTTACGTTTATTTGATTTTCATATCGATCAAACCAATAACGCATTAAGGTTAGAGAACAAACCTTAATACGTCATTAAATAAAAACGTTAGAAGCTTAGACGATCAATTAGTTAAACTTGAGTATAGGGTTAGTTATAACGGTAAAACAAAAAAGGTTGGTGCTCATAATCTTCTTATTTCTCGAAATTATTGTGTTTGTTTTTGATTAACGACTACACTCAAAATAGATCCAGCAAGGAGCGCGAAGCATGAAACCACCTGTCTCACTGGTAAAAACTTGGTTAGAACTATCAAGCACCAGTAACCCTGAATCACAACGAGCACACGATGCCGCTATCAAAAAGATACTTCACTACTTTGGCAGTATCGAACTTGCTAAAGATTATGTGAGAGGACAGCACACTTTTGAGCGCTCCTAATTACTGGAGAATCATGAATTAAAAGGTGACTCTGTATCTCCTTATAAACGTTGTAATTATTACAACCTATTATTTGTTATTAACAGAATGCCGTCACCACTATAGAAACCACATGAACAAACAACTGATGAGTGGCTAAATGCTTGGGAGCAAGCATGAAACGAACAGAGCAATTGAAACGTCTTTATGATCCATATTAAATGCCACCAAGAAATAGACAATGTCCATTCAAAATTGAAATTTGTGCTTATATAAGTTGGAGCTATACTTTAAACGGCTCTTGGGTCTTAGATAAGTTGCTCGATATTTAAAAACCTAAGCTGACACGGGGTTTGTACCCCCTAAATAATTGGAGGCTATCATGCTAAGAAAAAACAAAAGCACAATAGGTTTCCTTGAAGTATATATAATTATTGGTTGTATTGGCGCTTTGATTAAAATGTTAATAATTCCTTTATTCGCTATGACAATCCTTGCGATTATGTTGAACCATATATTTGGCGACACTTAGTATTTGAGAGCTGCCAACAACATTACTTTGAAAAATATCTAGAATTATTGTGAGAACATTTGTTAGTCATTATATGAAAGGAATAGAAACGCTATGAATAGACAAGAAAAACTTAAGCGAGAAGGCCAGTTCAATAAACTCGAAGAAGGAGGGATTATTGAAAATTTTAAAGAGATTAACCTCACTATTATTAATGAAAACTTTCCAAAAAGCCATATACCTGTCTGGATTGATAAAGGTGTTCAATTTAAGGTTGAAACCGTTAATTTCAATTCAAACAAACCTGAACTTAATTACATTCGAGCAGTACCTATGGATACAGAGCGAGGCTGGATACATATTGAAGGACAGTGTTTTTCTTCCTTTTTTTTGATTGTAAAACATGCTCCTTAAAGTTAGTGAACTTGAAAGAAAGGAGGATTTAATCCATTTTTCATACAATGAACTACTTAAAGGACAGTAGTTACTACTTTGAAATATTCCCAATACAACTTCGTAACTGGCGGCAATGTTCGTGTCTTTTGCTACTGTCGTTTTGAGCTAACGCAATAAAAAAAAGTTGGAAATATCCTTATAACTCCTAGAGTTATTACAATCTATTACTTGTTACCACTCCAAAAACTTTTTACTTATCAACTCCCCTGTAAACCATAATATGCCAACTTATGGTAATTTTTAAGACGTATTAATTTACAATAAACGGAGTAAGAACTGTGTAAATAATCAGCTTTTAGTATAATAACCAAACAGTAAATCTTGTTTTTTAAACGGTAATTTAACAATGGCTAGGTTCTCAACGACAAATCAACCTGAAAACAATGGGCGCCCAGTAGGATCCAAAAATAACCGTTCGCAATTCACTGATACGATGGCAAGCAAAGCATTAGAGCAACTTGAAATAGCATTGAATGAGGGGCAACAGTGGGCAGTCGAAACAGTATTAAAGCGAACTCTCGCACCATTGAAATCAATCCCCCCTGAGCATTCACTTGATGCTGAATTTCTTAAGTTGAAGATGAAAGAGATCCGCGAATTTGAAAATACCAGAAAGCACCACTCGTTAAGTTTGGTGCTTTTTTTTGTTTCTACTACTTAGCAAAAGAAGTATTGACTTGAAAAACTTTCATCTTGGTTTGGAGTTAACCTAGTTACCCACAGAAATTGTGGGTAACTAGGTGGTCAGCTGACCATTACAAATTGTTACTGAATGAATACAGTCAAGAACATGAACAGTCATTATCATAAAGCCTGTTTTCATGTTAATCCCTTTATCTAATTAGATACGTGCTCAGCCTTTTCCAAGGTTGAGCATTTTTTTATCTGTAATGGTATCTTTTGGTAAGTTACTTCTGATAGATGGCTAAAGATAACCCTAGCTTATTTGATGTATGAGTCAGAAGCTTTTCAATAGAGCAAAAGAAACGATTTGTTAATGCTGTTTTATAAGTTGCAGGGGCTGATGCTTTGATATTGTTTGTTGAGTTCATCCGTTATTCTCCTTTAGTTGATAGGAGTATTTTGCATTGAATGAACTCTTAGTTCCAGCAATGTAAACTAACAATAACTATAAGTAAAACTTATAGGTGACACTCTCTAAGTGATATCTTTTTAGTAGCAAACGTCATTCCATCCAAGTAATCGTTTTTAACTGTACCGCTTTGACTTTCTTGTCAGCTGACAAGGTTTCTTCTTGCTCAACTACTGACTTATGCTCCAACTGCAACAGACTGGCTATTTGCTAGGATTGTTTTCAACAATATTTTTCTAACGCGAAATATAAAGGTAGGTAATCACTACTTGACTAATTACTTGACTAAAAACAGGATGAAAAGATTTTAATTAGTGAACGCTTACTAGAAGGGGTAGTAAAAATGGTGGCCCCTCAGTGACTTGAACACTGGACCTACCGATTATGAGTCGGGCGCTCTAACCAACTGAGCTAAGGGGCCATATACATAGAAGTGTATATACTTAAATAAACTATTTTAGGCAAACAGCTTACTTAAGCGCGAGCAGTATAAGCATTTTTTATTTTGTTGTCACCACTTGAATATGAAAAAACAGATAAAAAAAGCTCAGTTGGTGTATTAATAAACAAAACAGCCTCTATCCGTAGTTACTGCCCCGCTTTGCTTTATCTCTATATTTGAAAAATTAATTAAAAACATTTTTTCTAATCCTTTTTCTGATAATAAAAATACCCGTAAGCAGTATAACTAATATCCCTTGGCTACCTCCACTTGATTTGTTCGCTGTTGGCTCTACCGGCGCAGGAGCAGGTTCGGGCGGTTTAATAACACTGACTATAACAGTGTTAGTTCCTGAAGCACCTTTGGTATCCGTTGCTGTTAAGTTGAAACTCAACGATTCTGTCTCTGATGGTGCAACAAAACTTGCTGATAATTTATCAGCATCATTCAAAGCTACCGTTTCTCCTGAAATTTGCAGCCAAAAGTAAGTTAGTACATCATTTTCTGCATCTACTGCTGTAGAAGTTAACTCAACCGTTTGTCCGGTATTTACTTGAAAGTCCTCAGTGACATTAACCACTGGTGCAGTATTAATATCATCATCTGAAATACTAACCGTTATTGTTTGATTTACCCCTAAGTTACTTCCTGCATTTGCTTCAAGCATTAAGATAAAGCTTTCTTCTGGCTCTTCAAGGTCATCATCAATCAAAGTAATGCTAATTTGCTTGTTAGCAGCATCGCCATCTTGCCAAGTTAACGTGCCTGAAGTGTCTTCAACGTCTTGACCCACAATGGCGCTACCACTTTTCAATGTGTAATTAACTGATAACTCTTCTGAGGTTTTACCATCACGAGAAACTTCTATCGAAATTTCCTGCTGATTTTCAGCTAGCAATATCTCACTTTGAATAAAGCTAGCAGCACCATGATCTATTTGACCATCAATAGTTACGGTGATGTAGCTAGGAGGAGCAATCGTTGCGCCATTTGTCGGATTATATAAACGCACATAGAAGCTTTCTTCAAACTCTTCACCTGTTTGATCTTCTGCAACAGAAATGATTATTTTTTTGGGTGTAACATCATTGCTTTCCCAAGATAAAACACCTGCATTAACGGTGTAATCGGCTTCTTCAGTTGCGCTACCTGCAAGAATGTCATACGCAACACTAACAGATGTTGAAGAATTTTTGCTATCAATACGCTGTACTGTTAACTCTAGTGCTTCACCTTTAGTTGCTTGTATATTTGCTTGAGAGAACGAAATCTTCCCTTGGTTTGAAGCTAAAGTATTATCTTTTAAAACATACAGGCCACTATTAATGTCACTAATTAAAATATTACCCGATGGTAAAAATGGATACGCCCCCCATGCGCCATTAAAGCTAGCACTGTTTGAAGGAGTAAAAGTATCAAAAAAGCCAATTTCAGTTGGCGCTTTTGGGTCGGTAATATCTAGCACAGTTAAACCACGTTCGTAATTAGACATGTAATAGCGATTGCCACGAACAAAACCATTATGATCAATTGCCCTAGTAGGTCCTGTCCATTGCCCTACTTGCTGTGGATTCTTTAAATCACTAATTGAGAAAATACGCACGGTCGAATTTAAGCCACCTTTGTACTCATCAAATTCATCGTGTAAAAACACAAACTGTTTGTCTTCACTACCCCAGCCTGAATGAACATACATATTTATTTTGCTAACATCGCTATATTCAGCAGAGCCTAATAGCTTTGAGTCACTGGCATCACTGATATCCCACAATTTCATATCTTCTTCGTTAAAGTCTATAAATACGCTACAAGAGTCAGCGCTGGTTTGACAGTCTGTAGATGTTCTATCATCTGTTATCAATAACGAAGCGCCGTCATGGGTGTAACCACTGCCCGCAGATTGCGATGACAGTAATGTAATATTTTCAGGATCGACTAATGAATAGCTATGAAATGCTCCTGAAAAAGTATTTGCACCGATTAACTGTAAAGTTGGCGTCATTCCAGGTAAGGCAATATTTAAAGTGTGGTCAACATTTGATATATAAACATTATGCGCTTTGGCTACCGCTTTGTTTTTTTCCACTAAAGTAATGGAGTTAGGCAAGTGATTTAAATCTATTACCATTACATAATCTGTCGAGCCATCAATGGTTGCATAGGCATAAGCGCGCCATAAATTTAATGTATTATCAAAATATTGATAAACTTTGATATCTCGCCAAACATTAGTTTTCCCTATAATAGTCCCTACTTCAGTTGGGTTAATTGGATCGCTAACATTGACTACTGCAACACCATTATCTAAACCAATAATGGCATATTCATCGCCATTATTTAAGTCTACATGCCCCCAAATATCATTGGCTGCACGGGGTGATGATGAAAAACTACCAAGGGGAATGTGAGCAAGCAAATCAATATTCTTACATTCAAAATCACCTGCTAGGTTATTTACACACGCTTGATTGGTTTGCTTTTGAGAAAGTAAATTATAAGCTGCTAATTTTTTCTGTAAGTCTTTATCAAGCATTTCAGCTTTGCCGTCAGCAATAACTGAAAATCCTTTCAAGCGCATGCTATCAACTAACTCACTAGGTACACCAAACAATGTGGTTAAATTATTATCAGGGCTTTGGCTTTGAAAATGATCAAAACGGTTGTAACCTCCTAGCACAGGAACTATTTCACTTTTCAAATAAAATAATTCTTCACTTGAGCTGAGTGAATATTCGCCTGAGGCAACTAATACTTTATCGCCCTTATTGGCTTGCTGAACGGCATAGGCAATTGATTTACAAGGCCGTAAAACATTGTCACACCTACTTTCATCACTGCCTGTAGGAGAAACAAACCGCGATTTACCATGCTCAGAGTGAGCAAACGAACTCGGTGAAAACGCGTTAAAAAGGAATACCGCTAAAGATAGGGTAAAATTAAGCTTAAACATAACCATCCCTTTTTTAACTGAGTTAATTACTATGCTGTATCTTGGATAAAGCAAAATAAATTGATTAACATTTCCATTAATATTAACCATTGCAACTGTTACAATCTAGTTGAAATATACAATAGAAAACAAAGTTTGGCTAATAACCACTTACAAAAGGACAGGCATGTTCAATTTAAAACCCATTATTTTGACGGCACTCTTTTGCTTATTATTCATATCTAGTTGTGATAGTTCAGAAAAGTTGATTAGCACAAATAATGAAAGCATAATTTTTTCGCCTACTTTTAAAGGCGAAACATTAACGTGTAATAGTGTTATTGCCCATTCAAATAAAAAATGGCATTACACTCAACTACAGTTTTTTGTCAGTTCAATTGAATTACAAAATAATAAGCTTGAGTGGCAAAAAGCATCGCTGATGAAATCAGTCTATCAAACAGATAAAATCGCTTTACTGGGCGAACATTGCGACTCAAGTAATAAAAAGAATAATGCTAATTGGCGATTAATACTTGATCCAAAAATAGATCTAACAAAGATAACCCGCATTCGCTTCCACTTAGGCCTGCCTTTTGCGATTAATCATTTAAACCCTTTAACACAAGAGAGTCCTTTAAATATTTCAACAATGTTTTGGGGGTGGCAAAAAGGTCATAAATTTTTACGCTTAGAAATGGCTTCAAGTAATGACAATTGGCTATTTCATTTGGGTTCGATTGGCTGCAAAGCAGCAAGCCCTTTACGTGCACCTAAAGAAGAATGTCGCTACCCTAATCGATATGTTTTTGAGTTACCAATATACGATGAAAATAATCAAATTACTTTTGAGCTCTCAACCTTACTTAGCAATATGACAATAACAGAGCAAGCAAGTTGCCAATCGTCACCTAACAAAAGTAGCTGCCAAGCATTATTTAGTAATTTTAGAAAAAAAGGCGAACTTAGTGTTTTTCAATCTAGCAAAAAAGATATAGCTTATGAATAGCGTATTAACACTTAGCATTTCACTTTGTATAGTAATATCAATATGTTCATGCTCAGAAGTTAAAAAGACACCTAGCAACTATCAATGGCCTATTCTTGATGGTTTCCCAAAGCCGCAAGTACCTGCTGATAACCCAATGACCGTTGCAAAAGTGGCTTTAGGTAAACAATTATTTTATGACGAAAATTTATCAGCCAATCAAACACAAGCCTGTGCTAGCTGCCATATTCAAGAACACGCCTTTGCTGAGCCATTGGCAACATCTATTGGCTCAACAAAAGAGAGTCATCGTCGTAACGCCCCTGCTTTAGTAAACATTGCTTATAATAAAACCCTCACTTGGGCGCATGACGGTTTAACCTCTATTGAACAGCAATTACTGCTGCCAATGTTTGGTGAAAGCCCTATTGAATTGGGTATAACTAACCATGAAACTGAAGTGCTTTCCCGTTTTAACACGTCACATTATCAGCAGCTTTTTCAACAAGCATTTCCTGAACAAAAAGATAATTCAATAACATTTGATTTAATCACTAAGGCCCTTGCTAGCTTTGTTAGAAGCTTAATCTCTTTGCAATCACCATTTGATGAATATGCTTACACAAATAAGGATGATGCTATTTCGGAGTCTGCGTTGAGAGGTATGACATTATTTTTTTCTGAAAAATTAGAATGTCATCATTGTCATGGTGGTTTTAATTTCACTCAATCAACTAGTCATGAAAAACAGTTAATAGATAGGCGCCCTTTTCATAATACTGGTCTGTATCAAGTGATTAATAAAGTAACGGGTAAATCTGGCTACCCTGAAAAGGATATTGGGCTAGCAGAAATAAGCACTTTAACAGAAGATAATGGTCGTTTTCGCGCACCCACGCTACGCAACATAGAAGTATCTGCGCCTTATATGCACGATGGCAGCATAGCAACACTATCTGAGGTTTTAGATTTCTATGCTGCAGGTGGTAGAAACATTAACTCAGGAAATCTCCAAGGGGATGGCCGTTTAAACAAACTAAAAAGCCCTTTTATCAAGGGGTTCACCATGAGCGAACAAGACAAAAGTGACTTGATTACATTTTTAGAAACACTGACCGATAAAAAATTTTTATCTAACCCTGAGCATGCAAAACCTTAATTCTTTTAATTAAAAGAATTAAAAAGTAAAAGTAAGTCCTGCATTCACTTCACTTTGAATCCATAAATTACTAGATATCGAGATGGCGCAATTTTCTTCATTACAAAAAATTCTACTATCTGAGTTGAAAAAAGTTGCATAGACCCTTCCGCCAAAGCGAAGGCTAAGATGCTCTGATACGGGGATCTTAGTCGCAATACCAACATTCATCGAAAAGCGAGTTTCTTTATCCAACAAACTATCTTCGGGTGATAAATGAGTTAAACCAAGCCCTCCTGTAATGTATAAAGGAAGGTATCCATCTGAAATGGGAACATTACCACCAATATGTGCGTAAGTAATGCCTATGTTGTTGTTGCTTGCTATAGTCTCAGCTATTTGAGAAAACTGACTAGTATAATGATTAATCAAAAACTCACCTTGGCGTTTATGATCAAAATCCCAAGCAAATAACAATCCGTAATTAATTTCTTCACTGAGTTTAATTTTTGAAGTCGTTGATGTTTCATCAACGGCTTCAAAATCGCCACCAAAGCGATAACCCACAAGTGGGGTGATTTCAATACTATTCGCGGCATAAGCATTAACGTGAGTAGTAAAACCTAAAAATAGAACTAAGCATAATAAATAAAATAAACGCGTTTCTGGCATGGTAATTCCTTGTTTATATTTATGGCTGAATTAAGAATAAAAAAAAGAGTAGGCTAGTTAAACTAACTTACTCTTTTTTCATATTATTTTAAAGTCACTTTTTTTAAGTATAAAGTAAACTTAACGTAGTTTATTCACCATCTAAGAAACTTTTTAATTGTTCCGAACGAGATGGATGACGTAACTTACGCAAAGCTTTCGCTTCAATTTGACGAATACGCTCACGTGTTACATCAAACTGCTTGCCAACCTCTTCTAACGTATGGTCAGTATTCATATCGATACCAAAACGCATTCTAAGTACTTTTGCTTCACGAGCGGTCAAACCAGCAAGTACTTCATGAGTAGCGCCTTTAAGGTTTTCAGACGTCGCTGAATCAACAGGTAACTCACCGCTGCCATCTTCAATAAAATCACCTAAGTGTGAATCTTCATCATCACCAATTGGCGTTTCCATTGAAATTGGCTCTTTAGCAATTTTCAATACCTTACGAATTTTATCTTCTGGCATGATCATGCGTTCAGCTAATTCTTCAGGTGTTGGCTCACGTCCCATTTCTTGTAACATTTGACGAGAAACACGGTTCAATTTATTAATCGTTTCAATCATGTGTACTGGAATACGAATAGTACGTGCTTGGTCAGCAATTGAACGAGTAATTGCTTGGCGAATCCACCACGTTGCATAAGTTGAGAACTTATAGCCACGACGGTATTCAAACTTATCAACCGCCTTCATCAAGCCAATATTACCTTCTTGGATTAAATCTAAGAACTGTAAACCACGGTTAGTGTATTTTTTCGCAATTGAAATAACCAAACGTAAGTTGGCTTCAACCATTTCTTTTTTCGCACGACGAGCTTTTGCTTCACCAATTGACATACGACGGTTGATGTCTTTTATGCCATGAATGTTTAGAAAAGTTTCTTCTTCAATTTGGTTCAGCTTGTAGATACAACGCTCTACATCAAGCTCAATATCTGCAAGTTTGGCTGAGTAACTATGCCCTGCTGCTTTTTCTGCTTCAAACCAATTTTTTGAGGTTTCATTACCTGGAAAAATTTTAATGAATGTGGTTTTAGGCATACCTGCACCCATTACACAATGCTTCATGATCAAACGTTCTTGCACGCGTAATCTATCCATTACACTACGCATGTTTTTCACAAGCTTATCAAACAATTTCGGGATTAAACGAAATTCTTTGAATACTTCGGCAACACCGTCAATGGCTTCTTGTGCATCTTTGTGACCACGGCCTTTTTTGTCAATAATTTTATTGGCATTTTCAAAAGCATCACGCAAAGAAGTAAATTTTTCGCGGGCTAATTCAGGGCAAGGACCAGTATCTTCTTCTTCTTCGTCTTCATCGCCATCACCATCACCGCTGTCTTCATCATCAAGTTCTTCTTTTGATAACTCAGAGCCTACATGTGTAGCTGCTGCGGCAACTTCTTCATCTTCAGCGTCCGGATCTAAAAAGCCAACAATGATATCTGTTAAGCGTACTTCTTCAGCTTCGAAGTTATCCCACATATCTAACAAGTAATTGATTGCAGGTGGGTATTCAGAAACACTACGTTGTACTTCTTTAATACCTTCTTCGATACGCTTGGCGATAACAATTTCACCTTTACGCGTAAGTAATTCTACCGTTCCCATTTCTCGCATGTACATACGAACGGGATCAGTTGTTCGGCCAATTTCGCTTTCTACTGTTGCTAATGCCTGTGCTGCAGCTTCTGCAGCATCTTCATCGGTATTAGCTTCGCTCATCATTAGCGTGTCGGCATCAGGGGCATTTTCAAAAACTTGAATACCCATATCATTGATCATACTAACAATATCTTCGACTTGATCTGAGTCGATAATATCTTGAGGAAGATGATCGTTAACTTGCGCAAACGTTAAATAACCTTGCTCTTTGCCTTTGGTTATTAAATCTTTCAATCTAGATTGAGGGGCTTGTTCCATTGACGAGTGTCCACCTATGTCTGGTAAATATTGTTTTCAAAAACAGTATTGTAAAAATGGGGTAGTAAAAATTGCACAAATAAATAAAGCGGGAAATTATAGCGAGTTTTTTGCGCTATTTCCACCATTGAATTCATGTATTAGTCTCTACTTTTCAAACTAACGACTTTATTTATAACTCAAGTATAGTCAGTAATATGCATTATGGGTGGCTAAGCATTAAGTATCGCTTGTAGCTCTTGCCTTTCTTGCGGCGTTATTTGCTTTACACGCGCTTTTTGTAATAAAAACTCAGCACGCTTTTCAACAAAATCATTAAGTAGTTTTTCAATGCTATCAAGAAAAACATCTGCCGCCGCATCAGCTTCAACATGATGTTGCCAGCACATTAATTTTGCTAATTGCTTACCCTGTTCGGTATCACGAAAATACTCTAATAATTGTGCTGTTTTTATTTCAGGATTTTGTTGGCACAGTTGCAATAACTGGCTGAGTAAGTCAACACCAGGAACTTTCAACGGCTCTAATACTGAAATGTCACCTAGCTCCGTTACTATATGGGGGTGCTCTACTAGTAATGCAATGGCTAATCTAACCGGGGTTATCTTTGTACTGCTCTTAGGTTTTTTAATTTTAGCTTTAGTGTTGATATTTTTATTGATTTTAGCCAGAAACTGCTCGCTGCCTGTACCGAAGTTATTAGCAATATCGTTAATGATGGCATCTTTTAGAACACTATCTGGCAGCTTTGCTAAATAAGGTTGGAACGACTCAACTAAAGCGGACCTTCCTTCTAACGAGTTCATATCTACTTGACTCATTAAGTGTTCAAACAAAAATTTAGACAAAGGCATAGCTTCACCTAAAATGTTCTCAAACACTTGCTGACCTTTCTCTCTAATTAACGAGTCAGGATCTTCACCATCGGGAACAAAAACAAATTTCAATGAAAAGCCATCACGAATAAGTGGCAACGCGTTTTCCATCGCTCGCCATGCCGCATCACGCCCTGCTCTGTCGCCATCATAACAGCAAATAACTTCTTTTACGGTGCGAAATAACGTTTGTAACTGTTCTGACGTTGTTGATGTGCCTAATGAAGCTACCGCATAGTCCACGCCATGCTGTGCTAATGCCACAACATCCATATAACCTTCAACAACCACTAATCGCTTAAGGTTTTTGTTTGCTTGTTTGGCTTCATATAAACCGTATAACTCTTGGCCTTTATGATAAACACGTGTTTCTGGCGAGTTTAAATATTTGGGTTTTTCATCGCCTAATACTCGACCACCAAAACCAATTACCCGGCCTCGCTTATCTCGAATAGGAAACATAATACGGCCGCGAAACCTGTCGTATGGACGGTTTTTATCTCCTTGTATGGCCATACCTAAATCAACTAACTGCTGATTCGCTTTGCCTTGTGGGGAGAACACTTTCATCATGCCGTCCCAAGCATCACTAATATAACCAATACCAAAGCGCTTAACCACTTCACCACTTAAGCCTCTGCCTTTTAAATAGTTAATAGCCGTTTCTTTATCGGTTGCCGTTTTTAATTGTTGCTGATAAAAACGACTAATTTGAGTCATCAACTCGTAGTCGTCTTGTTTTTGTTGATATATTTGTTGCTGTTGACGTTGCACTGCTGGGCTTGCATTGTTTTCTTCACGCACAACTTCTACGCCACAATGACTTGCCAGTTCTTCAATAGCATCAACAAAATCTAAACGATCAAATTCCATTAAAAATGAAATTGCATTTCCGTGCTCACCGCAGCCAAAACAGTGATAAAACTGTTTATCTTGACTAACAGTAAAAGAGGGAGATTTTTCATTGTGAAAAGGACAGCAGGCCTGATAATTTTTGCCCGCTTTTTTTAATGGTACACGGCCATCTACTAATTCAACAATATCAGCACGGGCTAATAAGTCATCAATAAATTGTCGAGGGATACGTCCGGCCATTCTGCTTAGATTCTTGAAACTGAGAAGTATTCATTGTACACAAAATATAACGTCAATTATATTAATTAAGAAATAGAATTAAAGAAGAAAATGAGCAAAAAAAAATACCGCATTATCAATGATAATGCGGTATTTTATATGCAGCGTTTGTTGGAATAAATTCCAACAAACGCTAACTTAAGCAATTAAGCTTCAGCGATAACAATCACTTTGATGCTAGTATCAACATCAGTGTGTAAGTGAATAGCGATTTCAAATTCGCCAGTTTCACGAAGTGCACCTAATGGTAAACGTACTTCAGCTTTCGTTAATTCTACGCCAGCTTCAGTGATCGCATCAGCGATATCACGAGTACCAATTGAACCGAATAATTTACCTTCTTCACCTGCTTTAGATGCGATAGTAATTTCAGCCAATTCAACAATTTTAGCCGCACGAGCTTCTGCAGTTGCTAAAACGCCAGCTAACTTAGTTTCTAATTCAGCACGACGTGCTTCAAAGTGTTCAACGTTAGCTTCTGATGCAAATACTGCTTTACCTTTAGGTAATAAGTAGTTACGTGCATAACCTGATTTAACAGATACCTTGTCACCAAGGCCGCCTAATTTGGCGATTTTGTCTAGAAGAATTACTTCCATAATAAACCCCTTATTAGCTTACTTGTGTAAGTCAGTGTATGGCAACAATGACAAGTAACGAGCGCGTTTGATAGCACGAGTTAATTGGCGTTGATATTTAGCAGCAGTACCAGTGATACGGCTAGGAACAATTTTACCACTTTCAGTGATATAGTTTTTCAAAGTAGCAATATCTTTATAATCTACAGATGTTGCGCCTTCCGCTGTGAAGCGACAAAACTTACGACGTCTAAAAAAACGAGACATAATATTCTCCGAATTCGGTTTTATTTATACGTTACTGTAAAAATAAAACACTAATTAATCATTTGTATATGTTGGGCATGTAAAACTAAAAGCGGATTTCCGTTTCTAGATTCGTGGCGGTTAATAAAACCAGTCACTTTTACACATTGTCCAACAACTAATTCACGAGTTAAGTGTGATAATTTACCTGTAGCAACAACTTGTATTCTGACAAATGCTTGTCGATTCATACCCGCTTCATTTTGAATAGACTTGTGGTCTATTGAAAACTGACTATGAACAATACCAGCTGGGCTCGTTGACTGCTTTGGGGTTTTCACCACCGAACCTGTCAACACAAGGCAATTTACTTGCAATGAGTCTTGCGAGCTATCTTGCAAGGAAGTCACAGATTACTTATTCGCTAGCAGCTTCTTCTGTTGTCTCTGGTGCAGAGTCTTCAGTGTTAGCTTCAACTGGCGTAGCAGCAACATCTTTCTTAACTTCGCGACGATCGTCACGACGGTCATCTTTAGCAGCAGCCATTGGCGATGCTTCAGTTACCGCGTCTTTAGTACGCATGATCATGTTACGAATAACAACATCGTTATAACGGAAAGAAGTTTCAAGTTCATCAATAACTGTCTGTGGCGCTTCAATGTTCATAAGAACATAGTGTGCTTTGTGTAGTTTATTGATTGGGTATGCTAATTGACGACGGCCCCAGTCTTCTAGACGGTGGATTTTGCCTTCAGCAGCATTGATCAAGTCTGTGTAGCGCTGGATCATACCAGACACTTGTTCACTCTGATCAGGGTGAACCATAAATACGATTTCGTAATGACGCATTACGAGCTCCTTATGGGTTGTAGCCTCATTTTCTGGCTCAGCCAACACCAGTTGAGGCAAGGAACAAAAAGTTCAGGCTGAATTAAGGAGGCGTATTGTAGGGAAAACGAGCTATTAATGCAAGGTTAATTTATTTTATGATTAATACAGGTTAGAGGCAAAGTGATTCTAAGCTAAGCTCTGCTAATTAAGGCATGAGTAGATCATTAGGGACTACAATTTAAGTAGCCCCTTTTGTGCGTTCAACTAAGCAGCTTTAAGTCGCTTAGAGATAGATAAATTTACACGCTTCTTACATGAAAAACATGCTCTACATTTGAAATTTTCTCTAATAAATCCGCTGTTGGTTCTTGTTCAATATCTAAAATGGTATAAGCAATTTCATCGCGACTTTTATTAACAATATCAAGTACGTTAATATTCAAATCAGCAAGTAAGTTTAATACTGTACCTAATACTTTCGGTACATTATCATTCGCAAATGTGACACGAGAACCAGTGGTTCTTTCCATTGATACTGCTGGGAAGTTAACAGAGTTGACAATATTGCCATTATCTAGAAAATCAATCAGTTGATTTGCTCCCATCACTGCACAGTTTTCTTCAGCTTCAACAGTACTTGCGCCAAGGTGAGGAAACAATATAACTTTCTCATGTTCAATAAGTGCTTCACTTGGAAAATCAGCAATATAACGCGTTAATTTTCCAGAATCCAAAGCGGCGATCACCGCGCTTTCTTCCACTAGCTCCCCACGAGCGAGATTAATTAATTGTGCACCTTCTTTAATAACAGAAAATGCTTCGTCATTGATAAAGCCAAGCGTAGCCTTAACCACAGGTACATGCAAAGTAATAAAATCTGAGCGGGCTAATAATGAATTTAAATTAGCTGCTCGAGTCACGCTTGACGATAACTGCCATGCAGCTTCAACACTGAGCTTAGGGTCATAACCAATAACATTCATGCCTAAGCTTAATGCCAAGTTAGCTATCTTAGCACCTATTGCACCTAAACCGACAACACCTAAGGTCTTACCTTCAAGCTCACTGCCACCGTATTGCTTTTTACCTGCTTCAACTTTTTTATGCAGCTCAACAGGGTCAGTTTCTGAAGCTAAAGAATCTACATACTTCATGCTTTGTGTTATACCACGGGAGCCTAATAATAAACTGGCTAATACTAACTCTTTTACCGCATTAGCATTTGCGCCGGGCGTATTAAAAACAACAATACCTTGCGGTGTATAATCACTAACTGGAATATTATTAACTCCGGCACCTGCACGAGCTATGGCTAGTACAGAACTTGGCAACGTTTCGGTATGTAGTTTATGGCTACGCAATAAAATAGCTTCAGGATTTTCTGAAACAGGTGATACTTCATAGCTATTTTGAGGAAACTTACTTAAGCCTTTCGCTGCGATATTGTTATACGTTCTAATTTTTTTCATGAGCCCTCTTTATTATTTTTGTTAATTTATGTTGTAACCTGTTGGTACGCCCAAGTTAACCATGGTAATAAGGCAACCACATCTGATTTTTCAACCGTTGCGCCACACCAAATACGTAGACCAGAAGGCGCGTCTTTGTATGCGCCTATATCAAAAGCAACCTGCTCATCAGCTAATAATTTGATCATGGTTTTAATTTGTTCATCGGTGGCTTTTAATTGAAAACAAACACTGGTGTTTGAACAAATTTCAGGGCTTTGCGCTAAAAAGTCAATCCAATCATTTTGAGCAACATATTCAGCTAGCGCTTGTAAATTCCCTTGGCTTTTTTCAATCGCTGCGGGCAAACCACCAATACGTTCAATCCAAGCTAAGGCATCAAGGTAGTCTTCAACACATAAAAGTGATGGCGTATTAATGGTGGCACCTTTGAAAATACCTTCAATTAGTTTACCTTTATTTGTTAAACGAAATACTTTGGGAAGCGGCCATGCAGGTGTATATGACTCAAGGCGTTCTACCGCTCTTGGACTTAGAATTAACATGCCGTGAGCACCTTCACCGCCAAGCACTTTTTGCCAACTAAATGTGGCAACATCAATCTTGTTCCAATCAATATCCATAGCAAAAACTGCACTGGTAGCATCACAAATAGTTAAGCCCGTACGGTCATCGCTGATCCAATCAGCATTTTCAACTTTTACACCAGAGGTGGTACCGTTCCAAGTAAAAATAGTATCGTGTTCAGGATTAGCTTCTGAGAAATCAGGCAGTTGACCATATTCAGCAACAAATGAACGTGCATTTTCAAGTTTTAATTGTTTTGCGACATCTGACGCCCAACCGGAGCCAAAAGATTCCCAAGCAAAAACATCTACTGGGCGCTCTCCCAATATTGACCACATCGCCATTTCCATAGCACCGGTATCAGAGCCGGGGACTATGCCGACCTTATAACCTGCTGGTAAATTTAATAAACGTGATGTTTCATCAATCGCTTTTTTTAACCGCTCTTTACCAATGCTACTACGATGAGAACGGCCTAGACTGTCTATATTTAGTGAACTAAGATCATAACCAGGGCGTTTAGTACAAGGGCCTGATGAAAAGTTGGGGTTTAACGGTTTAGCATTAGGTTTCATTCATATTCCTTGGTGGCTCTAATACCAAGTGAAGTAATTGATTCATCACTTAGCGAGCGTTAAGTTTTAACTATTGTTTCTTACATTTATGCCCAAGATAGTGCCTTAATTTTAAGCAACGCTCAATAGAGCTTGATCAACAAATCACCTTTTTCATAAATAGTTATGTTCTAAAGCAGAATAAAAATGCATATAGAAGTATACCAATTAAATTAATGAATTGGATACTAAGGGCTTATTTGGGTTCTTTGTTGACGTAAAAAAAAAATTTAAAAGAAAAGCAAAGTCACTATGAAAACATCCCCTTAACTCGCTCAACCAGCATATAGTTTACAGGAATCAGCAATAAGGTAATAAAAGTAGCAAATAAAATTCCAAAGCCTAAGGATACTGCCATCGGAATTAAAAACTGTGCTTGGGTAGACTTTTCAAATAACAACGGCATCAAGCCAATAAAAGTGGTTAAACTGGTTAACATTACGGGTCTAAAACGTGAAGCGCCGGCGATCAATACTGCATTCATAAGATCATTCGTTTGTTCGCGTTTTTTGTTGATAAAGTCCACCAATACTAATGAATCATTCACCACAACGCCTACTAAAGCCAACATACCTAATAAACTCATTATGGTAAGCTCCATCCCCATAATCCAATGCCCCATTACCGCACCGATCATACCAAAAGGAATAACACTCATTACAATTAAGGGTTGCAAGTATGATTTAAAAGGAATAGCTAATAATACATATATAATGAAAAATACAAACACCAACGCCCAGCCTAGTGAACTAAACGATTCTCGCTGTTCTTTCGCTTCCCCTTCTAATGAATGTTTAACACCTGGGTAATGAGTTATTAATTCGTCTAAGTAGGTTTTTAATTCTGATTGTAATATCGTCATATTAGTATTAGATTTTTCAACATCCGCGGTAACATTCACTGTACGGTATAAATCTATACGGTTAATAGTCGCTGGACTTTGATCGGGGATCAATATTGCTACATGAGATAACGGCACATTCCCACTGAGCGGAGTTGAAATAAGCATATTCTCTAAATCAGCAATAGCACTACGTTCTTTTTTTGGTAAGCGCACCATTACACGTACATCATCTCTACCTCTTTGAATGCGCTGAACTTCAGCACCGAAAAAAGCGCTGCGTACTTGTCGGGACACTTCAACACGCGTTAATCCTAACGCTTTACCTTGTTTGGTTAATTCAATACGTAACTCCTCTTTACCATCAGATAAGCTATCAGCGATTTCAAATACTGTTGGATAAGTTCCTAAACGCTCTTTCACTTTATTCGCCACTTCTTTCAAGGTGACTAATGAGCTAGCCGTTAATTGCACATTGATCGGGTCTGAAGAGCGACCTAACTCAGCTCTAAAAGTAACACTTTCAGCACCAGGAATAACACCAATCATTTGTCGCCACTCTCGCACTAACTCATTGGAAGTAATACTGGTTTTCCTTTGCTCTGGTGGAGTGATTTCGAAACGGACATTACCCGAGTGAGAAACGCCTCCGCGCCCACCAGTAGTGGCTAAAACGTTTAAAACGACACTTTCACCTGTTTCACTATTTCGGTATTTCTCTTGTAACCTTTGTGCTTTATCCGCCATATCAATAATAAAGTTATTCGTCACATCAAATGGAGTACCTACTGGCATTGTGATATTTGCACGAACGGTTTCACTAGGGATACGTGGGAAAAAGATAAATTTTGTCCAACCACTAACAATCAAGGAAATGATAATAATAAATACACCAACAAATAAACTTAATGTCGTTAATTTATGCTTGAGTGCTACGGCAAGTAAGGGTTGGTAATACGTTAATATCACTCGTTCAAAACCATCGGCAAACTTATGCTGAAGTTGCTCAAACTTACTCGGCTCAGATCTTTGATGGCGTAATTTAATATTTTTTAAATGCGAAGGTAAAACAAACTTAGACTCGATTAAAGAAAAAATTAATACCGGAATCACTACAACAGGGATTTGGGCAAATAATGCCCCCCGAGCCCCTTCAATATAGGCAAGTGGAAGAAACGCCGCGACGGTAGTTAAAATACCAAAGGTTACTGGCGTCGCAACTTCTTGAGTGCCTGTAATTGCCGCATGTTCACCTGACTCAGATTTTTGCAAGTGAGTATAAATATTCTCCCCCGTGACAATGGCATCATCAACTACAATACCGAGTACTAAAATAAAGGCGAATAGACTCATCACATTTAATGTAACCCCCATAAAAGGCATTACGATAAATGCCCCCATAAAAGAAATGGGAATGCCAATACAAACCCACAAAGCGATGGATGGGCGTAAAAACAAGGACAAGAGTGCAAAGACTAAAATCCCCCCTTGCATCGCATTGGTAGTAAGGGTTGAAATACGCGCTTTAACAATTTGTGAGTCATCATCCCAATAACTCAATTCATAACCATGAGGTAAGCTGCTTTGACGATTCTCAATATAACTTTTAACTTTATCCGCTACATCAATGGCACTTTGTTGACCAATACGATAAACATCAATAAAAGCGGCACTTTTACCATTAAAGCGAGTTCGAACCGGTGTTTCTTCGAAGTCATCACTGATAATTGCAATATCACTTAAGGTTAATATGGAGCCGTCAGCATTGGTTTTAATTGCAATGCGAGAAAATTCATCCTTTCGATAAGCCTGACCTTTTGAGCGAATTAAAATATCGCCACCTTGGGTTTTAATATTACCGGCGGAAACATCACTGCTGGAATTTGCAATAGCGCTACTTACTTGATTAATGCTCAAACCATATTGTCGTAATTTATCTTGAGAGATTTCAATCGCTATTTCATAATTACGCACACCACTAAGCTCTAGTTGTGTTACGCCTGGAATTTCTAATAAATCATCACGGGTTTGCTCAGCAAATTCTCGGATTTCTTTTTCACCATAAATGCTCGCCACCGTTACAGCTATCACTTCACGTTTACGTTCGGCTAGCGAAACAATGGGTTTTTCAGCATCGACCGGAAAGGTATTAATTGAGTCTACTCGGGCTTTAATATCCGCTAGCATTTCTCTGGCGTCATAAGCAGAATCAATGTCGATATTAACCGAAGCCGATCCTTCCGAAGAACGGGAGGATATTTGCTCAATTCCCTCTAAATCTTGCACTGCCTCCTCAATGCGAATGGCAACACCTTGTTCAACATCTTCAGGCGTTGAACCACGTAATGACACATTAACGGTAATTCTATCCATAGCGAAAGATGGAAAGACTTCTAACGGAATTCTTGACGACAAACTAAACAAACCCATAAATAAAATGGTCATCATTAATAAATTAGCCGCTACATGGTTGCGAACAAACCAAGCAATCATTGATGAGTCTCCGCATTCACTCTTTTCCTAGCCGGTGTATCACCGGCTATCTTCACTGGTGTGCCAGAGCTAACCTGACCAAGCGGCGTTAGTACTAATTTTTCATCAAAAGCTAAACCTGCTTTAATCACAGCATCATTACTGTTTTGCCATAAAATACTAATGTCTCTCCTTTTCAATAGGTTTTTATCCTTAAACTGTTCAACAACATAAACATAGCTACCTTGATAAATAGCACTGTTAGGAATCACCAAAGCTTGTTCAATGGTTTTTCCGATAATGCTAGCATTAACGTATTGACCAATTTTGACTGGTGCTACTTTGTTGTTACTCTCGCCATAAGGATCATCGATTTGCGCCACGATATAAAGTTGTTGGGAGTTTTCATCAATAGCGCCTTCAGTGCGAACAATTTGTCCCTGCCAGTGCTGCTGACCAATTAAATTAGATGTTAGCGTTACCGATGAACCAATAACGCCTTTATCAGAATGACGATATTCCTCTGGTAATATCATAAAACTGAGATCTTTATTATTTATTGGCAACCTAATTTCAACATAGCCAATTGAATAGATATCAGCCAACTGGGTGTTATTAACGACCACACGACCCAAGTCGACATGCTTTTTCAAAATTCGCCCGGCATAAGGCGCCACAACTTTAGTACGTTCGAGTAACAATAGTGCTTTTTCTAATTTAGCCTGAGCTGACAACACCTGTGCTTGAGCAGCAGCCAATTGCGGTTCGCGTAAAACCAATGCATTAGGCTCTGCGCCATTGCCTAATCGTTGCCAATCAATTACTGCTTGTTTTGCTCTCGCTTGTTCCTCTAGTAATACTTGTTTTGCTGAGAGTAAACTTGATTGATTAATTTTAACCTCAGCCTGATGATCCCTATCATCAAGCTGTACTAAGATGTCGCCTTTTTCAAAAAAACCACCATCTCTAAATTCTCGGCTTACCTCATTAATTTCCCCTGAAACCTGAGCAACTAAAATGCTTTTAGTTCTTGGCTTAACCGTACCAAAACTATTAATCATTACCTGATAGTTTTGTGGTAATAAATTTAATGTTTCTACCGTAATTTGAGCCGACTCAGCACCTTTGCCTCGATTACTTTTAGGTGGGTTTTTGAGAATGACCTGTGTCAAAAAAAATGTCATCATTAAAATCACCACAGGAATTAGCACTTTTTTCGCTTTTGATTGATTCATAGAAGGGTTGTTTTTGTTGGTCATATCTTTGTTTATTCCTCACCTTGTTCAATGGTCGCCGTATTAGTTACTGAACTTGACGAAGCAAAGTTACCACCAAGCGCAATATGAAGGTTTATTCGATTGGCAATGAGTTGATTTTTAATTTCTATTACTGTGCTTTGTGCATCATAAGAGCGACTTTGAGCGTCTAATACCGTGGTATATTCTACTAAACCACTTTGATATTGCTCAAATGATAATGTTTCTGCTGCAATGGCATTTTCTTGTGCTTTTATCATCATTTGGTAACGTTCTTTCAGACTTTCCTCAAAAGTCACTGAGTTTTCAACATCGGCAAAAGCATCATAAAGTGTTGATAAATAACTTTGTTCCGTTTGTTTTAATACTAAACGAGACTTTTCTTCATTTGCTTCAAGTTTACCAGCATTAAATATTGGCATAGCTACATTGCCTAACAGTGACCAACCTAATGATGAAGCTGATAGTAAATCTGAAATACCTTGTTGATTATCATTCACTGAAGCGGTAATACTGACACTAGGAAAACGTTGTTTGTGCGCGTATGCTAAGGCAGAGTCTTTAGCAAGTAGTTGATACCAACTCGCCAGCAATTCAGGTTTTCTAGACACTAAGTCTGTTGGTAAACCTAAGGGAATTTCTGAATCAAGCAATGGTAACTCAGCTTCAACAAAAAGCTTTCCTTCTGGGTATTGACCTAACAACTTTTCCAGTTGACGAATCGCTAATATTTTCTTTGCTTGTTGATCGGTCGTCCTTGATAACTCAGTATTAACTTCATTTCGTGTTAAATAAACATCTAAGGCACTGTTCAAACCTTGCTGATAACCAGACTCAATAATTAATAAATTCTGCTGAGTATTGTGAGTACGTTGTTGGTAAAGTTCTACTAGCTGATTCGCTTCTATCACACTAAACCAAGCTTTAATAACATCAGCAACAAGTTGTTGCTTTGCTTGCTCAAAAGTGGCCTGTTGTGCCATCAATTCTAAATTAGCTTGGCGCTCTGCATCTGAGAGCTTTCCCCAAAGATCGAGTTCATATTGTAAATTTAAACCTAAAGATACACTGGCTCCATAACTAGCTGGGTTATCATTTGAAACAGTTTTTTGACGATTGCCATTTAATGACATGTCAAGCGATGGCCATAAGGCACTGCCAGCAATAGTTAATTGCTGTTGCTGAATATCAATAGCAAGAGCTTGTTGTTTTAATTGAAAGTTATTATTAAGCGCGATGTCAACAAGCTGGTGAACCTGCTCATTTTGTAATTGTTCAAACCAGTTTTCTTTAACGTTACTTGTTAATGAATCAACAGACCACTGTTTAGGAACATGTGATTTTTGGAAACTTTGATCTAGCTCAGAAGTGCTACTACATGAGAAAAGCAATGCATTTAACAGTAGAAGGTAAATCGGCTTAAGGTGTTTCACCATAAACTAAAAAGCCTTTGGATTATTTTATATGCTTCTATTTTAGTTCTATTGTATGATTTTTTTCTACTACTTTTACATAACCTTACATAGGAGATAAAATATATTTCACCAATGTAAGCGGCTTATTAACAGGTACAAAAAACCGTTCGTCATTCATAAGAGTAACAGCTAAAAAGCAACGGTTTTATTGTTTATCAAAATCTCTACCTGCTTTCTTACAAAGCTATAACATTGCCATTAACGTTCAATTGACCTTGAGTAAAGTTAACTTTAAAACTCAGCTCTTGTTCCTTTTGTATAATTAAGCCTTGCTGTATATACATATCAATCATAGGTGCTAAGCCCAGCTTAACAAAAAACGGCATTGGCGCTTTGCCATTAGCATCAGCTTTTACAGCGTTGATAATCGACATAACATTCGTTGTATTAAACAATTTTTTATCAACACTAACTTGCATTGATGATTCTATTTTTCCTTCTGGCGTTTGAACACTGAAATCTTTAATTTCAACAACAGGGTCATCTTCTAATAATTTAGCCGTTAATAATGATAATTTTTGCATATTTTCTGGACTAAACATTTCTTCGTCAACAGCTGATAATTCAGCCATTAACGTATTAATTTCTTGCATTACTTTAATGTTCAAACCATTAAATACTATATCTAGGTTGGCATTTTCTAACTTCTGACCAGCAGACTCAATTTTATCAGCACTATAATTCATTGTAATTGTCATTAAATCATTACTAACCGCTGACATTGCTTTAATCAACAAATTATCAAGTGTAAATACCGTATTACTTGTAGCATTTTTTGCTGCAATAGAAGAAATTGAAAAGTCAAAATCGCCTGTTGAAATTGCATTACCTTGGTAATAGTCACCCGCAATAAGAATCTGATCTAATGAAAGCTGAACCTTTCCAATAGTAAAGCTTTCATCGCTGGTTGTTGCCGTTAAACCAGGCCAATTAAAGTCACCATATAGCCTATTATTATCTTCTAAAGTGAAATGCCCAACCGCTTTTATCGAAGCAACTTTATTACCGTCTACTTCTTTCGATACTTCATCAATGACAATTTTAGAGACAATGTTCTTAGAAAAAGTTAACAAACCACTTAAATGAATTTTATTATTAACAAAAGTTTCAATTTCTTCATCTATCAGTAAGTCTTTAAAGTTAATATCAGCTTGTGAATAGCTTAAGGCAAATTCTAAACCTTCATCAGTAAATATTACCGGACCAAATGACAAGTTTTCTTCAACAATAATAGTGATATCTTCTATCCCTTCATCCTGTAAAAGAATAGTCATTTCGGTAATAGCTGTACCACCAAACCACTTACGATTAAAAGTAGTTGAATCAATGGTAATAGCAGGATTATCATTTAGCTTATCGACACCCGATTGATGTTCTGTTTCAACGACACTACCAATAAATTTTGGCGCAATTAAACCAGCGGTAATAAGCAACAAAATAATAATAAAGAGTTTTTTCATGTAATTCGTCCTTGGAATAATTCCATTAGATTAATATAAGTTTTTGTACTGCTTTGTTTTCTGTGAAGTGGCTTTTAGGTTATACCAGTTTCATTAATTATGCGATCTACTTTATACGAAGGAAAAAACGCCAAATACAAGGCATTTATTTCATTAACTAGTTGTTCTAATTATTAAATAAATAACGCTGTAGTTGGTGATTTTAACAAGTAGAAATGATCACATAGTTTGTGAGATTGGTATTAAACGCTGCCTAACCATTTCAAACAGACAAATGCCTGTAGCTACAGAAACATTTAAACTTGAAACATCACCGGCCATTGGTAGTTTTACTAATTGGTCGCAATTTTCACGCGTTAATCGGCGCATACCTTTACCTTCTGCCCCCATAACAAGAGCCATAGGGCCGGATAACTTAACATCATAAAGGCAAGTATCTGTTTCGCCAGCAGTGCCAACTATCCATACACCCATTTTCTGTAAATGCTTCATAGTGCGAGATAAATTAGTCACTTGCACTAAAGGCACTGACTCTGCTGCACCCACGGCAACTTTACGCACTGTCGCGGTTATTTTAGCTGCATTATCTTTAGGTACAACAATCGCTTGAACACCTGCAGCATCGGCGTTTCGTAAACAAGCCCCTAAATTATGAGGATCTGTTACGCCATCTAGAATAAGTAAAAAGGGCGGTATATTTCGTTTTTCCGTCGCGCTAATAATGTCATCTAAATCATTTTCAGTGAACGTTCTCCCTGGTTTTACACGTACAACAACGCCTTGATGTTGCTCACCAAAGCTTTTATCATCAAGTACACGTCGTTGTACCATTTGTGTGGGAATACCATATTTGCGCGCTAAATTAATAATCGGCAGCAATCGTTCATCATCACGCCCTTTTAATAACCACATTTCAATAAAACGCTCTGGAGCACTTTTTAATAAAGCGTTGACCGCATGAATACCAAAGACTAATTCTTCATTTTTTGCCATATTTATTTACCTTTCACGCGACTACTTTTGTTAAAAAAGAAGTCGCCTACAAATTATTACTTCGCTTTTTTTCGCGCATTTTTTCCGGGACGTTTTTTACGTTCACTGCGTTTTTTTACTTTTGACTTAACTTTAGACTTATCTTTAGAGGGCTGTTTAAGCTTATCTTTTGATCGCCCATTGCTTTTATTAGCCTTAGATTGAGCTTTGCCTTTTTTACTTTGGTTTTTAACATTTTTATCGTTGCCTTGCGCTTGCAATTGCCCTGACATGGCAAGATCTATTTTCTTTTCATCTAAATTTACTGCTGCCACTTGCACAGTAACCACATCACCCACACGGTATTTAACGCCAGTATTTTCGCCCGTTAAGCACATTCGTACATCATCGTAATGGTAATAATCTCTACCAAGAGAGGTTATGTGCACTAACCCTTCAATATGCAAGTCGTGTAAACGAACAAATAGTCCAAAGTTAGTTACCGTGCTGATTACACCATTGAAACTATCGCCCACGTGATCTTGCATAAATTCGCATTTTAACCAGTCGCTAACATCTCGGGTTGCTTCATCAGCTCTGCGCTCAGTCATTGAGCAGTGCTCACCTAGTTCAATAACTTCTTCGAGTTTATAATCATAAGCACCTATATTTGCTTCATTTTGTTCTTGGTTTTGCGCTTGTTTAATTAAAATACTTTTTATTACCCTGTGCACAACTAAGTCAGGATAGCGCCTGATAGGAGAAGTAAAGTGACTATATGATTGTAAAGCTAAGCCAAAATGCCCCAAATTATCGCTTTGATATACCGCTTGTCGCATTGAACGAAGCAACATGGTTTGAATAAGTTCTTGATCTGGGCGCTTGGTAATTTTAGCCAAAATATCGCAATAATCTCTCGGCTCAGGCTCTTCTCTGTTTGGCAATGTAATACCCAGTTCAGACAAATAACTAACAAAATTATTATATTTATCTTCGCTAGGTTTATCGTGTACTCGAAATAATCCCGGCTTGTTATTCTTTTCAATAAATTTTGCGGTCGCTACATTTGCCAAAATCATACATTCTTCAATGATTTTATGGGCATCATTGCGAATAAGTGGCACAACACTTTCAATTTTTTTATCGTCATTAAATAGAAACAGTGACTCTTGTGTTTCAAAAGCAATCGCACCGCGTTTGTTGCGAGCATCACTCAATGCTAAATACATATCTTTTAGATTTTCTAAATCAGGAACAAGTGCCGAGTATTGTTCTCTAAGTTCTTGACCTTCTTTAGCTTCTTTAGCTTCTTTGGCTTCAAGTATTGCTGCAACTTTACTATAGGTAAAGCGAGCATGAGAGCGCATTACTGCGGGGTAGAATTTACTGCCTGATAATTTACCTGCACTACTGACCGTCATTTCACAGACCATGCAAAGTCTGTCAACATCAGGGTTTAGTGAACATAAACCGTTCGATAGTTTTTCCGGTAACATAGGAATAACTTGGCTAGGAAAATAAACGGAATTACCACGAGAAATAGCTTCATCATCTAATGCACTACCATGACGAACGTAATAACTAACATCTGCGATGGCAACCCATAAACGCCAACCACCAGATTTTTTAGGTTGGCAGTATACTGCATCATCGAAATCACGAGCATCTTCGCCGTCAATAGTGACTAATGGCAAATCCCGTAAATCTTTACGCGGCAATTTCGCTGACTCTTCAACTTCATCAGCAATGCCTGCAACTTCCGATTCTACTGTATGAGAAAACTGATGAGGTAAGTCATGAGCTCGTAATGCAATTTCTATTTCCATGCCCGGCGCCATATGATCACCTAAGACTTCAATCACTTTACCAATAGCATGAGAGCGTTTAGTTGGCCTCTGAACTAAATCAACCACCACCATTTGACCATGACGTGCACCTAACTTGGCTTTTGGATCAATTAATATTTCTTGTTTTATTTTGCTATCTTCTGGCACGACAGAACAAACATGATGTTCAACATTAAAGCGACCTACAATAGGTGCTTTTCTTGGTTCAATGACGTCAAGAATTTTAACTTCCTTTCTGCCTTTCCTATCCGTACGGTCTATTAATATTGCTTGCACAATATCACCATGAAATACACGCTGCATTTCATGAGAAGAAATATAAAAATCTTTACCCTTTTTTGTAGAAGAAGCGTCTTTTACACTTGAGTCTTCTGGTGAAAAAAAGCCAAAACCATCTCGATGGCCAAGCACTTTTCCTGTTAATAAACTATTCTTTTCAGGTATGGCATATTGCTTAAATTTATTAAAAACTAGCTGACCACTATTTTCCATAGCACGTAAACGACGCTTTAAACCAACAAGCAAATGATCTTCCTGATACTTTAGCGTTTTAACTAAAGTATTAAAGGTAGGTGGCGGTGAGCATTTTTCAATGATAGATAATAAAAGTTCACGTGAAGCTACTGGCTTTTCGTATTTTTTAGCTTCTCGTTTGGCATGGGGATCGTTAATGGTCACAATAATGAGTTACTTGTAATGAATTGATGTTAAGAATTTACTTAGATTAAGTATACCACAAACTTCACACTTACCACTCGAAACTAATTACTCGTAACTTTAGTTGGTATAATCAGATTTCTTAGCCGCATTCACCACATGAGTTGGCATTTTCATAGCTAATTGATTTTTCAACTGAGTAATTTTCTTATGAGTGGCTTTATCATCTGTAATAGCATGGTGAAGTTGAGAATATAGTTCAGGATAATCTAGTGGACTACCATTACCTTGGTTATAAATAGTAGCTAAACGCATTTGAGCGGCAAGATTATTCATAGAGGCGGCAGCTTTTAGAAAAAGAACGGCTTGTTCTATATCTTTCTGCATAAACTTACCTACATGATAATAACGACCCATTTGTTCAAGACCTTCAACCAAGCCTTGATTTGCAGCTAACCGCATATAGTATATGCCTAGATCAATATCTTTTTTAACACAGACACCGTAGGCTAGCATATCACCCCACAAAAATTGGTAAGATGGCATTTTTGACTTAAGGGCTCTAGCTTCAATATCTTGAACCAATTGACATTCATCCAATACAACCTGGCTTAGATGTTTATTTTCTTTGATTAAATTAAGTAATTGATTATCTGTGTAAATTTGCACAGCTGTTAAATTTTGCCCATAGGCTAAAGGTAAAAAGCACATATAAATAAAGAATAGAAAAACACGCATATATTAATCCTAAGAAAAGTAGGCAAAAAACATTTTCATTTTATAGTTATCGGCAATAAAGCACAAAACTAAATAATTAAAAACCATACGTTTAAAACCGATGCAAATAAAAGACCAATACTCCCCCCTTCCCAATATATGTTTGTACAAGCATCTAAATTGTACAAACATATAAATTGTGTAATCATAAAAAACTCGCTAATATCTTCTAAAGCATAATAATCTTATATTGATTGTAGTTAATTGGCCTTGAAATAGATGATTGTCGAAAAACAACTTACCGAATTGAGTGTTGGTCACTTTGTCACTGAAATCGCCAAGCAAAATGGTACATTTTCATTAAGTGCACCGGGACATATAAAAAGCAACAATGTAATTAATCATCTTAAAAGTAAAAATGTTATTTCTGTATTTATTGACGATAGTAAAACACTCCTTCAAGCAAGTAAAAATAAAAGCAAAGCTGAAATTACGGCAGAAGTAAAACAGGCAGTAGAAATTTTTAATGAATCAAAGGACATTCAAAAAAATCTTTTTTCTAGTGCGTTAAGTGGCACAACTGTTGATTTAAAACCCGTTCTTGAAGTAACAAAGAAATCGGTTGATGCTATTTTTAATAGCCCTGACTCTTTAGCCTGCATGGTAAATATTCGCGAAAAAGACGAGTATTTATTAGAACACTCTGTCGCGGTATCTGTTTACATCACTATTTTTGCTCACCATTTGAAAATGAGTAAAAAAGTTGTTCATCACCTGAGCATTGGCGCTTTTTTACATGATATTGGTAAAATAAAAATTCCTGATGAAATTTTGAATAAACCCGGTAAGTTGACCGATGAAGAGTTTACTATTATGAAAACTCATGCAAATCATTCAATTGACATCATCAAGAAAACCCCCGGCATTAGCAAACTGAGCATGGATATTGCCGCATTACACCATGAAAAATTAAATGGTGAAGGTTATCCGTTCCAAATTGAAGGAAAAAATATTCATAAGTACGGCCGTATGATCGCTATTTGTGATATTTTTGATGCCTTAACCGCAAACCGTTGTTATAAAGACGGCTTCACCCACGACAAAGCTTTTTCAATTTTGCGAGAACTAGTTAAAAGTAATCACCTTGATGGCAAGTTAGTCGATCAATTTATTCAATGTGTTGGGGTCTTTCCTATTGGCACCCTTGTACAATTAGAGTCCAAAAAACTTGCTGTTGTTGAGCAACGAAATAATAAAAATCCGATTAGTCCTAAAGTGCGATCTTTTTATAGCGTAAAACTAAATCAATACCTTAATACTCAAGATATTGATTTAACTGATACCGATGACTTTATTGTCAAAGCAGTTAGAGCTGAAGAATTTGATCTTAATATGAATACTATTATTGAAATGCTATTGTTGGAAGGTTAGTTTTTCTTGCCTCCCAACAAAAAAGAACCCACAATGAAAATACCAAGTGAAATAATTAATTGATCACTTAGCAATAATTTTTTCAATTGGTAAAAGCCCCCTAATTCCTTAACTTGTAAAACAGGTATTCATTATATGTCTGAAACCAAAGTAGAATTAGAACGTAAACTAGCCAATATCATTGAAAACTCACGTGAAAATGCCGATATAGCACAGAAACTATTCGACATAGAAACTCAAATATTACGCTGTAAAACAAGCCAAGAATTATTGAACCAACTGTTAACATCAATAAAAGACAAATTTAACTTAACGGGTATTTGTTTGTTATTGGCAGATCCAACCCCCATTAGTTATTTACTAAGCGGTAATATGCAATCAAGCTGGCACCAAGAAAACAGCAAGAATATTGCTATTGATCAGTTACAGAAACTGCATCCCGAAAGAAAACCATTCTTGACAGATAATATTGAAAGTATTGAGGCTATACTCCCAAAAAGCTTAAGAAAACAAACACAGTCTGCGGCTTTAACCCCTTTAATAATAGAAGATAAACTGTTTGGAAGTTTACTCTTTACTGATAATGACCCAAACCGCTTTCAGCCTAATTTAGGCACGGTACATTTAGAACAACTCGCGGTGAAAGTAAGCTTGTGTTTGTCTAATGCGTTAATTAGAGAACAATTAGAATACATGGCTCATTACGATAGGTTAACTGGTGTTGCTAATCGCCGACTAATGGAAGCTTCAATTAATGAAGAGTTAATTCGCCAACGCCGTTATAACGTTCCTTTCTCAGTACTTTTCATTGATTGCAATAAATTTAAACAAATCAATGATACCTATGGACATGACTGTGGTGACAAAGTGCTTACTTATGTGGCAGCACAACTACAAGAACTAATTCGTGAAAACGATAAATGTTTTCGCTATGCAGGCGATGAATTTGTGATTACTTTAGCTAGTCAAAATTATCAAGAAGCATTGTTAGCATGTAAACGTCTAACTGAGTTTTTTCAAAATAACCCTATGCCCTATCAGAATTCAAATTTACCCATAACCATCAGTTGCGGTGCTGCCGCTAGTGACGGTAAAAAAACGATGGAAGAGCTGTTAAAACAAGCTGATGAACAATTATATATGCATAAAAAAACAGGAATAACTATTTAACCGAGTTAACGTTATTTAATGGTCATTTGGTTAACATATAGAAATACAAGTGCTTTGACATCAGGATAGTTGCTCCTGCATTATCTATTATAGTACCGTCCGTGTATTCTGAACATAAAAAAACCTGCTTAAAAGCAGGTTTATAAAACGAGAGGGTAAACTTAAATAACCTAAACACCGCTTAACTTATATTTCTCTAGCAGCTATTCTTAATGACTTGGGCGTTAAATAGAAAAAGAAGAACCACAACCACATGTGGTTGTTGCATTGGGGTTATTAACAACAAAGCGACTGCCTTCTAAACTTTCAAGATAATCAACTTCACCGTCAACTAAGTATTGTAAGCTCATTGGGTCAATTACCATAGTCACACCTTGCTTTTCTATAGTCATATCACCTTCATTTATTTTTTCATCAAAAGTAAAACCATATTGAAAACCAGAACAACCACCACCGGTAACATAAACTCTTAGTTTTAACTCAGGGTTTTCTTCTTCGGTGATTAAAGACAACACTTTTTTCGCCGCTGAATCGGTAAATTTAATGGGTAATTCTGGATTTGAGATAGGGTCAGACATGGAGCTCTACTTTTGATTAAAATGGGGAAACTGTAAATCGAGGTAATGATACCAAGTCTATTAAGTCATTTTCCCGCTCAACGAGAATAAGCTTGATAGAATCGGTATTATCTTAAACCTGACTAATTTAATCAAGTATTATTTATACCCAAGATATTAGCTTCAGCTTAATCATAAGCTTGGGTATATTACTCAATACTCCAAGGCAGTGTCTTATTAAGCTTTTGATATTTTTGCCACCTGGTTTTCTTTAATATCGCAGAAAAACGCATTTTTTCAGGTACAAAATTTTCAGGTAAAGTGAAGCTCCCCTCTATTACCTGAAAATATTTAAAGCTAAATGACAACTCTTCTCTTGTAGTAAGTGAAATATCAGAAAACTTCAATTGGCTTGGCTTATTTGCCAAACTCCCTGTTATAACTAAATCAACATAACCTTTAGCGTAGCGTTTCTTTAATTGCTGCTGCACTAAAATAACTTGAAAATTGTAATGATTAGGACTTTGACTCGCTGTTATTTTAATATTATCAATAATTAAGCCATCAGCTTCTTTCTCTGGTGCCATCACTTTTTCGTAAAATGCCAACTCTTTCTTAACCTGATAATGATCAATAGACATTTTCTTCAAGGTTTCTTGAGCATTCTGGCTAGCTAACTGTTCTACTGCTAGTTCAACTTCTAGGGTGTGAATACGTTCAACTTGATTCGATTGCTGTTGATATAGCTGTTCAAGACGAGTTTTTTGTTGATCTAATGTAGTCGATTGAAAATTATGGTAGAAATTACCCAATCTATAACCTATAAATAAACAAAGGACAATTAACGTGAGTAAGAAAACCGCCGATTTAAAAGGGCCTAATCGCTCAGTGACTACAGTAAGATTTATTTTTGCTAACCAATTCATATATAAAGTATAATGATCCTATAATAACAAATATACGCTGTTCAATAATTACCAATAATGAGCTATATTAGCACAATAAGAAAGCATTTAGCGTTACCCAAAACTTCATGGCAAATATGTATACTTGCCATTGTTGGTGGCTTTGCATCAGCATTATTAGTGGTTTTATTTACGTTAGCCATTGAAGAAATCCAACAGCTCTATCTAATTAAGCGGGACAACTATATCAGCTTAGATGGCGTAAGTCGTTTTGATTTACCTATTATAGGCTCACTAATCATTTTACTATTTGCTTGGCTTACTGGTTATAAATACTTAAGAACAGGCATTCCCTTTGTACTTCACCGACTAAAAGTTGCCCATGGCATTATTCCTTTTAAAAACACGTTCAATCAATTTTTTGGTAGTGCCGTAGCACTTGCGTCAGGTTTTTCTGTAGGACGAGAAGGGCCAGCTGTACATTTAGGTGCTGCAGCTAGCAGTTATGTGGGTAGTTTATTGAAATTACCCTATAACAGTATTCGTACCTTATGTGCTTGCGGTATTGCTGCAGGTATTGCTGCGACCTTTAATACACCTATTGCTGCAGTACTTTTTGTTATGGAAGTGATAATGCGGGAATATAAAATTCATATTTTTATTCCGGTGATGTTAGCATCTTTGGTTGGCTCCTTAGTCACTCGTAGTGTATTTGATGTTTCTCATAATTTTGAGTACTTCCATAAAATAGAGCTTATTCCACAACATTACATCCCATTGATTATTCTAGGTATTTTACTAGGAACTCTCGCTGCGGCTTTTAATAAAACTTTAGTTACCGTTATTAAACACAGTGCTAAACTCCATATAGTGCCAAGGCTTATGTTAGCAGCCATGATCACCGGAACATTAGGCTACCTTGTTCCAGGCGCTATGGGTGTTGGCAGCGGTGCTATTGATGTTTCCCTCACTAATAATTGGCATTTAGGTTTATTATTTAGTTTACTTTTAGCTAAATTTATAATGACAACGTTTGCCCTAGGCCTAGGTATTCCGGGAGGGATAGTAGGACCCATAATTGGTATTGGCGCAATTTCAGGTGCATTTGGTGGCGCTTTACTGATGCAAATAATTCCTGGCGAACATCTTGGCAATGATTTTATTTTAATGGGTATGGCTGGCTTCATGGCAGCAAGCTTAAATGCCCCTCTTGCCGCATTATTAGCTGTGGTAGAACTCTCGGGACAATTAGAAATAATATTGCCGGCAATGATAGTCATCACTATTTCAAGTATTATTTCTGGGCAGTTGTTTAAAAACCGCTC
>Ga0209081_1000046_pt1 | contig 61934 bp, 55 predicted proteins | sample GOMGulsemesocosm_4_FD_184636 | JGI IMG/M metagenome (GOLD analysis project Ga0209081, IMG submission 184636) | Methane-oxidizing microbial communities from mesocosms in the Gulf of Mexico - GOM15B Gulf of Mexico (SPAdes) (version 2) | ecosystem: Environmental > Aquatic > Marine > Cold seeps... | reverse complement strand
CATGAACGGTTTAACAAAGATAAGTTAAACGAGAAGTTCATTGTTAGCGTTAATGAGTTACTATTTAAAGCTGCTAGTGTTTTGCTAGTGGCTTTTTTTATTTTTCCTCTAAAAAATTTCAGTCTACTTGCAATAATTTAATGATGATCGGGTCTACTATTTAGAATTGAGAGTTTTGAATTGAAAGATTTGAAACCTGAATTTATAACATTAGGTTTTATCATTAATATAAAGGAATGCTCACTTGTTAACCACGCTACGCAATTTAATCATTCAGGCGCTGATTTTTTTAGCTATTTTTCAAGGAGCCTCATTTCTTCGTGAAACAAGTATGCTGTCTACTGATACAGAAGTAATTGCAGCGAGTAATATGTTGTTTACTCAAGTGCCAACAATAATGGGTGAAACCGTATCATTAAACTCACAAGGTAAAAAAACGGTTATTTACTTCTTTGCTCCGTGGTGTCAAATATGTCACGTTAGTATTGGAAATTTACAATCATTGTTTGAAAAAAATGAACACCTTGACGTTATTGCAGTAGCAATGGATTTTCGCAATGTAGATGAAGTAATGGATTTTACTAAACAACACCAATTAACTTTTCCAGTTGCTTTAGGTGATGAAGAAATTAAGCAAGCTTTTCTAATTTCAGCCTACCCAAGTTATTATGTAATTAGCGAAGAAAATTCAATCATTGGCAAATCTATGGGATATTCTTCCGAGCTTGGTCTTTATTTAAGATCTTTGTAGTGATTTCATTTATGTTTGTGTAAACTGTTTCTTCATTTTTTAATCCATACCGTGCAATTATTTAATAGGTATGAAAGAAAAAGGCATTTTATATTATGCAAATAACAGACAACTTTGATAGCGGCAATATTCGTGTTATTGATACAAGTGACACTAGCAATATTCAACTAGAGATAAAAAAAGACAATCAATCTGACTTTTATCAATGGTTTCATTTCAAGTTACAAACAGATATTACGCCAACCAATACTCGCCAAGAGCACGTTATACATCTAACTAATGCAGGTAAAGCTGCTTATGTTGAAGGTTGGGAAGATTATCAAGCCGTAGCATCGTATGATCGTGACCATTGGTTTCGTGTGCCTACAAGCTATGATGGTGATAAACTTACTATTACTCTGACGCCAGAATATGATTCGGTCTATTTCGCTTATTTCTCTCCCTACAGTTATGATCGTCACCAAGATTTACTTCACAATGCGCAAATGCATCTAGATTGTCAGTTACAAGTACTTGGACAAACACTTGATGGTCGAGATATAAGTTTATTGAAAGTTGGTGAAGAAGGTGAGGGTAAGCGCGTTATATGGTTAACCGCCCGACAACATCCCGGTGAGACGATGGCTGAATGGTTCATTGAGGGTTTCCTTGATCGTTTACTTGATGAGGATGATGGTGTTGCGCGTGCACTATTAAATAAGGCTGTATTTTATATTGTTCCAAATATGAACCCTGATGGAAGTGTTCGCGGTCACCTTCGTACTAATGCTGTTGGTGCAAACTTGAATCGTGAATGGTTAGCACCATCAATGGATCGTAGCCCAGAAGTTTATTTAGTTCGTGAAAAAATGCTTGAAACAGGCATTGATATGTTTTTAGACGTTCATGGTGATGAAGCATTACCGGTTAACTTTTTAGCTGGTTGTGAAGGCGTTGTTAACTATGATGAACGTCATAAAGCACTTGAAGATAAATTTAAAACTATATTATTATCATTAACACCTGAATTTCAAGATGAGCGTGGTTATGATAAAGATGAAGCAGGTAAAGCAAACCCAACAGTTGGTACAAACTGGGTTGGTAATCAATTTAAATGCTTAGCATATACTATAGAAATGCCTTTTAAAGATAATGATTTGTTACCCGATTATAGTATGGGTTGGTCTGATATTCGTAGTAGCCTGTTAGGACGTGATTTCTTGACGGGTATCTATCATATGGTAGATGACTTAAGATAGTCGTTAATCTTTTAAGCTAAACACTATTTAAGTAGTATAAAAAATAAAAATAAGAGAGGAAGTTTAAGTGCAAGATTTAGTCAATACCGTTAACGGTTATATTTGGAGCAGCGCGCTGATTTATCTGTGCTTGGGCGCAGGTTTGTTTTTTACCGTATTAACTCGGTTTGTACAAATACGTCAATTTTCTGAAATGTGGCGTTTGTTAATGTCAGGTAAAAGTTCTGAGCAAGGTATTTCATCTTTTCAAGCGTTAGCTATTTCACTGTCAGGTCGCGTTGGTGCTGGTAACATTGCAGGTGTCGCCGCCGCTATCGGTTTTGGTGGCCCTGGTGCCGTCTTTTGGATGTGGGTTGTTGCCTTTTTTGGTGCTGCAACTGCTTATATTGAATCAGCAAATGCACAAATATATAAAGAAGAACATGATGGTAAATATCATGGTGGTCCAGCTTATTATATCGAAAAAGCTATGGGGCAAAAATGGTATGCATGGATTTTTGCTGTAGCTACTATTCTGGCTACCGGTGTTTTATTACCCACGGTACAATCAAATACCATCGGTACGGCAGTAGAACAAGTATTTTCTAACAGCGGCAGCATTGAAACTGCTATTGGCGTTATTAGTTATGCTAAGCTTTATACTGCAACAGGTATCGTATTATTACTTGGTTTTATTATCTTTGGTGGTGTAAAACGTATCGCTAATTTTACTCAAGTAGTCGTGCCGTTCATGGCATTAGCTTATATCTTGATTTCATTAATTATTATAGGGTTAAATATCACTTTATTGCCTGATGCATTTATGATGATTATTGGTGATGCCTTTACACCCATGGCCGGTTTTGGTGCCGCAATTGGTTGGGGTGTTAAACGTGGTGTATATTCAAATGAAGCCGGGCAAGGAACTGGTCCTCATGCCGCTGCCGCAGCAGAGGTTGAACATCCAGCACAGCAAGGTTTAGTGCAAGCGTTTTCAGTTTACATTGATACGTTGTTTGTTTGTTCGGCTACTGCTTTTATGATAATCATAACAGGCACTTATAATGTTCACGGTGTTGGCGACGCATTTATCGTGCAAAATGTTGCAAGTGATATTATAGCTAGTGGTCCTCAGTTTACACAAATGGCTGTTGAAAGCGTATTTACTGGTGTCGGTAAACCATTTGTTGCCTTAGCGTTGTTTTTCTTTGCCTTCACTACCATCTTGGCGTATTACTTTATTGCAGAAAATAACATTTATTACATCAAGCGAACGTTTAAAATACCTGGTGCCGTGTTTATGTTGAAAGTTGTGATTATGAGCGCTACTTTTTACGGTACAGTAAAAGCTGCTAGCATAGCATGGGGTCTTGGGGATATAGGTGTTGGTTTGATGGCATGGTTAAATATCATTGGCATCATCATTATTTTCTTTATGTCAAAACCTGCTATTAAAGCGCTAAAAGATTATGAGCAGCAACAAAAAGATGGCGTTGAAAAATATACTTTTGATCCTGAAAAATTAGGTATTAAAGGTGCGACTTTTTGGGAAAAGCGGTTAGCAAAATCTAAGAGTAGTGACGTTAATATGTCTTAACTCAATATTAATGTAAAAAAACGTCTTTTGAGACGTTTTTTTTTGCCTGAAAAAAGGTAGAATATTTGCAAATTAAAACCAATCAATTTGGTATAACACAGAAGTTTAATTAAATGGCAGTAATAAATTGTCCCAGTTGTAAAAAGAAAATATCGGATAAAGCAAAAGAGTGTAATCATTGTGGTTTGTCTTTACAGGCATTAGACGGCGATAAAATTGCTAACTTAAATCATGTGAGTCGGATCAACCAAGCACAACGGTTAATGAATTATTCGTTCATTGCAATGTTGTTATTTTGCGGTGGTTTCTTGTTTATGTTTTGGGATGATGTTGAACAGGGTACTTGGCAACATACTATCGCTTTGGCAAGTACCGTTATTGGTTTTATTATGTATATCGTTATCCGCATTAAATTACTTTTCTTTAAGCGTCAGAAATAGGAAGAATACTCATGGACTTACAAAGTACTATTGAACACATGCCAGAGGAACTGTATTTACGCCTAAAATGCGCTGCTGAAACTGGAAAGTGGCCTGAAGGCACTGTTGTTGAACAAGCGCAACGAGATACGGCACTGCAATTAATTATGGCTTACCAAGCAAGATTCCTAAATAGTGATGAAATGCTAACTATAGGCAGTGATGGTCAAATGGTGCATAAAAACAAGCGTCAATTAAAAGCACAGTTTTCCACGGTAGCTAAAGATAAACCAAGCACACCTTGCGTTAAACCTGATGCAGATAGTGAAAACTTAACTAAGAGCGATATTGCTCATTTTTCTAACATATAATAACTACAACCACATCTTCTAGCGCATTTGCGTTAGATAGATTGGATGTTTATTTACCATCGAAATGTGATTCCCCATGATTTTCAATTTTTTTAAAAGTAAAAATAACTGGCAGCATAAAGATAGTAATATTCGAATTTCTGCTATAAATGAAGAATTAAACATTGATAACAATGATGATAAAACTATATTAATATCAATGCTTAATGACGATAATAGCGAATTAGTACGACGTGCTGTGCTGTTGAAATTTAACAGTTTTGACGAATATTTTAATGCTAGTACCAACAATGATAATAAAAGTGTGCAAGAGTTTGCAGCGGTCCAAGTTCAAGAAATTTTAGCTGGAAAGCATGAAATCATCATACCTAACGATAAAAAGCAGAACTTTCTGACTAAAGTAACCAATGTAAAAAATGATCAAACGGTTGATGTTTCACTATTATCCTATTGGCTTGAACATGAAGGTGAACCGGCATTAATTTTGAATTTGTTTGAAATACTTGCCCAAAAGAAAAACACAGCTCAGTTTTTATTACATGTTTATACTAAAAAGAAATCGGCCGAAGTACAGAGGTTATTGCTATCACTTGAGTTAAAAGAGTTACAAGAAGCACCTTTTTTATCAAAACTAATTAAGAAATCGGTTAATGATGAGATTGTACAATTAATAAGTGATCGTTTAGCACAATTAATTGAGCACAAAGAAAAACCTAAAAGGATATTAAAACAAAAGCAGTTATTGCTTTCAAAGCTATTGGCACTTAAAGAACAAGCTAACTATAGTCATTATCTAACCAATAGAGCCGTTTTAGTACAAGAGTGGCAGCAAGGTTTGTCAGAAATAGCTTGTTTATGTGAAGACGAACAACAAATTATATTAGACAAGTTCAACAAAATAACAGAGCAACTTACGCAGATCTTTGCATCTAAAGAAGAAGATTATCAACAAGCTAAAATTGCAGATCAATTACTAAGTGATAAGAAAATAGCGAAAGATGATTTTAATAAAGTAATTACTGAGTTAAATCAAAAAATCACAACTGCCGTTTTTGAAGGTAATTTCGAAGGTAACAATACTGAAGATGAACTTCTTAATCAGCATGAATTTTCAAATAAGTTAAATCAGCTTAGTGAAAGAATATCCACTAGCGTATTAAATACAACAGAGCAGGCAGATTTTTTACAAAAAACGTCTCAACTAGAGAAACGCTTAACTCAATTACCTGAAATCGCCCAGTCAGTCAGCGAAGCAACCTATCTTATTTCAAAAATTTCACAGTTAGCCTTGCCGCAATCCTTAAATGAATTAAATGATCGTCAACAAACTTATTATGATTGGTTGAGTAATTACAAAGAGGTGAATAAAAAAGCGTATGGCGTACTTCCTCAGTCAATTATTGATGCCCATAAAGAGATTACACACGCTTGGCAGAGCGGCCTAAAACCGCTACAACAACAGCAAAAAAAGTTATTTGATCAAACTAAGAAAAAGTTGATTGATTTAAAACGCTTACTTGCTAGTGGTAAATATAAAGTATGTTTTGGTTTATTCAAAGGTGTTAGCCAAGCAATAGTTTTATTGTCTACGGTGCAACAACAACAGTTGCAACGTGATTTTGACAATGTAAGTAAGAAAATGGCAGAGGTTAGTGATTGGGAACATTATATAGCTACACCACGTAAGCAAGAATTACTTGTAGAAATTAACGCTTTAGTGACAACGCCATTGGATGATCCTAATACCCAAGCTGATAAAGTAAAGCAATATAGAAAAACATGGAATTCTTTAGGACATGCCGAAGAAGCATTGGATAAAGAATTGAATGACCAATTTAATATTGCTTGCGAACAAGCATTTGCGCCATGTCGCTTGTTTTATGCTGAGCAAGAAAAATCCCGAGCGCTGCACTTAGTTACGCGCAATAAAATAGTTGAAGACGCAGCAAAGTTAGTTGAAACACTAAAGCCAGGAGAGTTTGAAATTTCATCTATTGACTTTAAAGAGCTTGATGGAAATTTAAATAAGCTACAACAACGTTGGCAGCAAGCGGGTGAGGTTGATAGACAACAATATCAAAAATCATTTAGACAGTTTAAAAATGCAATCCAGCCAATTAGGAATGTTATAAAGGATTTTCATGATGCTAATGGTACTAAAAAACAAGCAATAATAGTTAAAGCAGAGCAGCAATTAGTTGAAGAAGATTTGCACCAAGGGATCGAAACAATTAAAAAGTTACAGCAGCAATGGCGCGTCATTGGTTTTGCTGGCTCTCATCAAGAATCTAAATTATGGCAAAAATTTAGAGCCATTAATGATCAAGTCTTTGCAAAGCGTGATCAAGCTAACTCTGAACAAAAAGCAGAAATAGCACTACTAGCTGATAATTTTAATCAAGCACTTTCCAATATTAAAGCTAATGTCAGTGAGAACGGTGGAGTTAACAACGAAAAAAACAACCTTGTTAAAGCCAAAGAGCAAGCTGAAGAATTGTTAAGCCAAATTTTTGCTAATAAGCCCGTAGTTAAATCAGTAGCAAGTGCAACTGAGACTTTTATCAAGCAGCTTAATACGCAAATAGCACAAATTAGTGTTGAGCAAGAAAATAAAAGTTGGCAAAGCCTTTTTACAATACTAGAAAAAATGGCTAAAGATGAGTGTGTTATCACGGCAAACAATATTTCTGATGAGGCGGAATATAAACAGCTAACAAGTTTTTGGCAAAAACGTTTAATGGAACAATGCTTATTAACAACTCAAGCAAGCGCAGATACTCGCGCAGATAAAACGTTAGAGCTTGAGGTGTTGGCACAAGTAGAATCACCCGCAGAGCTAGCAACGCAACGTATGGTGGTTCAGGTGAGTTTAATGCAAGAACAAATGCAATCTACTGATAATATAGATTTGCAGCAAAGTCTTGTTGATTGGTTACGTTTAGGAAAATTAGATGTTATAGACTTTATTTTACTCACCAGATTAAAGAAAATATTTATTTCATAACCAGTACAAAGCAAAGGGAACATAGATGAAAATCATTACAATGCTAATGATTTCATTAATGTTAGCGGCGTGTAGTTCAACTAACGTAAATGAAAACATAGCAGAAATAGCTATTGAAGCACTCGCCGATGTTGATATTAGCTATAATGCAGCCCAGTGCCCAGCAGTCAAGAACAAGTGCGGTATGAAGGTAATTACGAAGAATGGTTACAAGATAATGGACAATTAGCTTGTGCTTGTAACAACTAACAACCTAGTTATTACAAGCTATTACCCGTGAGTTCACCGCGTAAACTCACTTCCATCAAACGACAAAGCTCTTCGTAACTCAGGTTTTGGCTAAGTAAATAATGAAGCTTGGTCAATGCCGCTTCTAATGTCATGTCATGCCCGCTAATAACACCGGCTTGACTAAGCGCATTCCCTGTAGCATAACCTGACATATTGACCGTACCTTTTATACATTGACTACAATTTATCACCACAATTTCTTGCGCTTTAGCTTTAGCTAAACAAGCGAGTAGGGCAGGATCTTGCGGTGCATTGCCGACGCCGTAACTTCTTAAAATAAGTGCTTTTACAGGTTGTCTAATAACATTTTCAATTACATCGCTACTAATACCCGGATATAAATGCACAACACCAATAGGTTGTGGAATGATATCTCGCACAATAACTGAAGCTTTAGCGTTAACACAGTCAGACACTTTACCAGCGATTACATTTATATTGATACCAGCTTCAAGTAGCGGTGACATATTAGGTGAGTCAAAGGCATTAAAACCATCGGCATACGCTTTAATAGAGCGATTACCACGATAAAGTTTGTTATTGAAAAATAAGCCAACTTCATTAATTGGGTAATTAGCGGCAATATAAAGGGAATTAAGCACATTCACTTGGCCATCAGAGCGTAATTGACTGAGTGGAATTTGAGAGCCTGTGACAATAATTGGCTTACTTAAATTCTCAAACATAAATGATAAGGCTGAACTAGTATAAGCCATGGTATCTGTGCCGTGTAATACCACAAAGCCGTCATAATCGTCGTAATGTGCTTTAATATCATCAGCAATACGTTGCCAATCACTTGGCGTCATATTCGAAGAGTCAATCAAGGGGTTGTATTCATTAATGGTGAACTCTGGCATTTCATCACGGTGAAATTCAGGCAAAGCATTAATAGAATTAGTTAAGTGACCGTCAACAGGAATATAACCTTGGTCACTTTTTTTCATGCCTATAGTGCCGCCTGTATAGGCGACATAGATACGTTTATTTTTAATTAGCATTATTGAGCGCTACAAGCTAAACATAGTGTGTATATACCTTGTGGATCATTAAACTGATTCATTTTGGTAATCTCTGTTTGTAGTTGAGATATAAATTGTGTCATTGGTTTAGCGTTAACACTTACCGGTGAAGTTAATTCACTACCAGCTAATAAATTAGTTTCAGCATGTATATATGATGTTGCTTCACCCATCATTTTTTGAATAAACTTGTTACGCTCAGAAACCTCTTTTTCAATTAACAAAGTGTCGTACTTATCAAGTTTGGCAAGCTCTGCAGCGGCAACAATAGCGTCTGTTAAATTCCCCAATTCATCTACTAAGCCTAACTCTTTTGCTTTCTTACCAGACCAAACTCGACCTTGGGCAATAGCATCAACTTGCGCCAAAGTCATCTTTCTGTTTTCAGCCACTAAGGTAATAAAATCTTGATATCCTTTATTAATACTTAATTGAAATAATTGTGACATTCCATCAGTTAATGGTTGAGTAAGACCAAATCCTGCAATATCAGTAGTTCCTACACCATCGGTATGAATGCCTAATTTGCTGAGTGAATCTTCAAAGGTCATCAACATGCCAAAAATACCAATAGAGCCAGTAATAGTAGAAGGGGAGGCATATATTTTATCAGCAGGGGCTGAAATCCAATAACCTCCTGAAGCTGCGTAAGTTCCCATAGAAGCAATAACAGGTTTTCCCGCCGCCTTTAGTAGCTCTACTTCTTGACGAATAATTTCAGAAGCAAAAGCACTACCACCGGGGCTATCTACACGAAGTACTACCGCTTTTACTGTATCGTTATTACGCGCTTTACGTAATAATTTTGCAGTTGAGTCACCGCCGATCGTGCCCGGCTTTTGTGTTCCGTCTAAAATAGTGCCTTTAGCTACAATCACCGCTATTTTATCTGATGAAGAGTTTACTGAACTTTTATTTAGTTTCAGGTTAGGTGTTATTACATCTAAATAATCTTTGAAGCCAATATGACTATAACTAGTACCTTTTTTGTTCTCTCCAACCATGTCAATTAATGCATCACGCATTTGATCACGCGTTTTTAATTGGTCAACCCAACCATTATCGAGGGCATAATTAGCAAAGCTACTGTTTGCATCTGTAAACTTTGTTAGTAAATCAGCGATACTTTCATCAAAGTTTTCGACGCCAAAGTTTCTTTGTTTGGCTACATCTTGCTTATATTGATCCCATAAATCATTAAGCCATAACTCATTAGCTTTTTTTGCTTCATCAGACATATCATCACGCAAGAATGGCTCAACAGCGGATTTAAATGTACCTACTCGAAAAATATGCTGATTTATCGATAATTTATCTAAGGCTGATTTAAAGTACATTTTATATCGACCGTAACCATCAAGTAACATAAAGCCTTGAGTGTTTAACCAAATGTTATCGGCATGACTCGCAAGATAATATTGATCTTGAGTGTATTGATCTCCTAAGGCTATAATTTTTTTACCTGAGCTTTTAAAATCTATTAAAGCGGCACCAACATCTTGTAGTTTAGTTAAGCCGGCAGATCTTAACCCTTGTAATTGCAATACTAATAACTGTACTCGATCATCATTTTTAGCTTGTGCAATAACATCAAGTACATCTGAAAGTAAAACTTCAGGTTTGTCTTCTTTTTCGCCTAAAGCTTCTACTAAAAAGGCATCTACGGGATTGACTTCATGTTTTTGTTCAACTAAATCACCAACTAGATTTAATACTAAGGCTGTTTTTTCGGGCACAACAATTCTGTCAGAGTCGCTGCTTAACATGGTTATAAAGCCGATGAAGAATACAATAAAAATGACATTCAGAATAATTGAACGAGTTAGGGTAAATAAACGCCAAACTCCAGATAGAATAAGCTTAAAAAAGTTTACTAATGCATTCATAAAATTTATTCATATAAAAAATAAAGGATTGGCCATATATTACCTTACTTAGGTCTTAATTCAGATAATAAATTGATCGATATTTTGTAAATAATTGCGTATTTTATCTGAACATGTCTAAAATTAGATAAGTGATTGAAAGTATTTTGCTAAAAAAAGGCTCTTATCTTTTATAGCCCTTAAAAAATATTATTAATTGAGAGTCATTGTTATGTCATCTTTGTTCAAAACCTACCAAAATTTTTTAGATAAATTGTCTAATTTTGATGGTATACCGGCCTTATTATTGCGTTTATACCTTGCACCTGTATTTATTATGGCGGGTTTTAGCAAAACACAAATGCTTGATCCAAATGTTGCTGGGTTTGCTTCGTTTATGGCAGATCCTAATATTGTTGCTTGGTTTGGTAATAGTGACTGGGGTTTAGGATTACCGTTTCCTGCATTATTAGCTAATTTAGTCATCTTGGCTGAGTTTTTCGGTGGTTGGTTATTACTTGTTGGAGCTTTGACGCGCTTGGTTTCCATACCATTAATGTTCACCATGATCATTGCGGCGACCTCAGTGCATGCTGAAAATGGTTGGTTTGCTATCACACCTACCAATCCAGATATCAGTTCGGCTAAAATGATGACATGGGTTGGTTTTGATCAAGCACAAGCCAGTTTAAAAAATAGTACAGAGACTGCTAATCGTTTAGAGAAAATGCGCGAAATTTTAGACGAAAACGGTAACACCGAATGGCTATATGAGAAAGGAAATATTGTTGTACTTAATAATGGTATCGAATTCTCAGTAACATACTTTATCATGTTACTCGCTTTATTCTTTATTGGTGCAGGTCGATTCACTAGTGTGGATTATTACCTTTCAAAACGTTTTTTAATAGACAATAAAAAACGCTTTTAATTGTTATCAATCTAAACGTCAGCTAGTTGAAAGCTAACTGACGTTTATGGCTTATCTATTGTTATTAGCATTCCGACTAAATAAGGTTAATTTTTGTTGGCACTTTCCAATGATTACTTCTCCCCAATGATAAATAGTTAGCCCTAAAATTACCAACAGTGCGCCAAAAACTAACTTACTATGAATAACTTCATCATTTAGTACAGCCCCTAGAGTTAATGCTACAACAGGAGTGACTAAAGTAATTAAAGCAACAGTACTAGCCGTCAATCGTTGTAATACAAAAAAGTAAGCAAAAAATCCGATTAATGAGCCAAAAACGCCCAAGTAAATGGTTGCCCATATTGATCTAATTTGCCATTGGCTTGTATCGAAACTGCCATCAAGTAACAACCAGCTCGTAATAAAAAATGGTAAAGATAGTGTTAAAGCACCTACAGTTGTAGCCATGGGGTGAATGGCTAATGAGATACTTTTTACTAAAACACCGCTTAAACTAAACAAAAAGACAGCGATTAAAATATAAATCAAACCATAAATACTATCCCCACTGAAAGAAAAATTATCAGCACAAGCCAAGCCTAAACCTATAAAAGACAACATCATAGATAATTTACGTAACGTTGATATTTTGGGCTCAGCTAGTATTCTACGTGCCAAAATAGCCGAAAATACAGGTGCTAAACCAAACACTAACGATAATATTCCAGAAGACAAATAGCCTGCAGCAAGGTATGAAAATGACATGCCACCAAAAATACCTAAAGCAGAATAACTATATAAACGAATCGCTTCTCTATGCCAAGGTAGCTCAATGTTTCTAATGAAGATAATTATGCTACCTAGCACTACGGCAATTAACATACGAAGTAACACTGCCATAGTAGGGTTTATTGACTCGCTACTCCAAACAATACCTAAAGGTGTAGTCGACCAAATTAATAATACCGCCAAATAGGCAACAGACACTTGCATTTTCATTCTCCTTTTTACTTTTACTCTCTGGGTGCAGAGTCTTTGGCGGATATTATTCTAATAAAATGAAAAAAGCCGCAAAAGATGAATTCTGCGGCTTAAATATTGTGTTTAGTTAATTAAAATATTTTCTTCGTTAACTTGAACGCTCCGCATATAATGGCCACAAACGAATGACCTGATTCTGCCAACTTGTCGTTGTCAAAATTAAGTTTCGATTGAGCATTAAATTTTGCTTCGCTGTAAAAGAGTTCATCATAAATTAGTATTGCTTATTTATTACTTATTAAAATTAATGAAAATATTTATTCAAGAATATAGAGTTAACTGAACAAGTCGATCATAGTGCTGTTGGTAGCCGATTAAGTCAAGCGATAATAATAATATTTAGTTAATTGAGTTTAGTTACTTTATTTTAGTGCAGGAAGAAAAGTATAGTTATACACTAACTTATACTTTCTCAATATTATTACTTCCTCCATGACAGCGATAGAATTACTCTTACAGCGACAATCGAACCCTTTAGTCACTTCTCCTGCGCCTGATGCTCAAGCACTTGATAAAATTTTGGCGGCAGGAATGCGCGTGCCGGATCATGCCTGTATACAGCCATGGCATTTTACGGTGATAACAGATGATGGTTTGCAACGTTTAAGCGACTTGTTTGTTGCAAGCAGTAACAAACAAACCGCAAACATAGAAAAAATAGCTAAAATGCCGTTTCGGGCGCCAATGATCATTGTTATCAGTTCAAGGATTATTCAACATGAAAAAGTACCTAAGCAAGAACAATTAATCTCTTCAGGTTGTTGTGCTCATGCAATGCAAATGGCAGCATTTTCTTTAGGGTTTGGCGCAATGTGGCGAACAGGTGAATTAGCGTACAATGAGCAAGTAAAGCAAGGGTTAGGTATTAGTGAACAAGATGAAATTGTTGGTTTTTTATATGTTGGTACGCCTTGTAAAGAACAAGGGCTAAAAGCACCGAAGCGTATCGAAAGTAAAGTAAGTTATTGGAAATAAAAACTGAAAAGCAGTTTCTTATAAATAAAGAGGCGAGTAAATAATGAATCGTGCAATGAGTTAACAGTTACTAAGGTATTTCGTAACTGTTAACTCGTAACTGTGTTCTTTAGAATGCTGCGTTATTCGGTGTTCTTGGGAAAGGAATCACGTCACGTACATTTTGCATACCGGTAGCGTAAGCCACTAAACGTTCAAAACCTAAACCAAAACCTGAATGAGGAACGGTGCCGTAACGACGAAGATCACGATACCAGCCGTAATCAGCAATATCTAAGCCCATCTCTTCTAAACGACTATCTAGAACATCAAGACGCTCTTCACGTTGACTTCCACCAATAATTTCACCAATGCCTGGTGCTAAAATATCCATAGCGGCAACGGTTTTACCATCATCATTTAAACGCATGTAGAAAGATTTAATGTCTTTTGGATAATTTTGTAAAATTACCGGGCCATTAAAGTGCTCTTCTGCCAGATAACGCTCATGCTCAGAGTTTAAATCTACGCCCCAAGAAACAGGGTTTTCAAATGTTTTACCACAGTTTTCTAAGATGGTAATTGCATCGGTGTAATCTAAACGTACAAAGTCAGTTTCAATTACTGAGGTTAACCGATCAAGAACAGTTTTATCAACACGTTGTTGGAAGAAAGCAATATCATCAGGGCGCTCTTCTAAAACAGCTTTTAGCACATATTTTAACATCTCTTCGGCCAAATCTGCTGCATCTGACAAATTAGCAAATGCGATTTCAGGTTCAACCATCCAAAACTCAGCTAAGTGACGAGAAGTATTCGAGTTTTCCGCTCTAAAAGTAGGGCCAAAAGTATACACTTTAGATAACGCGTTACAGTAGGTTTCAACATTTAGTTGGCCCGAAACAGTTAAAAAAGTTTCTTTGCCAAAAAAGTCTTGTTTATAGTCAACTTTACCACTGTCATCACGTGGTAAGTTTTCCATATCTAAAGTACTCACACGGAACATTTCGCCCGCACCTTCACAATCACTACCGGTAATAAGTGGTGTGCTGATCCAGAAGTAACCTTTGCTATGCAAGAATCTGTGAATTGCCTGCGCTAAACAGTTACGAACACGAGTTACTGCGCCGCCTATATTAGTACGAGCACGTAAATGCGCTTGTTCACGTAAAAATTCAATACTATGGCGCTTAGCTGCCATAGGGTATGTGTCTGGATCTTCAACAAAGCCAAGTACTTCAACTGCTGTTGCTTGGATTTCAAAAGATTGACCTTTACCTGGTGATTCAACTAACACACCCGTAATTTTAGCAGAGCAGCCCGTCGTTAACTTAAGAACATCTTCTTGATAATTATTAAGATCACTTGGTACGATAGCTTGAATGGCATCAAAGCATGAGCCGTCGTGAATAGCTAAAAAAGAAATGCCTGCTTTCGAGTCGCGGCGAGTTCTTATCCAACCATGTACGGTAATAGTTTCATCAACAGGGTACTGACCTGCTAATACATCAGTAATTGCTATAACTGACATGTAATGACCTCTTATATTTTTATCAAGTTTGCTGAAATTTTTAAGGTGGTTATGTTACCGTGACTATTACGTTTAACAAGTAAAACTTGCTAAATTGATTAACTATTATGAAAAATATTGCTAATAATTAATAATAATGACTAAAAAGTAGAAAACCACATGAAATCAGAGCAAACACCACCAATAAAAGAGCGCAGAAAATCAGTCGACTTTTGGTTCTATTTAGCTAGAACTCTCACTATTTGCAGCTGGATTGCTTTTTTTGCTGCAATCAATATCTCTTATTTTGTTGCTCCAGAAACTAATTATGGAGTTTTACGTTATCATGAAATCGAAGTTCGCCAATTTTGGTTAACGCCGTTAACCGGCTACTTATATCTTGTTATTTGGTTCAGTGCTGCAGGAATTTATGCTTCAATGCTGATAGATAAGTACCGAAGTAGAAGGCGGAGTGACAATACTAACTATAATGCCTACTTTCTACTTGGCTTTAATCTTCTTTGGCTATCAGTAATTTTACATCATGTCCTTAGCTCAGCTAATGTTATTTAAAATAACTCTTACATAAAACACTCATCTTCATTTAGCACTGTTGTTATCGCTTGAACCAGTAGTGCTATTTGTTCTTTGTTAATGACTAACGGTGGAATTACATAAATAAGCTTCCCAAAAGGGCGGATCCACACGCCTAATTCGACAAAACGCTTTTGAATTACAGCGACATTTACCGCTTGTAAGCACTCAACCGCTCCAATAGAACCAAGTACTCTAGCATCTTTCACTCGAACATGATCCTTAAGTGACAATAACGATTCTTGTAGTTGTTGCTCAATGAAATCTACTTGTTTTTTCCAGTTGTTTTCAAATAATAAATCAATATTTGCGTTGGCAACTGCACAAGCTAAAGCATTTCCCATAAATGTTGGGCCATGCATAAAACAACCCGCTTCACCTTCACTGATGGTTTGTGCTATTTCATTTGTGCAAAGTGTTGCCGCTAACGTGATGTATCCACCGGTTAGTGTTTTACCTAAACACATAATATCAGGGCTGATTCCAGACCATTCACACGCAAAAAGTTTACCCGTACGACCAAATCCTGTCGCTATCTCATCAACAATAAGCAATACATCGTATTGATTACATAGTTGTCTGCAAGCTTTTAAATATTCGGGGTGATAAAAGCGCATTCCCCCAGTACCTTGTACTATCGGCTCTATAATAAAAGCGGCAAGCTCAAAGTGGTGTTGCTCAAACAATTCAGAAAGCACTTTTACATCGTCTTTTTGCCATTGCTCTCCGAATTTTATCGTGGGAGCAGGGGCAAAAATATTTTTCATTAACACTTTGTCAAAGATTTGGTGCATCCCAGTAACAGGATCACAGACAGACATTGCGGCGAAGGTATCACCATGATAACCATTACGGACAGTTAACAGCTTGGTTTTGGACTTATAACTTTTAGTCTGTTCCTCTTGAATATGACCCTCTTTACTATGCCAATATTGAAGTGCCATTTTCATTGCTACTTCGACGCTTACTGATCCTGAATCAGAAAGAAACACTTTATCAAGTCCTGATGGCGTTAGTTGAATAAGTTTGTCGCATAACTGTATAGCGCTTTGATGAGTTAAACCGCCAAACATAACATGAGACATTTTTGTTGATTGTTCAACTAATGCAGCATTTAATTTAGGATGATTATAACCATGTAGTACAGACCACCATGATGACATTCCATCAACAAGTGATTCACCACCGGCAAGGTTAATATATACGCCATTAGCGCTTTCAACTAAATAGGTAGGCAAGGGGGATGACATAGATGTATAAGGATGCCATACATGTGATTTATCAAATTCTAATAAATCTGATTGAAAATTGTCTGTTTGTTTTATGTTCATATGTAAACTAAATTATGTATTCATTGTTGACATCAAGGTGGTGTTCGCTAGACTACTCGTTAACTTAACTAGATGCAAATGAGTAATCATGTCACAAGCTGTTCTTTTTCCCACTTCAAATTCAGATTCAAGTTCAGAGAATGCGAGTGTTCGCCACAATTGGACCATTTCTGAAGTACAGGCATTATTTGCCTTACCTTTTAATGATTTAATGTTTCAAGCACAAACGATTCATCGCCAAAATTTTAATGCGAATGAAGTACAAGTAAGTACCTTGTTGTCCATTAAAACAGGTGCTTGCCCTGAAGATTGTAAATATTGTTCACAAAGTGCGCGCAATAAGACAGATCTAGAAAAAGAACGTTTGCTTGAAGTTGAAAAAGTTCTTGAAGCGGCCGAAAAAGCTAAGGCTATGGGCTCAACACGTTTTTGTATGGGCGCTGCTTGGCGTAATCCGAAACAGCGTGATATGCCAATAGTGCTAGATATGATCAAAGGTGTGAAAGCGTTAGGGTTGGAATCTTGCATGACATTAGGCATGTTAGATGAAAATCAGGCACAGCAACTACAAGATGCTGGTTTAGATTATTACAACCATAACCTTGATACTTCACCAGAACATTATAATCAAATTATTACCACTCGCACATACCAAGACCGATTAGATACGTTAGATCATGTCCGTAGCGCTGGTATGAAAGTGTGCAGTGGTGGTATTGTTGGTCTAGGAGAACAAGCAGTTGATAGAGCCTCTTTATTGATGCAATTAGCCAATTTACCGAAACAACCTGAAAGCGTACCGATTAACATGTTAGTGAAAGTTGAAGGTACACCATTGGCAGATGTTGACGATTTAGAAAGTTTTGATTTTATTCGTTGTATTGCTGTAGCACGCATTATGATGCCAAAATCTCACGTACGTTTGTCTGCTGGTCGCTCACAAATGAATGAACAAATGCAATCATTATGTTTTCTGGCAGGTGCAAACTCTATATTTTATGGTTGTAAGTTACTTACGGCCGAAAATCCTGAAACAGACAAAGACATGCAATTATTCAACAAACTGGGCATTAACACTGAGACAATTGCTGATGAAAGTGAATCGCAATCGCAAGCACTGAAGACATCTTTAGTAAATGAGCAACATAAAAATTTATTTTACGACGCATCGCAATAAGTGGCGAGTAACCTAAATTTCGAGCTACGAACCACCAATATTCTCAGTAAAATGTCTTAGCACTTATAACCTCTTGCCTAGACGTTATTGATGGTTTAATAAGTTACATCATACAGGGATAAGGTAGACTTAGACTTGATGCATAAAAGTATATAACAAATGGCATTTGAATTTACTAAAGAAAAATTAGTTGTACAAAAAACGCAGTCTCGTTACAGACAACGAGTATGTTTGCAACAAGCAAATGCAAATAGCTCACAGCATTCTACAGCGCATGGCGCTCAAATTATTGTAGATGGAAAAAAATATATTAATTTTTCATCAAATGATTACTTAGGATTGAATAACCATCCTCAAATAAACCAAGCATTGCAAGAGGGTGTAGATAAGTTTGGTTTATGTTCTAGCTCATCGAGTTTAGTCACTGGATTTCATTATGCTCATCAAGCATTAGAAGATAAAATTTGTCAGTGGTTAAATAAGCCCAAGTGCTTACTGTTTTCCAGTGGATTTGCCGCTAATGTGTCGATATTTCAGACCCTTGGCCAAGAGAACAGTCATTTTTTTCTTGATAAACTTTCTCATGCTTCAATGATTGATGGTGCTTATTCGAGCAAAGCAAAAGTAAAACGTTTTGCCCATAATAATATGAGCCAATTATCTCAATTGTTATCACATAGCGACTGTAATAATAAGCTGATAGCATCTGAAGGGGTTTTTAGTATGGATGGTGATCAAGCAGAGTTAAACAAACTTGAAAATCTAGCCGAAGAATATAATGCTTGGCTTTACTTAGATGATGCACACAGTATTGGCGTTATTGGCAAGCAAGGTCAGGGTAGTTCTAGCTTCTTAAAAGGTAATAATCAACCTAATATAATTATGGCTACTTTAGGCAAAGCAATTGCAACGAGTGGCGCTTTTTTAGCATGTGACGAGAGTTTACATGATTATTTAATTAATTTTGCTAGACATTATATATATTCAACGGCAATTTCTCCCGCAGTGGCGTGGGCTACGATAAAGAGTATCGAACTAATTCAGCATGACCAATGGCGTCGTGATAAAATCATCGAATTAAATAATTTACTAATGCAATCACTCAACGATAATATTGAAATTGTTCTATCTGACTCGTCAATTCATGCCATAATTATTGGTGATGAGCAAAAAGCTTTAAATGTTAGTAAACAATTAAAGGAACATGGAATTTGGTTAACCGCTATACGCCCTCCAACAGTTGCCATAGGTACCTCAAGGTTACGCGTAACTATATGCTCAACACATAATTATAATGATATCAAACATCTAGCTCATTGTATAAACGAGGCACTTATTTAGATGACAACAGCAACAACAAAAAAAGCACATCAGAAAAATAAAACTAAAATCGCTACAAGTTTTGGAGCAGCCAGTAAATCTTATGATGTATCTGCTAGATTGCAGCGTTTTTCTGGTAAACACTTAATGCCTTGGTTACCGAATAGAAATGATCTTCGAGTGCTTGATTTAGGCTCGGGTACAGGTTTTTTTACCGACTTATTAGCGTCTTCATATAGCCAAGTTATTGGTCTAGATTTCTCCAAAGAAATGCTTAGGTATGCTAAAGATTGCAGAAACAACAGTATAGTTTGGCTTGAAGCTGATGCTCATAAAATTCCACTTCAAGATGGGAGTATTGACTTTATTTATTCAAATCTGGTTATTCAGTGGTGTGAACCACTTGATGTTGCCATTAAAGAGATGTTACGCGTTTTAAAACCTGGTGGTTTAATTATATTTACCACTTTGGTAGATGGTACTTTGCATGAACTTAAATCATCATGGAGACAAGTTGACGATGATCAACATGTCATTGACTTCAAAACAGAAGAGCAACTTGGTGAATATTTTAATACAGAGAACTCAAGTGTACTAGAGCACAAGTGCCAAGACATCATACTTGAATATCAAAATGTTATTCACTTAGCTCGAGAGCTTAAGGGCTTAGGTGCTAATCACTTACCTAAGAAAAAAAATCGTGGTTTATCAGGCAAAGATAAATGGTTTGCTATGACTGAACATTATCAAGATTTCCTTGAACCTAACGGTATTTATCCTGCCACCTATCGTTTGTACTCCGGCTTAGTAGTTAAGTTAAATAACTAAGATGAAAAATTATTTTATTACCGCAACTGATACCGATGCAGGCAAAACCTTTGTCGCTTGCGCTTTAACACAAGCTTTAATTAATGCGGGCAAAAAAGTTGCAACTTATAAACCTGTAGCTGCTGGCTGCCAACAAGTAGATAATGTATTAATTAATGAAGATGCAGAACTGTTAAGTCAGTTTGCTAACTGTGGGCAAAATATTAGTGAGGTAAATCCCATTGCACTAATTGAAGCTATTGCACCACACGTCGCTGCAGCTAAAGTTAATCGTGAAATATCTATTGAAGAAATAACTCAAGGTTTTATGCAAGTTTTGTCATTAAAGGCTGATGTCAATTTAACAGAAGGGGCTGGAGGCTGGCGGTTACCTTTAAATGTAAAACTATCTAAATCAATATTTTTATCTGACTTTGCCATTAACACAGAGCAAGATGTTATTTTAGTCGTCAATATGAAATTAGGTTGTTTAAATCATGCGATATTGAGTTATCAAGCCATTATTGCTGATGGACTAAACTGCGTAGCATGGATTGCTAACAGTGCAAGTGAAAAAGTGATGTCAAACCTAGATGATAATATAGCTAGCCTGGAGCAACTTCTACCCATACCTAAAATTGCTCAACTAAGTTTCTATCATGAGCCAAAAATGAGTTTGCATGATAAAATTTGTGCCGCTGCACAAGAGATAGACTGTACTTATCTAATGTAACGTGTGAGATAACTCACCTTTAATGATAGAAGATTCTCGCTACAATTAACTCGAAACCTTTAAATTTTTGCTAAGCAATCACTTTTTTATGCGGATTGGTACTACTGTTATCTTCCCAACTCTACCAAACAAGCACAAGCGATAAAGCCTGATCGGGTTTTATACGCAGAGCTTTTACTCACGCGTTCATCTATTTGTTTGATCAGTAACTCGGGAAGAGTGACATTAATTTTGTGACTTTTTCCTAAATACGCGCTTATATCAATGTCGATAATAGCCCAAAACGCTTGTGAATGCGTATGTGGATTATCAATCGCGTATTGCTCTCTATGTTTTTCCACACTTAAGGCTGATGGAATTTTTTCTCCGTACTCAGCCAAAATAGCTAAATGAGATTTAATACTTTGACTTATTTTTTCTAATCCTAAATCGATTGATTCTACATTTACACTGCAACCGGGGAGGTCAGGAACTGTTACTTGGTATTGGTGTGGATTCTGAGTGTTAGAGAAGATAATTGCATATTTCATATTGCACCATTTTTAAATTTTTGAGTATAAAACAACAATACCCCCCCTAACTCTTTTTGTCAACATTTAAACAACCCCAATAACCCCTGGCAAAGAAATAATAACAACTCCAATAACCCCGATTAAGTTAATATGCCTAACCCTGATAACCCCGAGAGGTAGTAAGTGAATATTTACTTCTCTTTTACCGTCTTATTAACAGCGCTAAATGAATATTGTTTAACACTTATTTTTACGCTAGTTTGAAAATGAAATAATCTAATAAATAAAATACAGATATAACGCTAGAGTTATTAATTAGTGTGGAAGATTAGGAGATTGATCATTATAATAAAGTATGATTTATGGAATTTATTGTGCAAAACATAATAAAATCTATTGGCAATATCGAAAACTCAGCCCTAGATTATTAATGCGGCCAACTCGAAAAATAGCCAATAACTGATTAGGAATATTTATGAAAGAACTAATTCATGCCAACCCTGATTTACTGATTACTGTGGTTGGTATTGGTGGCTGCGGTTGCAATACAATTAACATGCTCTATGAAAATAACTTATCAGATAAAGTTAATTTAATTGCTATTAATACCGATCTTGCCGCATTGAATTCGCTACAAGTTGAGAACAAAATTTTAATAGGGGAAAATCTCACGCAAGGTTATGGCGCTGGCTCTAATCCAGACGTGGGTTTAAAAGCAGCCCAAGAAAGCGAGGAGTTATTGATCAACGCCATTAAAGGTAGTGATATTGTTATTATCACAGCGGGTTTTGGCGGTGGTACAGGGACGGGGGCCAGTCCTTTAATTGCACGAATCGCACGCGAGTTAAATATTAACTGTTTGGCTATTGTAACCTTACCTTTTGAATCGGAAGGAAAGCTACGCATGGACTTTGCATTACAAGGTATTAATGACATCAAAGAGCCTATTCATGCTTATATCACTTTATCTAATGATCTGCTCTTAAAAGGTTTAGGTGAAAGTGTAGGGTTATTTTCTGCTTTCAATCAAAGTAATGAAGTGTTGAAAAATTTACTCGCTTCTTTAGTGCAAATGTTAACTGAAACTGGCTATGTTAATGTAGATAAAAACGATTTCTCAAGCATCCTTTCATATGAAGGTGAATCTATTTTAGGTGTTGGTAAAGCTGATAGTGAAGAACTTGCTTTTGATGCTTTAGACCAAGCATTGAATAATCCGCTTGTTTCTATCGCTAAAATTGACACGGCCAAGGGCATTATTTTTCAGTTATTTTGTAAATCAGAGCCTAAATTATCTACCTACAATGGTTTAATTGATCATATTAGAGAAAAAATCACTAATAAATCTGTGCTTATTGTTCCCGGAGTTACTTTAGATCCAAATTTATCATCAGAAGTTGAAATTTTGATTGTGGCCTCTGGAATAGACTCTGCATCATCAGAGCTGACAAATACGGATAAACCAAGTCCTAACGAAAGTAATTACCTTGATGAAGGTTTAATTTTTGTTGATGAAAAAGAAAAAGTCTATACTGATATTCCAGCAATCACACGAAAATTAAGGGCGAATAAATCCTTAGGAGTAAACAATGCATAATGATGTTTTAACGTTTTGGTTTAATGAATTAACTCCGGCACAATGGTGGCAAAAGGACGATAAACTAGATAAGACCATCCGAGAAAAATTTCAAAAAATTCACCATCAAGCCAGCCAGTGTGAATTATACCAATGGCGAAACAGTGCCAAAGGTCGTTTAGCTGAAATTATAATCTTGGATCAGTTTTCAAGAAATATCTTTCGAGACACAGCTAAAGCTTTCTCGCAAGATCCTTTAGCGTTATCTTTGGCTCAACAAGCGATTTCTGTAGGTGCGGATAAAGAACTTGATGCTGTTGAACGTGGATTTTTGTATATGCCTTTTATGCACAGTGAATCTTTGCTTATTCACCAACAAGCATGCCTTTTATTCAAAGCTAACGGCAATGAAAGTAATTATCAGTTTGAATTAAAACATTTTGAGATTATTAAAAATTTCGGTCGTTATCCTCATCGTAATATTATATTAAATAGAAAGTCGAGCAGAGAGGAAGTTGAGTTCTTAACACAACCCAACTCATCATTCTAATTTGGGTAACCGGTTATTTTACGTATGGCCTTGTATAAAGGGTTAAGCCGAGAGTACATTTTTTTATATACGTCATGGTAAAGCTCATCGTATATTTTTTTGTTTGCTTCTATTGGAGTGAATATATCACCACCATGAGTCATTTTTGCAACAGCATTTTCATAGTTTTCAAAAAGACCAACGCCAACAGCAGCATTGATTGCCGCACCCAACCCTGATGTTTCATATGTGTGTGGTCGCTGTACTGCCATGCCAAAAATATCTGCCGTTATTTGCATGGCTTGATCACTTTGTGAGCCACCACCTGATACCACCAACTTGGTTATTTTTACCCTAGATTTTTTTTCTGACAATTCTTTACCTTCACGTAAGGCGTAGCCAATTCCTTCAATAATGGCACGGTAAATATGTGCTCGAGTATGTACATCACCGAAGCCAATCATGGCTCCTTTAGCTTCAGGCCCAGGTGTTCGTATTCCAGGATTCCAGTAAGGTTGTAATACAAGTCCCATTGAACCCGCAGGTACTTCTTTTAATAAATCATCAAATAAGCTTTCAGCAATAATGCCTTGTTGGTCGGCGATTTGCTGCTCTTTTAAGCCAAACTCCCGTTTAAACCAACTAACCATCCAATAGCCGCGTTGAATAATAATTTCAGTATTATAAGTGTTTGGCATCGCAGCAGGATAGGCCGGCAAACGTTTGATCGCTTCAACATATTTCGTATTTGTAGTGTTATAGGTTGCGGTTGTGCCATAACTTAAACTGCCTGTTTGTGGCGTTAAACAGCCTGAGCCAAGGACTTCACATGCTTTATCTGAGCCCGCTGATATCAATGGCAACCCAACAGGAATGCCTGTATCACTTGAGGCTTTTTCAGATATTTTACCTAATTCATCCCCACAAGGAATGAGCTGTGGTAGCATCTCTTTTTTAATTGGTAATGCTTGCCAACGCCAATCTAGCGGTTTTGACCATGTATGATTTTTAAAATCAAAAGGAAGATAACCCACTTGGCTTGATACTGAATCAACATATTTTCCGGTTAATTTAAAACTATGAAATCCAGAAAGTAACATAAACTTATGTGTGTTTTCCCAAATATCAGGTTGTTGATGCTTGATCCAGTTAGACTCGGCTTGGCTTCTAAAATAGTCGATGGTTTGTTTTTCACCAACAAGCGTAAAAAGTGCCCGCCAATACCAACTCATCTTATCGAGTTTATTTTGTTCTCGTTGATCTAACCAAACAAAGGCTGGCCTTAGCGGATGACCTTGGTTATCTAGGTTAACCATGGTAGCTCGCTGACAAGTTAATGAGACAGCTTTTATTTGTGACTTTTTAATTTTTAATGATTCAAGTTCAGGCCATAATTCATTACACGCTTTTACTAACATTTGCCAATAGTAGTTAGGCTCTTGTTCTGCCCAGCCCGGTTGTTTAGAAAAGTAAGGTTCAATATCCACCTTGCTTTTGGCAACGAGTTGTCCTTTAAGATCAAACAACAAAGCACGAACACTTTGTGTACCGTTATCAAGCGCTAAAACATAATTTAGATCCTCGTTTTGATATTCGTCCTGTTGCTTTTTTTTCTGATTGCTTTGTTCAGCGTTCTTTTTGATCATAAGTTTCTAGATAGTTTGTTTTTAATAGACTTTGGTAAATAGTAAAATTGCTGCCAAATCGAATTATATCGTGTCACTTCATCTTGCCATTTTGCACTGTTCCAACCAAGTTCTTGCTGAAAAATACCTGATAGTGAAGTAAACAATTCTTCTGCTCCATTTTTTAATAGTAATCCCAAACGGGTTCGTCTTAATAATAAATCATCAAGATGAATAACGGCTTCATGCTTTATAGACCAACGACATTCAGCTAAACAAAATTGAGTGTTACCAATCATTTGCTTTTCGTCTTCATTCGCATGTTCAAGTATCAAAGCCGCATTATTACCATATCTACCGATAAGTCGCTCTAACCATGGCTTTTCGTATTTATTAACTTCAAGATCATTTTTAAAAAGCTGATCGAATGATTTATTAGTAAACACTTCATCGTTATTATCTATAGGCTGATGTTTATTTGTTTGCTTAGATACTAGCCATGGCATCGCTTCATTTAGGGCTTCAATTGCAGTTAAACGAAAAGTTGTTAATTTACCACCACTTGCGGTAATTAAAGCTTTTTCAGCCCAAATAGCATGATCGCGACGCTCGTTTGAAGCACGCTTAGAAAAGTCTTTATCTGACGCAATAACGGGCCTAACACCTGAAAATGTTGATATAACATCTCTAAAACTTATTGTTTTACTTGAAAACGTTTTATTCACTGCTTGCAGTAAATAATCAACTTCACCTTCACTGATTTTTGCTTCATTATCTAAGCTTTCATGATGATCTAAATCCGTTGTGCCAATAACAGTAACACCTTCCCAAGGAAAAATAAAAACTGGGCGTTTGTCTTCTGGGTGCAGTATTGTTAATGCAGCCTCAACATAAAGTGTCGCTTGAGTAACCACTAAATGACTACCACGTAATGGCCTTATTCTTTGTTCATTAACCACTTCACTTCGTAGTTTATCTGCCCATGATCCTGTAGCATTAATGACTACTGATGACTTTATATCGAATGACTCATGTTTTTTTGACTCATTAGCTGTATCTTCAATAGTTACACCGATAACTTGCTGAGTTTTTGGATCTTTTAGTAGTGTTTTCGCTTTCGTATAATTTATAACCTGCGCGCCCGCTTGAACAGACTCTTGTATAACGCGCATCACTAATCGAGCATCATCAACAACAGTGTCCGTGTAATAACAAGTCCCTTTTAGCTTATCAATCTTCAATGTGGGGAACATTTTAATGGTTTCTGTAAAACCTAAAAACGTATGATCTTTTATACCTGCAAGCCAATCATATATACTTAGGAGGGCACCCATAATAAAACGTCCAGGGAATTGCCATTGTCTTATCACAAAATAATACCCCATTCGGTTTATAAGCCCAGGTGCCTCTTTTAATAAACGTTCACGTTCTTGTAGTGAGTGTTTTGTTAGTTTAATATCGCCTTGTGCTATATAACGAAGGCCTCCGTGCACCATTTTAGAAGATCGACTTGATGTACCCCAAGCAAAATCTTTTTGTTCAATTAGTAATGCCTTAAATCCGCGACGAGTTGCTTCTTGCAATATTCCCGCACCAACAATACCACCACCTATAACGATAACATCCCATTTGTGTTCTAAGTTGGTATTAGCATTTTGCGTCAGTGTAGATAATAAATCAGTACGATTTATTAAAGACATTGACTCCTTAGTCATATCAATCATTATACTAAACCAACTTGCCGGGGTTCATTTGCTGCTCAGGATCAAATACCTGACATAGCTCTTTGATCGCTTTAATGCCTAACTCTCCCTTTTCTGCGGCCAAATAAGGCGCGTGATCTTTTCCTACGCCATGTTGATGACTGATAGTTCCGCCATGTTTAACTATAGCCTCTGCGCCAGCAGCTTTTAATTTCAGCCAGCGTTTCATGGTTTTATCGTAGTCTTCATCCATACGAAAAAGATACGTTGTATAAACACTGCAACCTTGTCCATAAAAGTGAGATAAGTGAGTAAAAACATGAATTTTTTCATCCTCACAATGAGTTGAATTAGTTTCAGATTTTAGTGCATTAGCTATATCATATTCCATGCCTTTTACGGCAGCGGGCACTGCCGACCAATCAAGACAGGTTTCCATAGTGTCAACAATAATGCCCGCATCCCAAAAACCTTGGCGCAAATAAGGACTACGAAAACGGCTATGTTCCCAGTGTTTACCTAAAACCGTGCCAATGTAGGAACCTTTATGTTTTTTAATAAACTGCTTGGTAATTTTTAAAGCTGAATTACATTGTGTTTTACTACCCGTAATACCAAAAGTGAACATGGTTTTACTATCACCATTGTTATTACCCTCACCATTAGTCACTCCACGTAAGCTTAAATATTTTTCAAGAAATTTAACCGCAGTATCATGGCCTGCTAGTTTTAAGTGAGATGCTGTTTCGACTTCGTTACTTAATCGCATCATTGAAAGCTGTGTGCCATTTTGTACAATCTCACGCGTGGCTTCCATTCCTACTTGCCAACTTGGGAAAAATGCAACGTAAAATTTTTCTTGCTCGGCTATTTTTGTTACCCGCATTTTAACTTCGGTAATTATCCCCATGCGGCCTTCGCTACCTAAAATCATTTCGCGTACATCTGGTCCCGCGGATGATGCAGGGAAGGTGGGTATATCGAGTGAGCCTTGTAAAGTCTCTACATTGCCGCCAGCAAACATCTTTTCGATACGCCCATAACGTAATGATTGCTGACCACTAGATCTACTGGCTACCCAACCGCCAATCGTTGATAACTCCCAAGATTGCGGAAAATGTCCTAAGGTATAACCATGTTCAGATAGTAGTTTTTCAACATCCGGGCCTAGTGTGCCTGCGCCAAAGGTTGCGATCTGACTTTGTTTATCAAAAGCGATAAGCTTATTCATGTTAGTTAAAGCGACAGTGATAATAGGGCGTTTGTTTTCTTCTGGATTAATATGGCCACAAACAGAAGTACCACCTCCATAAGGGATAAGTATTAAATTTTCTTGGTTAGCAAATTGTAATAGCTCTTGTACTTCGGCCGTTGAAGATGGAAATGCAACACCGTCAGGAAAAGTACCAAATTCACCACTATGAGTGGCTAACCAATCAGGAACACTTTGCCCGCGGCAGTGACGCACGCGTACTTCTGCATCGGTGTTGATTAACTTATGCAGTGGTGCTCTTGATTCAGGCACTTTTGCAATGGCCTGATCAAGCGTAATTTCTGGCAACGCTGAACTTTTTCCTAAGATGTTTTCGATATAATCTTGTGATGTATTCGTTAAGTCAAAACCAAAATTGTTCTTTTCATCACCCCAACCATTCCAACGTTTCATATATTATCTCTTTACATTCATTTCATCTTTTTAAATATTAAACTGAATATAACGTTATTTTTATGCTTTAATAGGGCTGATTATTGATAATTTAGGACATATTAAGAGATGGTTAACCAATGATTAGCAAGCTTATTGCCATAGCAGATGTTAATGCGCGTCAATCTATCATCGGCATTTCATTGTTAGCTAAATTAGTACAAAGCCATGGCTATTGTGTTAAAGAGATGCTTGAGCATGCTGATATATCAGAGCAACTGCTGAATGATCCTAAAGGGACAATATCTTTTCAACAAGAAGTTGCTTTTACTCGTGCGTTCATGAATACCTTGGCAGATGATGATTTAGGTTTTAAAGCAGGACAATGTTATAGACTTAATGCGTTTGGTCATATTGGTTTAGCCGCCGGTTCAAGTGATACGGTCAGTGATGCCATTGTGTTTTTTCTTAAATATATTCGTCTTGCTTATACGCATTTTGATATTGATTTTTTTAAAAAAGACGGCAACGCAGTCTTAAGGTTTTGCGACCAATTTGATTTAGGCAATTTAAGGCGCTTTTATTTAGAAAGAGATTTTTCATTCGCTTTCTTATCTACACGGGATATGTTTCCTCGCTCTATTGTTGGACAAAAACCCAAAACTATTCACTTTGATTTTCCATGTCCAACAAGTGCTAAGCATTATCAAGAGCTTTATGAATGCCCCGTTTATTTTTCGATGCCTTTTAATCAAATATTGTTTGATGAAAGGTATCTAGATTTACATTTACCCTTAGCAAATTCACTCACGCGTGAATTATTAGAAGAGCAATGTAAAATCCAAGAAATTGCACTGTTTGGTCATAAGAGTTTTGAAGATAAAATACGACAAATAATTCAAACAATGGAAAATGAAATACCTAATTTAGAAGCTATCGCTAAAATGCACTTTCTTACTGCACGTACAATGCGACGTAAATTAAAAGAGCAGGGTGTAACTTTCCAACAATTAGTTAATGAAGAATTAAATAAAAAAGCGCTTCATTATTTATCAACAACCAATTTAAATATTGAGCAAATATCAATGCGTTTAGGTTATAGTGAATCGGCTAGCTTTATCCACGCATTTAAACGCTGGACAGGAAAAACGCCCAAAGAATGTCGTTAATAAGCAGACAAATTAATATTTATGTTAGCCTGCAGAGAGATTGTTAAGACATTAGGCTGTAAATATTTTTAAATATATTTTCCAATCAACTAATTCTTTCATGTTACTGTTACGACTGCATAACACACTGTTGAACTAAAACCTAGCTCCGGAGAATTTTATGAAAACGATGACTTGTAAGCAATTAGGTGGTGCATGTGACAAGAAGTTCCAAGCTGATTCATTTGAAAAAATCGCAGAACTAAGCAAAACACATGGAATGGAAATGTTTCAAAAAAAAGATGCTGAGCACCTTGAAGCAATGAGTAAAGTTAATGAACTAATGAAACAACCTCAAGCTATGCAAGACTGGTTTGACGCTAAGAGAAATGAATTTGATGCGTTAGCGGAAGATTAAACTTTGAAATAAGTCAGTATAACAAACACTTATAAGAACTTTGGTTAGCTCAAAAGCGCGTCTTTATATGTTATCCTCGAAAGTCAATGTAAGTACAAAATGAAAAGAAGTTAATGTAGCTAGCGCGTTCAAAAATAATGAATAATATGATAAACCAGTTATTATTCAGGTTTGTAATAATTAGAGATATGAATGAATTTTTTCAGTAGATCTACCATTGGAATATTGCTTCAAGTTTCCTTGAGTACAATGGCTACAGAGTCAGAAACTATGGATATAAGTAATATTATTTCCGAACAGGAATTTTCGTCTTATAAAAATGTAGGGGAATTCATCGATCAATCTCCCAAAGTTACTGTATTTGTGCAACCACAACAAAGTGATATAGCCGAGTATGGAGAAGGTGTAGTTAAATCGCTTACAGGCTCAGATTGCAACAGAGATGGTAAAATGGATGATAACCCGACATGTAATGCTATTTACTATAAACTCTGGTTAAAATACAAGCGCTGATAAACAGAAAAAACACAATAAGTACCTTAATGTTAAAAATTTATTCTTGCTTATCTTTACTTGCTTACTAAATGAAATTGGCATTATTTTTTTTCCATCAACTATAGTCATAGATAATAAACATCAATTATCCGAAGGCAACAATGACTGAGATTATATTTAAGCAACCCAATGGTAATAAAAAAAGAGTACAGGCCAAAAATGGTAAGAGTTTGATGCTAGCGGCCGTTGAAAATAACATTCTCGGTATCAAAGCTATTTGTAGTGGTTGTTGTAACTGCGGAACTTGCCACGTAATGATCGAACCAGAGTATTTTGAACAATTACCCAATAAAACAACCGATGAGCAACAGTTATTAGCAAAAATAAAAACAAGCCAGTCGACATCACGCCTAGCTTGCCAAATAATTGTTAGTAATCAAATGTCAGGTATGAAAGTTATTGTAAAATAAGATAACTTGAACATCGCTAAATGTAGTTTCTCCTTCCTTCCTTCACTGAAGTTAACATGCTTTATACTCAAATAACTTGAAAGTCATTGGATTTTATTTACTTAATGAAATATTGACCATAAATTATGCCCCTATTTTATCGCCTATCGGGGTTAGGAAAGTCCAAAATAAGATCCGTTTTAAATCGTCTTCTACACTCTGCTGCAGAGTCTTTAAATAGAACACGTTTGAATGAATTATCTAAAGCTAACCACTTGTCGACTAATTCCTGCTTAGCATTCGCTTCAACAAACGCTTCTTCTAATAATTGTTTCCTGACTTGAAAAATCTCTTCGTTAATCATTATATGCACATGAGCAGCCGGAGGCGCCTTACCAACATATAAGTTTTCGCCACCAAGCACTTTCTGCATAAAATCAACTTGTTGATCTTCAATATGTTGCTGAGGTATTTTCTCAAAATATTTTTTTATCCAGGGGTGTTTATAAACTTTATCGTAAAATATTTTATTAATAAGGACTAGACTGTTTCGACCACCCATCTTTTCAAATGCTGCAAATTTAGACATGAACACCTTATATTTAAATTTCATTAAGCTACTACGTAAATAGTAGTCCTTGATTGATATTTAAGATAATTATTTTTTCACTCTCACAAGTTTCGAGGTAAAAACATAATAACAAAGCCAAGGTAACATGATGAATTAAAGTCGGTAAAACGTAAATTGTCTACATAAAAAATGCGTGCGCAATAACTCAAAACAGATTTTATTGAGCAACTTTGTTTAATATAAATAATAACTTGAAATCAACATGGGGATGCTTAAATGCATGTTGATCCAATCCAAACTTGACAATTATCGAATAAGCGGCTTACAAAAAAAATATTTTAATAATATCACGTTGTTTTTATTGAAAACTTGATCTGATTCTGGTTTTTTTCACTGAATGTTACATTTACATCAAATATAAACTTGCGAATGGTCAAATTTGATCTATCTTTCAGTACATGATGTTCAAAACACACCATTTAATGTATGTATTTCAATCTGTTTTTCGATTCATAGTTTCGATAAATGTTGGGATCATAATTATGGGTAAGGAGGCCTAATGTTTAAATTACCTGCTGAATTAACAATTGCCAGAGTTCAAGAGTGTAAAGCCAATATAATTGCAGCACTTGAAGAACAAGAGATTATAGTTATAGATGATAGTGATGTGGTCAGAATTGATACCGTTGGCATTCAAATGTTACTTGCAACAGTAACTTATATTTCTTCCCAAAATAAACAATTACAGTGGCAGTCAAATTCACCTGCTATCAAAGAAGGCATCAAATGTCTTGGTATTAGTGAACCTATTTTAATTCAATATTTATGATCAATTTAAAAGTTCTCCCTTTTGCTATGGCTAAAGGCTGTTAATAACTAATTCAAGTTAATGAAGGAAAAAATATGACCAAAGTTTTAGTGGTTGATGATTCTAACTCGATTCGCGATATGGTTAGTTTTACTCTAAAAAGTGCAGGTTACGAGACTATTGAAGCCAAAGATGGTCAAGATGGCTTGTCAAAGGCACAAAGTGATGGTTTTGACTTGGTAATTAGTGATGTAAATATGCCAAATATGGATGGCATAACGCTTTGTCAGGAATTAAGAAAATTATCTAGCTTTAAATTTACACCAATCTTAATGTTAACCACTGAAAGCTCTGGTGATATGAAACAACGGGGAAAAGCTGCAGGGGCAACGGGTTGGTTAGTTAAACCTTTTAATCCTGAGAAGCTATTAGCCACCATTAAACGAGTAGTTAGGTAAACAAATATGAGCATTGATCTGTCACAATTTATTCCTACTTTTTTGGAAGAAAGTGTTGAAGGACTTGAATTAATGGAATCAAGCTTACTTGAACTTGATCAAGAAAGTGATAGTGAAACCATTAATTCAATTTTTAGAGCAGCACACTCGATAAAAGGTGGTGCTGGTACATTTGGCTTTAATGATGTCACTGAATTTACTCACTTGGTTGAGACGTTATTAGACGAAATGCGCGATGGCCGAAGAAAGATTGATCAAGATGATGTCGAAGTATTACTCGACTCAGTTGATTGTATGCGCTTGATGATTGAAGCCATTCGGGATGAAGTTACTTGTGAAGATGACAAAATAGCTCAAACTTCTATATTACTAGAAAAAACTCTAGCTATTAGTAGCCATGATTCAAACAAAAGTGTGGCGGCCGACTCCGATAAAATTGATGAATCTGCCAGGACTGCTCTGTGTTGGCAGATTAGATTTATTCCCCAACATCACTTAGTGCAAACGGGTAATGACCCTTTACTTCTTTTTAATGCATTATCTGATTTGGGAGAATTATCCGTCTTTGCTAAAACAGATGACTTACCATCCTTATCAGATATGGATGCAGAAGAGTTATATCTTACTTGGAAATTAGAATTAATATCTGATTGTTCAGAAGAAGATATCAAAGAAGTTTTTGAATGGGTTGAAGATGAGTGTGAATTAATTATTGAGCAAAAGCCGCAAGGTATGGTGGTAAATGAAAACGTAGTTAATGTCAATGAAGAAGAAGAACTACCTTCAGATAAATTAAGCAATGAAATAATTCCTAGTTCTGGTGAAAAAACACTTGAAACTAAAACGAATGATAGTGAAAAAGTAGCAACCAAAGCAAAACCAGAAGTTGGCTCAATAAGAGTAGGCGTTGATAAAGTTGACGGCTTAATTAACTTAGTTGGTGAATTGGTTATTACCCAATCTATGTTATCAGAATTAGGCAATGATTTTGAAATGTCTAAAGTTGAGCGTTTAGTTTCAGGTTTAGAACAACTATTACAAAATACCAAAGAGTTACAAGAAAGTGTCATGCGTATTCGCATGTTACCCATCAGTTTTGCTTTTAATCGTTTTCCTCGTTTAGTTCATGATTTATCTAAGAAAACGGGTAAAGAAATAGAGTTGATCATTAGTGGTGAGCAAACTGAACTTGATAAAACAGTGATGGAACAGATTGGCGATCCTCTGGTTCATTTAGTTCGTAATGCTGCCGATCACGGTATTGAATCCGCTGATATTAGGATTGCTGCAGGAAAGCCTGCAAAAGGAACCATTACACTTGATGCTTATCATCAGGGTGGCAATATCGTTATTGAAGTTTGTGATGATGGCGCTGGCATTAATCGAGATGTTATTTTTGCTAAAGCCGTTGAGAAAAACTTGATTGACGCAAAAGACGTTTTGAGTGATAGCCAAGTTTATGACTTGTTATTTGAGGCCGGCTTTTCAACCGCAGCTGAAATCACCGATATTTCTGGCCGTGGTGTAGGTATGGATGTGGTAAAACGAAATATTCAATCTCTCGGTGGTCGTATTCAAGTTGAGTCTGTTCACGGTAAAGGCAGTACTTTTAAAGTTCATTTACCACTCACATTAGCCATTTTAGATGGACAACTGGTTAAAGTGGGAAGTGAAACTTACATCATTCCTCTTATTGCTATTGTTGAGTCTTTGCAAGTTGAAAGTGACCTTATTAATCGTGTCTCTGGCGACATGGTGTTATATCGATTACGTGAAGATAACGTTCCTGTTTTACCCATTTACCAACTATTTGAGTTATCGGCAGAATGTAAAGAAGTTGATAATGCATTATTAGTTGTCGTTGAAGCTGATGGCCAAAAAGTTGGTTTAATGGTTGATGATCTACTAGCACAGCAACAAGTTGTTATTAAATCACTCGCTGACAATTATCAGCAGGTTGATGGTATTTCAGGTGCAACTATTTTAGGTGACGGTTCCGTGGCCATGATTCTAGACATTCCCGGCATGATCGCTTTAGCGAAAAAAATTGGTAAAGAAAACAGCCCTTCAATTATTCAAGATTCTATAGGAGAAAACGCTTAATGAATATTCAAGAATTAGCGAAAGATATTCCTGTGGAAGGTGAACAAGCTCTTGAAGGAATAGATTTTATTACCAATGGCGAGCAGTACTTAACATTTGTATTAGCGAAAGAACAATATGCCGTGAATATCTTATGTGTTGAAGAAATAAGAAGCTGGGAAAATCCTACGATAATCCCCAACGCACCTCATTATGTAAAAGGGGTCATCAATATGCGCGGCATCATCGTTCCTATTATTGATTTACGGTTGAAATTTACTATAGGAAAACCCCAATATTTAGAAACTACCGTAGTGATTGTTTTAACTTATGAGCAAGATAATAAATCGCGAACAATTGGTTTTGTGGTTGATGCGGTATCAGACGTTTTAAACGCCGACCAAGGTGACATAAAAAAAGCCCCGTCTTTCGGTGGCACTATGCCGCATCACTACGTTGAAGGCTTGATAAATGTTGGTGACAATGTAGTAACACTGTTGAGTGTTCTGGCTTTACAAACCATTGAAGAGCACCAACGACATGCTTAGCCAGCTAAGGAAAAATTATGGTGGAAGTTGAACAAGAATATCTTACCTTTATTTTGCAAGGCGAAGAATATGGTATTGATATTTTATGTGTACAAGAAATTAGAGTGTGGAGCTCAGTGACCGAACTGCCCAATAAACCAGAATATATTAAAGGTGTTATAAATTTGCGCGGTGTCATTATTCCCATAATTGATTTACGTCAGCGCTTTGGCAAAGAGTCATTAGAATATAGCGATCAAACCGTGACCATTATATTGCATAACAAAAATAGTGAAAACTCTATGGTGGTCGGCGTTGTGGTTGATGCGGTTTCTGAGGTTTACAAATTTCAAACGAAAGATATTCGTAAAGCTCCTGCCTTTGGCAACAATATCGACAATTGTTTTTTAAAAGGTTTAGCCAGTATAGAAGACAAGCTAATTATCTTACTCGATAGCCAAACCTTATTAAATGAAGACTCATTGTACAGTGTTGAAGAACCCTTAATTGAAACTAAACAAGAAATTACGTAGCCGTGACAAAGGAATAAACTATGACTCCAAAACAAATCAAATTAGTTCAAGAAACATGGCAATTAGTACTACCTATTGCACCTAAAGCGGCAGAAATATTTTATGACACCTTGTTCGAACTTGACCCGTCATTAAAGCCTTTATTTCAAAATAATATTACCGAGCAAGGTAAAAAATTAATGACCATGCTCGACACCGCGGTAAAACTCCTAAACAAACCAGACCAACTTATTCCAGCTGTACAGAAGTTGGGAGTTCGACATAATGATTATGGCGTTATTCCTCAGCATTATGACACGGTAGGTGCTGCGTTATTAAAAACCTTAGAAACAGGCTTGGGTAAAAGTTTTACTGCCCCAGTGAAGACGGCTTGGACAGTTGTCTATAAAGTTCTTGCAACAACTATGATAGATGCTGCTAATGCGGATAAAACATCATCTAAAAATAATTTAACCAAAGAGTCAAACACTAATATGAAAACTTCCACTACAATTGATAATGACTTGGCTGTTAGTTTACAAGGTGCAATAGATCAATCGGGCACAGCCATTATGATGATAGATCGTGATTTTAACATTACCTATGCTAACGACTCTACCATGAAGCTTTTAACTGAGAATGAAGTCACTTTTCGGCAAAAATGGCCTAGTTTTAAGGCAAATATTGATGACATTATCGGCGCAAATATTGATGGGTTCCATGCCAATCCGGCTCATCAACGTAAATTATTAGCCGATGCCAATAATTTACCTTATACCACTGACATTCACATTGAACATTTAACCTTTGAACTTAATGTTACGGCAATAATTAATGCAGAAAACGATTATATTGGCAATGCACTTGAATGGTCTAATGTGACGGGGATTCGGGCACAAGAAAATAAAGCGGCACAATTACAAGGAGCGATAGATCAATCGGGAACGGCAAATATTATGATTGACCGCGACTTTATTATTACTTATGCCAATGCCGCGACAATGTCGTTATTAAAAGAACATGAAGCGACGTTTGCTGATAATTGGCCGGGGTTCAAAGCCGACCCTGAAATCATTATTGGCACTTGCATAGATGCCTTTCATAAAGACCCATCGCATCAGCGCAAAATGCTTGATGATCCAAATAATTTGCCTTACCAAGTGGATATTAATATTAAACATTTGACCTTTGCGTTAAATGTTACCGCCATAATGGACGCCTCAGGGAACTACATCGGCAACAGTCTTGAGTGGCTAGATGTTACTAATTTACGAGCCCAAGAAGATAAAGCGGCACAATTACAAGGAGCGATAGATCAATCGGGAACGGCAAATATTATGATTGACCGCGACTTTATTATTACTTATGCCAATGCCGCGACAATGTCGTTATTAAAAGAACATGAAGCGACGTTTGCTGATAATTGGCCGGGGTTCAAAGCCGACCCTGAAATCATTATTGGCACTTGCATAGATGCCTTTCATAAAGACCCATCGCATCAGCGCAAAATGCTTGATGATCCAAATAATTTGCCTTACCAAGTGGATATTAATATTAAACATTTGACCTTTGCGTTAAATGTTACCGCCATAATGGACGCCTCAGGGAACTACATCGGCAACAGTCTTGAGTGGCTAGATGTTACTAATTTACGAGCCCAAGAAGATAAAGCGGCACAATTACAAGGAGCGATAGATCAATCGAATACAGCCAATATGATGATTGATCGTGACTTTATTATTACCTATGCTAATGGGTCGACACTGGCTTTATTAAAAGAGCATGAAAGGACCTTTCAGAAAAAATGGGCCGGATTTAAAGCTGACCCTGAGGTGATTATAGGAACCTGCATAGATGGTTTCCATAAAAATCCGGCTCATCAAAGAGCATTACTTGATGATGTCAACAATCTACCTTATTCAACAGATATTCAAATAGAACACTTGACCTTTGAATTAAATGTGACCGCGATATCGGATGCTAATGGTCAATATATTGGTAACGCCCTAGAGTGGTCTGATGTTACAAATATTAGAGCTAGGTCGATAGAAGTGGGGCGCTTAAGTTCGGCCGTTGAAGGCATGACAACTAACTTGATGATGGCAGATACTTATGGAAATATTGTCTATGCTAATCCTGCTGTAGTGACTATGTTGCGCCGTCGAGAAGCGCAACTTCGTACAGGATTACCTTCATTTAGTGTTGATACTATGGTTGGCACTAATTTTGATACATTCCATAAAAACCCTGCCCATCAACAAAATTTATTAGGGAATCCAGACAATCTACCTTACACCACCGAAATTACTGTCGTTGGTCTTACATTCCAGTTAATTGCTATCGCTTTAAGGGATGAGGAGGGGGGACATGTAGGTACTGCAGTTCAATGGATTGATTTAACTGAAGAAAAAGATGCTCAAGGACAAATAGAAAATCTGATTACAGATGCCATCAGTGGAGAGTTGGACAGCCGTATTAATACCGAAGAATTTACCGGATTCATGGCAGACTTAGGTAATAATATTAATAAATTAATGGATACTATCGTTGAACCTATCAGTGAGGCAATTACCGTTGCTCAAGGCTTATCTGAAGGGGATTTGACCAAATCTATGGATGGTCAGTATGGCGGTGAATTCTTGGCATTGGCCAATGCGATGAACGGCTCTCTTGAAAACTTAAGCAATATGGTTGATGAAATTCGTGCTGCGTCAACTAATGTTTTTGATTCAGCCAGAGAAATTGCTGAGGGGAATAATGAATTAAGTCACCGTACTGAGTCTCAAGCATCTAGCTTAGAAGAAACAGCCTCTGCGATGGAAGAACTTACCAGTACGGTTCAACAAAATGCTGAAAATGCCACTCAAGCGAGTACTTTATCTGAGTCGGTTATGACCAAAGCAACTGATGGTGGCTCTGTGGTGACAAATGCTATTACCGCCATGAGTGATATTAATAAGTCGAGTAAGAAAATAGCCGACATTATTAGTGTTATTGATGAAATAGCTTTCCAAACGAATTTATTGGCACTTAATGCTGCCGTTGAAGCGGCAAGAGCAGGTGAACAAGGGCGTGGCTTTGCGGTTGTTGCTGCTGAAGTACGAAACTTAGCGCAACGATCTGCAGGGGCTGCTAAAGAAATTAAAGGGTTGATAAACGACAGTGTTGAAGCTGTGGGTCAAGGAACCAAACTTGTTGATGAAACTGGGCAAACTTTTACTGAGTTGGTCAGTTCAATTGAAGAAGTCAGTAAAATGATCAGTGACATTGACAGTGCTGGTAAAGAACAATCGGCTGGTATTGGTGAAGTGAGTGCAGCGGTAAGTCAAATGGATGAAATGACGCAACAAAATGCTGCATTAGTTGAAGAAGCAGCAGCATCGAGTAAATCAATGGAAGAGCAAGCCCAGTTGTTACTAGACCAAGTTGATTTTTTCAATAATGGAGAAGAGGAGTCAGCTCCTGCTGTAAGTCGTGCTCCTAAATCTAGACGTAGCTCTGCAAGCACAAAAGAAAATGTCAGAGCTATCGGGCGAACTATTGCAAAACCAGCGTTAAAACAAAAGACAAGTCGAGTTAAAACAAAATCTGATGATGAATGGGAAGAGTTTTAACGAGCTGAGTAATTATTAATGATTAATAAACGTGAACAAGCTGCTTGTTTAAGTGAAAAGGACTTCAAGTTTATTTGCCAGTATGTTTATGAATCTGCAGGTATAGTACTTAACGAGGGTAAACGTGAAATGGTTTACCGTCGTATAACTCGGATTGTTCGGGAAAGAAATATTGATTCATTTACTACTTATTGTCAGATATTAAGAGAGTCTCCTGAGGCGGAAAAAAGTTATTTCATCAATGCTATTACGACAAACTTAACCAGTTTCTTTCGTGAAAATCATCATTTTGATTATCTATTGAAGAATGAATTACCTAAGTTATTAAAGCAAAACCCTGGACCAAACCGGAGAAAAGGGGACAAGCGTTTAAGAATATGGTCATCGGCGGCATCAACAGGAGAAGAGCCATACAGTATTGCAATTACGTTAATAGAAGGGATGAAAGCCGTATTAAAGCAATGGGATATAAAGATACTAGCAACTGATATTGATAGCAATGTTTTAGAAATAGCTAAAAAAGGGATTTATGAAAATAAACGTATTGAAGATATTCCGGCCAATTACAAGCAGAAGTATTTTCACAAAGGTAAGGCCGGTAACGCGAGTAAAGTTAAGGTTGATCAGAGCTTGCAAAATTTGATCACCTTTAAACAGTTGAATTTATTACATGAATGGCCAGTTAAAGGACCTTTTGATGTCATATTTTGTCGTAATGTCATCATTTATTTTGATAAACGGACGCAGCAAGATTTATTTGCTCGTTATTATGAAATGTTAGCTCCTGGAGGTTTACTCATTTTGGGGCATAGTGAAAACTTGGGTGCATACCAAAAATATTTTGAGAATGTGGGTCGCACTATTTTCAAAAAGGCAACAAATTCAAACTTATCGGGGTTGATTTAATGATGCTTAATAGATCTACTCAGAATGAAGTTGATGAATGCATAGCAGGTTGTTTACCAGAGTTTTCTCATATAAATCACTATTGGGATAGACAAAGAGAAATGGTTATAGCTAAAATTTTACCCGGTGAGTTTTATATGACTACTGAACATGTTGCCATAGCGACTACATTAGGATCATGCATTTCAGCCTGTATTTGGGATGAAATTACCGGCATTGGTGGTATGAATCATTTCATGTTACCAACCACCGATATGGATGTAAAAGATGTAAATTGGGGACAAAGAGGCTTAGTAACTGATGCCACTCGGTATGGCAATTATGCCATGGAGCATCTTATTAATATGATATTGCGGCATGGTGGGCGAAGAACAAATTTACGAGCTAAAGTGTTTGGTGGTGGCAAGGTTTTAAAAAAAGTATCAGATGTTGGTCAGCGAAATCTAACCTTTGCTTTATCTTATTTAAAAGCCGAGAACATTTTTGTAGAGGCATCAGATTTAGGTAATATATTTCCTCGTAAAGTTATTTTTGAACCTTCTACCGGCCGAGCTTTTGTTAAACGATTAGATAATTTACATAACGATACTATAGCTCGCCGTGAAAATGATTACAGTAGGCAATTAAGTAAAGATGATATTGATGGTGATGTGGAGTTATTTTAATGATTCTAATTCACATTATTCAAACAGAGGGGAATGTTAAGTGAATAAAATCAAAGTATTAATTGTTGATGATTCCGCTGTTATTCGCAGTATTGTTAGAGAAACATTAAAACTCGATGAATTAATTGAAGTGGTAGGTGAAGCGGAAGATCCACTTGTTGCCAGAAGATTAATTAAAGAACTTAATCCTGATGTAATAACATTAGATGTTGAAATGCCTAAAATGGATGGCATAACTTTTTTGAAGAATTTAATGCGTTTAAGGCCTATCGCTGTGGTTATGTTATCCACATTAACCACCAAAGGCGCAGAGATAACGATCGAGGCTTTAGAGTTAGGAGCCATAGATTTTATTGCTAAACCTAGTGTTGAAGATCTAATTATCAATCGGAATAGTTTTAAAGATACACTGCTAGAAAAAGTAAGATTCGCTGCAGAGGTAGATTTAAAAAGTTATCGCTTAAGTAATGCAATTAACAAGGTAGAAGGTAATCGGGTTCTCTCGTTTACAGGCAGTAAACGCACTAACCACCTCATTGCCATTGGTGCATCAACTGGCGGCACTGATGCCATTAAAACAGTTTTGTCCAAACTGCCTAATAATAGCCCACCAATTGTGATCACCTTGCATATTCCAAAAGCATTTAGTGGCAGCTTTGCGAAGAGACTCGATACCTTGTGTACAGTCAAGGTTCTAGAAGCTCAACATGGACAAAAAGTTAAAGAAGGGCATGTCTATATTGCCCCTGGGGACATGCACCTAAAAATTACTGCTAAAGGAGGCTCGTTATTTTGTCAATTAGAAGATTCCGAAGAGGTTAATCGACACAAGCCCTCTGTAGATGTTTTATTTGATTCCTTGAGTGATATTGCTGCTAATGTACAAGCCGTACTGTTGACCGGCATGGGACAAGATGGTGCACAAGGCATGTTAAATTTAAAACAACAAGGGGCAAAAACCATTATTCAAGACCAGCAAACTAGTCTTATTTGGGGCATGCCAGGTTGTGCTTTTCGGTTGAATGCCCATTGTGAGCAGTATGCTTTAGTTGATGTTGCTAAGAATATACTCAGATTCGCTGCATTGGATAGAAAGTCAGTTAAAGAGGTTATGTATGAGTATCAATAAACCACTCTATTTAGTGGGAGGCTCTAGCTCAATGGCATTGATTATTAATCAATTATCCCTCAATAACCTTGTTATTTTCTTTTCAGGGACGGTTGTAGTCTTATGCATTTTTATTTTTCTCATTTATCAAATTAAACAAGCCAATAATTCTAAAGGAAATCTTAATAGTAATGACCAAATGCCTGAAGTTGATAACAAGTTGATTCACGCTGTTGTTTTTGAACTACAACAGTTTTTACATCAAGAAGTTAGCATTATTGAAAATGAGTTAAACAGAACACGTTCATTAGTTGAAGAGGCTGTTGTAGGTATATCTGAAAGTTTTAAAAGCCTAGAAGGACTCAGCGCTCAGCAGCAAGGTATGATCACTGAAATAATAAAGCATAGTTCCAATATTGGTGATGATGAAGGTACGACACTTGAAAGCTTTGTACATCACTCTAATGAAACATTAGAAAACTTTATCAGCGTTATTGTTGATACCAGTAAACAAAGCTTAGAAACCATGAACTATACCGACAACATGGTAAATCAATTTGATGGAATTTTTAAACTACTTTCTCAGGTTGAAGGGCTGGCGAGTCAAACCAATTTATTAGCACTCAATGCTGCTATTGAAGCAGCACGAGCCGGTGACGCTGGTCGTGGTTTTGCAGTAGTGGCAAATGAGGTGAGATCCCTATCTGTTAATTCAACAGAGTTAACTCAAGATATTCGTAAGGAAATTGATACTGCTAAAGAAACTATTGCCAAACTTCGTGCATCTGTTGAAATAATGGCGTCTGCTGATATGACCTCAACATTAGAAGCAAAAGCTAAAGTAACAAAAATGATGTCTCACGTTGAAGAGGTTAATGAAAGTAGAAATGAAAATGTTGAAGAGCTTGCCAATATGGCCCCTCAAATAAAAGATGCTGTTTCTTTAGGCGTAAGAACACTCCAGTTTGAAGATCTAACAAAACAATCATTAAACTCTTTGCAACAAAATGTTAAAAGCATTAATGATATTAGCGATGTTTTAATACAGTTTAGTTATGACTATGACGGCTCAGTTCATAACCAATTAAGTCTTCTTAAAAATAAATGTGAAGAAGTCTATCATTTTACCAAAACAGCAGAAAGTGAACGAAGTGTTAAGCAATTTTCAATGAAAGAAGGAGAAGTAGAGCTGTTTTAAAACAATTTCGAAAAAGGCTTATTGAAAATAATATATTTTTTGAGTTAAGGATTAATACAATGACAGTTAAAAGTAATATTTCAGATGACTATAAACACCTTTCAATTAAAGTTGAGAAACGTTTTGATTTTTCACAACATCAACATTTTCGGGATGCGTACATTGAACATACTGAAGAAGGAACTGAATTTCTATTAGATTTAAGCCAAACTGATTATATGGACAGTTCAGCCTTGGGCATGATTTTATTACTAAAAGATCATGCTGAAAATATAGGGGGAAAAATTGTCATTAATAAACCCAGTGAAGCTGTAAATAAAATACTGGAAATAGCACAATTTCACCGTTTAATGACAATAGTGCATTAAGGAATGTCGAATTTCCCTAATAAACTAGCATTAGTTGTTGATGACTCAATAACGCAGTGCAAAGTTTTATCAATGTTGTTAGATGAAGAAAACTATCAAGTTGTAACCGCTCATAACGGTGCATCTGCAGTAAAAACGTACATTAAATCCCAACCAGATTTGGTATTAATGGATATAAACATGCCTGTCATGAATGGCTTTGAAGCGGCAAAGAAGATTAAAAAGTTATCTTCTGGTACGTTTTGCCCATTAGTATTCATCACAAGTTTAGATACTGAACAAGCGTATATTAACAGTGTAGATGCCGGCGGTGATGGGATTTTGGTGAGGCCATTTTCTCCTCAGGTTTTCAAAGCAAAAATAAAATCAATTCAACGAATAAACGATCTCTATAGTGAACTTAAAAAGCTGCAACAAGCACAGCAAAAAGATGCTGAATTAGCTGAGGAACTAATGTCTGGTGTGATTGAATCTAGAAACTATGCTTTAGATAAGATATCAATAGCAAAGCAGGCAGCAGCCCTATTTAGTGGTGATATACAATTGACCGCATTGTGTCCAAATGGTGATATTAATATTTTATTAGGTGATTTTACGGGACACGGTTTACGTTCAACTATAGGGGCAATACCGCTAAGTGAAACTTTTAAAGCCATGACAAAAAAAGGCTTTTCATTATTTGATATTATCAATCAAGTTAATAAACAATTATTTGACTTATTACCAGTAGATTTATTCTTGTGTGCAACTTTTGTTTCCATTTCCTCCCACGAAAAGTCGGCTTATATTTTTAACGCTGGCTTACCTAATGCCTATATTTTTGATGAAACAGGCAAGATCAAACATAAATTTTCATCCAGTCACCCCCCTTTAGGTGTATTACCAGAGTTAATGAATGGTTCGCGCATAACTATTACTCCTATCGAAACTAAGGAACGTGTGGTTTTGATTAGTGATGGCATCATTGAAGCGAGTAATGATAAAGGGGAATTGTATGGTATTGATAGGTTTGAGATCGCGGCTAAAAAAGGCATTTTACTTCAAGACTTAGCCTCTACGGTGATGAAAAATATCGATACTTTTAGTGCCGGAAAATCGCAAGAAGATGATATTTCACTCATTGATATTCCTTGTGGTGGTTGGCAAAGTGCAATAAATATTACCGCAAAGTCAGATACCCAAATGATGAATAACCTGGAAGAAGCTTATCAACGTTCTTTACCCGATTGGCAGTCACATTTGCAACTCACGGGTCAATCCCTTGCTTCAGTTAACCCTATTCCGATGATCATGAATCAAATTCACGAAATAGAAGGTGTTGGTAAGCATTGGCAAAACCTCTATACAATTTTAACCGAATTATTTATTAATTCCTTAGATCATGGCGTTTTAAAGTTAAGTTCAACACTTAAAGATTCTGCGGAAGGTTTTGCACAATATTTCAATGAAAGAGAAAAACGGCTTAAGAATCTTAATAAAGGCTTTATTAATATTGCGCTTAGTTATCATTCTCTAGCTTCAGGTGGAAAAATGATTATCACCCTCAAAGATAGTGGTGAAGGCTTTGATAGTTTGAAATTTTTTAAAAATAATACTTCTGCAATTTACAAAAAACAAATTTTAAGTGGTCGTGGAATTGAATTAGTAAACCAACTTTCTGACAGCATAGAGTATCAAGAAAAGGGCACCTTGGTTGAGGCGGTATACATATGGCAAAACATGGAAAACTAACAATTCTAGTCATAGATGCTAGCCAAGTTATGTGTGACATCATCACGCAAATGATTGATCAAAATGGAGTATGTTAATTTTGGAAAATTTAAATAAGGAAGTAAGTATAATGTCAAAACCTTATGTATTAATCATCGATGATGATAAAGACTATTTAGCGTTGTTAGCCGAAGGGCTTGAGGACAATTTTAATGTTCGCTGTGCCAGTGATTTATCAATGGCAGAGGCGGTATTAACAGAAAATATAGTGTTTGACATTGCGCTTGTTGATGAAAATATTGGAGATGAAAAAGGTTCTCTGTGGATTAATGAGCAACATAAAAATCCGGCACATTCAACCAAATCATTTGTACTATATTCGGGGTTAGCGACCGAAGAAGCTATTTTAAATGGCTTGACTTGTGGGGCTCATGATTTTCTTTCTAAACCAATGTCTTTATTGGCATTAAATAACAAATTAGAAAAATTAATTGTATATCAAGAAAAAATTGAAAACTTTGAAAGTGAACTTAAATCTAAAGATAATGTGATCAATATTTCAATGGCTCAAGCGTCAAAATATGGCAGTTGTATGCAGCTTACGTCTAAGCTTAATCAATGCTTCACCATTGAACAAATTAAGGATAGTGTATTTTCTTATTTTTATGCCATGGGTTTACATGGCTGTATTGCATTTTATCCATATAACGAAACTCCTACCTATTTTAGTGCCCAAAAAGGTTTTTGCTCACCTGTTGAAATCGAAGTAATGGAGCTATTAAAAACTAAATCTCGTTTATATCGATTTGGTCCTCGAACTATTTTTAATCATACTTATGTTTCAATTCTTATTCTAAATTTAGAAGATGGCACCATAGATACAGATATTTATATTGATGCGCTAGCCTCAGTGATTGAATGTATTGGTGCGAGAATGGAGTTCATTGCTTATAAAAACTCTTTAGTAAATGTTCAACTTCAAATTCAGCAAGCAGTATCTACAACAAAAAAAATGGTAGAAATCTCTAAGATCCATCAACAAGAAATCATGAATGATATTGTTCAAAATATAGGCATGAGTTTTCATGTTTTAGATATGACCATAGAGCAAGAAGAGTATTTGATGAACTTGGTTCACAATGCATTAAAGAAAAATTCTCAAGATGACGTTAACTTTTTAGAAATATCCCAGCTACTTGATGCTGCATTACAAAGTGTTGAACAGCTTAAAACATTGAATAATGAACAGTCTACTTTTGAGGAAGAAGATGAGGATGAGGATGAATTATTTTGATTACTTACACTAAATTATCAATTAAGCAAATTCCGTTACCCTCATTAATTATAGACAATGAAGGTATTATAATTGAGTTAAATGAAGCTGCTGAGCATTTAACGGGTTATACCAAAGAGGAAATTATTGGGCAAACCGCTGAGTTTTTGATCTGTGATGATTTTAAATTAGCGCATTTGATATCTCGAAAAACCTATCATCAGACTTCCGGAGTAATGTCAGGTATAAGAAGTGTTAATTTACTAACAAAAGATGAAAAAACCTTAACTGTTAACATTAGAATGTCAGATTTATCAGAAGGTTATTTAGTTATGCTTTCTGAGAGTGACCAAGTAATTAAAAGCTTACTACACCCAACATTATCAAGAGCGCATAAAATATTTAATGGTATTAATGAGCCTTTTTGGGAATGGGATATTGAGCAAGACAATATTCATCTTTCAGCAGGATTAATGTCATTACTAGGCTACAGTGCTCAAGTGTATACTGGACCTAAAAATTTTTTAGAAAAGCACTTGAATGAGAAAAATCTGGAAGATCTTTCTTTACACATAAAAGATCATATAAGGGGAATCATTTCAAAGGTCAATATTACCATCCCATTTATGACTAAGCAGGATAAAGAAATATGGATTACTCTAGTTGGCAAAGTGATCGATTACAAAGGTGAGTATGCTCACCGTATGGTGGGAATAGTCAAAGATGTTACCGATTCAAAAAAAATGATGAATCAACTTAAGAAGAACAATGATTTATTGATGCTCGCTGAAAAAATAAATCATACTGGACATTGGCGGTATGAACTTAATAGTGGCGCTATTTTTTGGTCGAGTGAAATGTACCGAATTCATGGTGTAAGGTCGAAAAACTTCACTCCATGCATAGAAGATATTATTAATTTTAATGGCAACGAAAATGAACGATTGAACTTACGTAGTAATTTTGACAAAACACTTACTGAGAAAAAAAGTTATTACCAAAAAAGTTCAATTGTGCAGCCTGCTGGTTCTAAACGAAAAATAGAAACTATTGGTGAAGTTGAATTCAATGAGAAAGGAGGAATCACAGCCTTATTCGGTATAAGTCGTGATATCACTAAGTCTGAAGAGGTAATTGAAAAACTGAAATTACTTGCCATGGTTAATCTTACTATCAAAGTACCCATTTTCTTCATTGATGAAGATGATAATGTGGTTTATCAAGATTTGTCACCACAAACCAGCGGAACAAATTCGGTATTGTTTAATTATATCAACTTCAGTATTACTGAATATTTAGAGTTTAAAAAGAAAGCTAAAATAAAGGGTCACATAAAAGAGAGTACTATCAGTTTTGACAAATACAATACCGTATTTGATTTATCGGTTACTTATGAGGCTGATGAAGGTATTTATATTTGGATTGTTGAAGATATAACTGATAATTTTCGGCAAGAGCAGCAACAAATTATCAGTAACCGTTTAGCATTGTTGGGGAATACCTTTGGCAATGTTTCTCATGATATTAATAATGTGTTAGGTGTGGCATTAGGAGCCATTGAAATGTTAGAAATGAAGTTTGCCAGAGGTGACGATATTTCTAATTATATTGAACGGGTGAAAAATGCTATTGATAAAGGGAAAAGTGTTACCGAAAGGTTACTCGCATTTACCCGAAAACCTACGATTAAAGTGATTAGATTTGATCCTCTAAAAGATATTAAAGATAACCAACATTTATTCAAGCAGCTATTGTTAAGTACCATTAATTTAACATTTGATTTGGATGATATCTGTTGCTCAATAAATTTTCCTCAAGGTGAATTCATAAATATTCTATTAAATTTAGTGCTTAATGCTCAAGATGCCATACAAGAGAAAGGGTTAAGCGGCCAAATTGAAATATCTGCAAATTTAGCTGAACAGGATAGACTAGAAATTCATGTGAGAGATAGTGGTGTTGGTATTAAAAAAGAAAATATAACCAAAATATTTGACCCTTTTTATAGTAGTAAATCTGTAAACAAAGGTAATGGTATCGGATTAGCAAATGTCTTCAGCACTATGTATAAACACAATGGTCATGTACAAGTTGAAGGATATAGCAACCTTGGGGGCGCACATTTTACCTTAGTCTTCAAATGTAAAGTTTTAAATAAACACTATCAAAATCCTTCAATTAATAAAAACTTTTTGAATCTGGCGAAGAAGAGGATTTTAATTTTAGATGATGAAGTAAGTATTGCTGATTTTGTTGCTCTTTTTTTAGAAAATGAAGGGGCATATGTTACTTCTGCCAATACCAAAGATCAGTTGATTGAGGCTTTATCAAAGAATGACCATTTTGATATCTTTATCACAGATATGATTTTACCTGACTTATCAGGTAAAGAAGCGGTGAGCTATGTATTGAAAAAGCTCCCTAATATTAATATTTATTCAATCAGTGGCTATATTGCAACTGAAGAGCGTAATTGGGAGTACCCTGTATTACGTAAGCCTTTTAACTCAAAAGAGCTAGCTGAATTCTTATCTCATTAAAGCTGTGGTAATAACGTATATATAGAAGAGGGAATATCAGTCATAACTGTATGTAGACTAATATCGAAATATGACCTCATTGTTTTTTTATGTAACCAAATTCATGACGAAAAAATCAGATGCGCAAAACTGTTCAATTATCCTCAATATAATATATACCTTATCTTTTAAAACATAAATACTTGACAAAAATCATCGACCCGCAAAATACACCATCAAACTTATTCATGCCTGAATCTTTTCTTTCTGTTATTCTTGGTCGAAAGCTCGGAGCTTGGAACAGATAACTAATTCAATTTATTATTCCGAACTGAAGTCACTTAAAATTATTTAATCTGCATAAAGTTGTAGCGGTAAATACTATGAATAAAACCTCAAAAGAAACACAAGAGCAAGCGATGAGAATTGCAAAGGGCACTCAACGCCCAAATCAAACAAAAGAACAAACTAAATTAATATCTCACGGAATAGAAAAAGGAATAGCTGAATATAAAAAACAGCAAAATAAAAAATCACGTGAGCGAGATAAACTTCGTAAAGCAAAATCAAAAGTGCCAGTAGATAAATCTGAAATTATTGAAGTTACTAACTTAAATAATAATCGATTGCCATGGGTACTATTAATAGTGAGTTGGATTAGCTTTATTTGTTTGTTTTTATATAACTAAACTACTTTCAAACGTATACCCAAGCCACTTCAAATGAATAACCTGAGTACAAGTACATCAAATAATAATTGAAAATAATTTTAATTTGGTTATCCATTGGTCGCTAAAATACAAAAAAGCCACCTGAAGAGATATTCAAACTATTGCTAAGAGGCTGATTTATTAATAATTGCTCTGAGTGTCAATACTCGAAATTGGGACTTCAAATTCCTCTGATGTTCATCTAAAGCCCAAACAAATAAAAATAACAGAGAATAACATTACGTATTGATTCTTATGAATTTATTATTGTAAACAACTCGATTTACAATATAGTCAGAAATAAATAAGATTGGTTATCATGGGGGGATTGCTCCTTTTTATATTCTGTTTTTTATAGTACAGTGGATAAATGAGGCAATTTATATTTCTTGTACCTAGTGTGAATAAGTTCATTGTTTGATAACGCTATAAACAATTAAATAAGTTATGTATAAATATGAACCTCATTGTTAGTGCTTAAGTTTTCTACTTTAGCTCTTACGAATAAAGGCAAAACTGTAGTAATGCAGTGACGCAAAACCAGTGCCCTTGAGTTATTAAGGGTCGAACGGTTACCTATAGGAGTTGAGTTATAACGAAGCCATGCGATTAATTCTATAAGTACTTCATATAACTCAGCACCATTTTTTAATAATCTCGTCGTTTGAGATTTGATGGAGCTATTAATATGAGAATTAAATACTTAGCTATTCTTGTTACTTCAATTTTATCAACTGAAGTACTTGCTGCCCCTGCGGAACCTTCTGAGTCGAAAATGTATGGCCAAGCAGCGCCTTTTAATATTGACCAACTTCCCCAAAGTAAATTGAAATCACGGCTAAAAGCTTTGCCTATACCTGCTCAAGAACGCGCAGTTAAATGGTTAAATAGTTTTAGCTTTCCCGCTAATGATATTGCCAACATTAATGTTGATAAACATGGTGGTGTCTTTTACGAGGATACCAAACTTCCTGAGCAAATCACTCAGGCTGCTTTGGAGGCCGACCCTTCACAAGCCGGTATAAATCCTACAGATGCATTTAGTTTGCATAGTAAACCTGGTGCAGGAAATGTTGTTTATGTGAATTTGGTTGGTTTTAATTTCTCAGGAACAGCATGGAACGCCTATACGGGCGTGAGTAATTACCAAGCAAAACCTTATGATACGGATGGGAATAGTTCCAGTTTTTCTACTTCAGAGCTTATGGCTATTGGTGAAATTTGGCATCGTATAGCTGAAGATTTGGCCCCTTTTGATATTGATGTAACAACTGAAGCGCCGTCTGTCTTTGGACCGAATGTTGGACACATACTGATTACCAGCGGTACAGATGCTAAAGGTGATTTATTACCTCATGGTGATTCTTCAGGTGGTATTGCTTATGTAGGCGTATGGGGACGTTCAAACTACCCATACTACCAACCTGCACTTGTTTACTATGACAATCTTGGTTCGGGTTATCCACCTTATGTATCTGAAGCGGCATCACATGAGTTGGGGCATAATTTAGCTTTATCACATGATGGCACAAGTACAGCAGGGTACTATACTGGTCATGGTTCAGGCGTAACATCATGGGCCCCTATTATGGGGGTTGGTTATTACACAAGCGTTACGCAATGGAGTAAAGGAGAATATCCTGATGCGAATAACACCCAAGATGATCTCAGTATTATTCAGAGTAAATTAACATATCGAAATGATGATCATGGTAATAGCGCCATTTCGTCTACCGCTTTATTCGTGGATAGTGAAGGGTTTATAGCAAGTAGTAATCCTGAGTTTGACCCACTAAATGTTAGAAAGGATAATAAAGGTGTAATTGAAACCGATACTGACATAGACGTTTTCCATTTTGACACCGCTTCTGGAGATATAAGTTTATTTATCAAACCAGCTTGGGATGCATATACTCGTTCTAGTTTACGAGGAGCTAACCTTGATATTAAAGCAACATTGTCCGATGACTTTGGTACATTAATTGTTGCTGATGTATTGAATGAGACTGATGCTGTTATCTCTGCTAATGTGAGTGCAGGACATTATTATCTAACTGTTACTGGTGTGGGTAATGCTTCAACGCCTTATTCAAATTATGGCAGTTTAAGTCAATATTACATATCAGGATCCATTGTGCCCACAAGTTTTGATACAACACCGCCAACCCCTGATCCAACACTACTTGTTGAATCGACAAGTCGAACAGCTATTGAGTTATTATCGACAGAGTCCGTTGATGATTCGGGCGTTGTTGAATATCAATTCATTTGTAGCGCTGGTGGTTTAGGTTGCATAGCAAGTGATTGGCAAGTTGGAACGAACTATGTTGCTTCCGGTTTGGACAACAATACCAATTACACGTATCAAGTGAAGGCACGAGATACAGCTGGAAATGAAACTAGTTTATCTGATGCTATTATCGTGACTACTGATGCAAACAATTCACCTGTGGCGTTAGATGACAACCAGGTTGTGGTGATTGAAAGTACAGCAACAACGATTGATGTATTGGTCAATGATACTGATTCTGACGGTGATAACTTACTTATTGACAGTTTTTCAGTGCCTGAACACGGAGATGTGATAATTAATGCTAATAAGATTGTTTACACGCCTGACTCAAATTACGCTGGTAATGATAGCTTTAGCTATACAGTAAGTGATGGCTTCGGTGGGTATTCAACAGGCATAGTAAACCTTATTGTCATTGCTAATACAAATACTCCCCCAACGGCTGTAATTTCAGCCACTACTACAAGTGGTACAGGCCCGCTTTTAGTGTCATTTAATGGTGCTAATTCTTTTGATGAAGATGGTTCAATTGCTCTTTATTCATGGGACTTTGGAGACGGTAATACTTCAACGGGTAGCCTTGTTGATTATACCTATACTACTGCTGGTAGTTATGTTGCAGCACTGACGGTGACTGATGATGGAGGTGAGATAAGTTTAGCTACAATTACTATTAACGTCACTGTTCAAGCGACAGTACCTGAAGCTCCTACAGCACTATCAGCAATACTTGTTAAAACAGGTAAAGGTAAAAAGAAAGTGATTAGTAGTGCCGAATTGAATTGGGTTGACAATTCTATCAATGAAAGCAATTTTGTCATCGAACGCTGTTTAGAACAGACCACGGGCAAAGGAAGGAACAGGATCACAACGTGCGATTATAGTGAATATTTAATCGTTGGGGAAGGCGTTAATAATTCTCAAGTTTCAACTGAAAGTGGTTACCTGTATAGAGTGAAAGCGACTAATGAAATTGGGTCTTCAACTTATACAAATGAAGTGTCGATATAAGACTCATTAGATTTGATTATATTACGTCATTAAAGTTAATGTGATCTGATTTTAACGTGAGCAGGGCTGAAATCCCCCCAGTTATATCGGTGTAGAAAAGTTGGGGGCAATTATATAGGTACATGGTTGTTTTGCTGTGTACCTATTTCTTTTGTGTTGTTGAGTGTGCTTTACTGACGTTAGTTACAACTTTGCTAAGGGGTAGCTTTCCCAAGCTATACGAATAGCAGTACTCGGTTTTATACCTTTTTTAACATACCTAGCAACTTCTAAAGCCCTTTCAATTGTGCGAGCGTTTTGGTCTTTAAGGCGTTTATTATTGCAATAGTTAACAAATTCGGTAAGAGTGGATGAGGTGCTTGAAAATTGTTTTGATCTAAAGTGGTGAACATCAATAAACCAGTCTTCAATGCCTAGTTCAGTCCACTTGTTGTTCATTATTTTTAATAACATTAGCTTTGCTCCAACTTTTAAACTTGCCTATATAGTAACCAAGCTGTAACAGTTTAATCGTAAAGATTAGGGACAAAAGCGTATTAAAATGTAATGTACGGCTATATCAGCAAAAGAATAACCTTTTTAAAATTATTCTTTTGCTGACGGTGCTGTGAAAGCAAATAATAAAGTATTACCCAACAAGACAATCGGTTAACCAAGTGCCGATATCATTTAGTTGCTCTGGCAATACACTGTGAGCCATTGGATAGGTTTTCCATTGAGTATTATAGCCTTTATTTGTCATTAACTCGTTTGCCATTTTACCTGCTGACAAAGGGACAACATCATCAAGCTCACCATGGTGTTGTAATACTGGCGTGTTTTTATTGGCAGTACTTAACTGAGTAGGTAATTGATCTTTTATAGGTAAATAACATGATAATGCGATTATTGCTGCTAATGTTTGCTCAAACCTTAAGCCAGTGAATAAACTCATTACACCGCCTTGACTAAATCCTACTAAGACAATGTTACTTGCTTTGATTCCGTTATCAATTTGCTCTTGAATTAAAGCACGCACCAAGCACTCAGATTGAAGAACACCATTCATATCTGCCCGATTATGTAAATCATCATTTTTAATATCGTACCAAGCAGGCATCACAAAACCATTGTTAATGGTGATGGCTTGTTCTGGTGCGTGTGGAAATATAAAACGAATGGCATGATCTTGCGGTAAGTTTAATAGTGGCACTACTGGCGAAAATCCTGCACCTGAATCACCTAAGCCATGTAGCCAGATAACACAAGAAGTAGCAGTTGTTATTGGCTCAATCGTAATGCGATCCAGTAAGTTTTTTAGTTTATGCATCATATCTCTTTGTGTTGAGTGTTCTATTGAGCAGCTAATATACTCTATTTCCTTTAAGATCAGGAAGCATATTGAGGATAAGATGGAAATTCAGAAGCGTACCGAATTTTTTATCAAGGTGCTAACGGGGGAGTTCTGTTCAATCAGTACGTAATAGCGCAGAAAGCAGAACGTTTTTCACAGCCCAAAGACCAGTACAAATAAATACGTTTAGTTCATGTTGATTAACCTGTGCATAATTTTAGCAATTGGAAATGTTTATTTTTGGTTAGCCAGAAACGAAAAAGCCACCTGAATAGTTATCTAAACTATTACTAAGTGGCTGTTTTATTATACTTAATTTGGTCGGAGTAGCAAGATTCGAACTTGCGACCTCACGTCCCCCAGACGCACGCGCTACCAAGCTGCGCTATACCCCGACTTACAAAACAATATCTAACGTGTTGAATGTAACCTAGGGGGGTTACTGTTAGTCATCTTGATTTACGATGCCTATATTAATGATTTCTTTAGCTAATGCAATGACAATTGTTAGATCTATCAACCAATGGCTATTAACCGACTAACTTATACGCAATTATTCACTTTTTTGGTGTGCTTGCTTACTAAAACGCTTAATAAAATGTACACCATCAATCATTAAGGGGAAATCTTTATTAACGGTGATCGGGGCATCTAATTGACTTGAATAGCTTTGAAAATTACCATTTTGGTCAATAAGAACAGATTTATCCTTATTAAATACCACTAAGCCGTCAGTTGATGTATTAGCAATAACACGATCTTTATTTAATGTAATAAGATCGGAGCCATTACTATAATCTTTATTATTAATATTACAGCCAAGCCAATTTGTCATTAGGGTCGATTGTAAATCCATATGACTTGTTAGTTTGTTAATCGTTTTTTTATATTCATTAGTTTGTGCTGAATTATATGGACTTATCAATAAAGCAGGTTTTGTTGATAATTGAGTGTCTTTTGTTAGGTTGCCTATTGAACTGATCCAAATTATGTCTTTTTGCTGTTTATGCTGCTGAGCTAATAATAACGCATTGACGAATAATTCAAACTGGTAGCCGCTATTACTGTTTTTAATATTTTTCTTTGAAGCACTTTTAAAATAAATTAAATGTAGCCCCTGTTTTTTGCTATTGAGTTTATCAGCGAAGACAAGACTTGATATATCCTTAAGGTGATTTTTTTTATCAAACAAAGAAATAAACCAAGATTCGTTATCCTTTTCAATATTAGTTTCTAAATTAGCTTCATCTATCAAGGTAAAAGAACTCGTTAGGTTTTGCTGCTCAATAGCTTGAAATAATAATGGCTTAATTTGTTGCTTTAAAATGTCTTGTTGATAAATGTTCGGCAAAGAGTAGAGTAAGTTAAACCAGGCATCATCAATGGATGCAGGGTCAACATGGTTGTTTAATTGGTAACTGTTACTGCTTGTTCGGTTACTAAAATACCGTAATTGCTGTTCATTTAATTGCTCGTCGGTAATAACCAAAAATACAGACTGTGAAGCGTTGGCTGTATCACACTGCCCATTTTTTAAATGCGGATATTGAGGTATAGCAGTGCTAAAAGACAATGGGCTGGTTTTGCGCTCGATATAATCTTCAACATCAAATAAACCATATTTGGTCAATAACGTTTGTGCTGTTGCAGGATAGGATAAAGGCAATACAGTATCTTGACGCAATATATCGTAGTCTAAATTCGCATCAGCCCAAATGTGGGTTAGATGACTAAAGAAGAAAGATAGCACTAGAGCAAAAATAACAAAACGAGCAAAAATTGTTTTTTGTAATTGTTTCAGATGTTTCCATGCATAATTACTGATAGTAAACTGAAAGCCTAATATTACAATTGCAAGCATACCGCTGACGGTATAAAAAATAGCATTTTCTTGAGCTATTTCTTTTATCAAACCAAAAATTTGTGAGCTTGAAGATGCATTTAAATGATAGCCTAAACGGCTATAAATAAAGCCATCAAGTAACAATAGCAATAGTCCAAAAGTAAAGATTAATGAACCACTTGTGCGGATAACTTTGGTATTTGGCCAGATAATTGTTAATGGAAAAAGAAGTAAAACAAAGCTCATAAAAGTTAGAAACGCAATATGACTAACCCAAGTAGTAATAAGATAAATCTGACCTAATATCGTACTCGGTGCTGTTTCACTGAAAAGGTAGTAAGAGGATAGGGCAACCGCCGCAATAATATTAAAAAAAGTGAACCAATGGCTCCAACTAATCAAATGTAATAGTTTTTTGCTATAGCTTTTTGTATCAAAAGAGACCATTGAATTTTATTCTTCTTATTTTAATGGATAAAAAACTAGTGTGTTTTTTGAATAGATTGATTTAATGCGCGCGTAAAATTGTCTACAATAGCACTTTGTTTATCTGCTGGAATTTTACTAATAACATTGGTTATTGTATTTCCTAAACACATTAGCGCTAAATCGGTTGTGGCTGATTCGTTTACAAGCACATCCATTAGTTCTTGGATAATTTTTTCTACACGTTCGTTGGAGTATTTCGATACAATGGGCATAATGACACTTAATTGCTGATGATAGATAGTATTTCGCCAGTTTATCAAATGCCTGAACAATATACTAATATATCCCTTAACATAGACCCCTAATTATGAGTTTAATTATTTCTAATATAGCACTACATTTTATTTCTAAAAAAGAAGAGTCTGGAGACGTTTCAATACGCTTAGGCCCTGAGAACATGGAGGTTGACACTAAAATAACCGCTTTCATTGATGGGTTACATGCTATTTATAATGCCAAAGGAAGTAAAGCTTACGGTAGCTTTTCTACTATGCCTGCCCAAGGGAGTAGTGATGAAAGTGGTGAAACTAGTACAGCACGCTTTGTTGACTTAATGGAAAGTTATCTAGGTGAACGGCAAAGTTTTTACTTATTCAGTACGCAAGCAGCTAATACACTAAAAAATGAAATAGAAAAATATGACCTAGAAGAAAGTGGTTATTTAGTGGTTTGTCATTATGAATATATGGGTGGACGTTATCTTTTAGTTGCCGTTATTCCTGTTTCACAGCATTACAGCGTAGATGGAGAATTAAATATTTCTGCAGATCAACATCTTGATACTAATAAGCTACAACTAGCGGCACGTATCGATTTATTTGATTACCAACAAAATGCCAGTGGTAACCGCTATATCTCCTTTATTAAAGGTCGAGCTGGACGTAAAGTCTCAGATTTCTTTCTTGACTTTTTAGGCTGCGAAGAAGGTTTGAATGCAAAAGAACAAACGCAAACACTAGTGCAAGCGGTAGAAGATTATGTAGCAGTTAATCAACTTGATGCAGGTGAAAAACAACAAACTCGCAAAGAATTATTGAGTTATTGTAAAGAGCAAAAAGCTAGCTCTCAAGATGTTTCTATGCAAGAAGTAGGGAAGGTTATTGGCCATACTACAACGGATACAGATGGTAATGAGCAAAATTTTTATCAATTTTGTCAGCAACAATCTTATCCTATTGAAGAATCTTTTCCTCATGACCAAGCAGTAGTTAACAAAATAACCAAATATTCGGGTTTTGGTAATGGTATTAGTTTAAGCTTTGAACGTAGCCACTTTGGTCAAGATGTTGTTTATAATCCACATAATGACTCTATTACAATTTTTAAAGTACCACCAAATTTAAAAGATCAACTACACGCTTTATTAGCTACAAATGATACAGACAGTATTGATGATAATTAGTTAATAAAAGTATAAACGAACCAATAAGTGGTAACGCGGCACCAAGGTGTATTTAGTTACCCTGATTAATATCAGTAAGTTAGCTTAAAACTGATGAATTTAAGAATGATGAGATTAACCATGAAAAATGACCAAACAAGCAATGAAAGTACGCTTACTATTACTCGTCCAGATGACTGGCATGTGCATTTACGTGATGGAGATGTATTAAATAACACAGTAAAAGACATTAGTCGCTATTTTGGCCGAGCGATTGTAATGCCAAACTTAATGCCACCAGTAACCAATACAGAACTCGCTAGAAGTTATTATCAGCGTATTATGGAAACAGAGCCAAGCGCTCATTTCAAACCACTAATGGTTCTGTATTTAACAGATACAACAAGTCCAGAAGATATTATTGAAGCAAAAGAGTCTGGTATCGTTTTTGCGGCTAAACTTTATCCTGCTGGGGCTACAACCAATTCTTCTTCAGGTGTTACAGATATTGCAAAAATGGAAGACGTTTTTATCGCGATGCAAAGTGTTGGCATGCCTTTATTGATTCATGGCGAAGTAACCACAAACGACATTGATATTTTTGATCGCGAGCAAGTGTTTATTGACACTATTTTATCACCCTTGGTTGCTAACTATCCTGACTTAAAAATAGTGCTAGAACATATCACTACAAAAAATGCTGTAGATTTTGTTAAAAGTGCAGGTGACAATGTTGCCGCTACTATTACTGTGCATCATTTACTGTTTAACCGTAATCACATGTTAGTTGGCGGCATTCGCCCTCATTATTTCTGCTTACCTATTTTGAAACGCAATATTCACCAACAAGCACTAATTCAAGCCGCGGTCAGCGGAAACGCTAAATTTTTCTTAGGTACAGATTCAGCTCCACATGCAAAACACGCTAAAGAATCAAGTTGTGGCTGTGCTGGCTCTTATACTGCTCATGCAGCAATAGAATTATATGCTGAAGTGTTTGAACAAGAAAATGCATTAGATAAATTAGAAGCATTTGCTAGTTTAAATGGCCCAAAATTTTATCAACTACCGGTAAATACAGATAAAATCACGCTAATTAAAAAGGCATGGCAAGTACCAGTAACATTAACTTTTGGCAACGACGTTGTTGTTCCTATTCGAAGTGAAGACAGTATCGCTTGGCAAGTGGAAGACTAGGTTATGAAGTTATTTGTAGATGATCTTACCGTTATTGATTTTTCTTACCTTTGTAAAGACCGCGGTATAGTGGGTGAAAGTTGGATTGTTGATGTGCTGCTTGATGGTTCACTGAATGAACAATCAATGGTGTTGGATTTTGCCATTGTGAAAAAACAAATCAAAGCAATAATTGATGATGCCGTCGATCATAAGTTGTTATTGCCGACACAAGAAAAAGTGTTAACTGTTAAAGATTCAACTCATCACCAAAATCACCTTACTCTCGATTTTTTAAGTCAACGAGCGAGTTATTATTTACAATCTCCTAAGTGTGCTTTTGCTTTAATAGACTGCTTAGAAATTAACATTGCATCGGTTACTGAATACCTAAATGAAATTATTATGGCCGAGCTGCCAAGTAATGTGCAGGGATTAACTTTAACGTTGCGCCCTGAAAATATTGCAGGTGACTATTACCATTATACCCACGGTTTAAAGCTTCATGATGGCAATTGCCAGCGTATAGCACATGGTCATCGATCTAAAATCCAAATTTTTGTAGATGAAATAAAAAGTAGTCAGCTTGAGAAACAATGGTGTAAGCGCTGGCAAGACATATATATTGCAAGCGAAGTCGACAGGGTAGCTAAATCTGAAATTGAACTCTCAGAGAAGGCAATGTTAAATGTTACACCCGATCACCAATATTTTAGTTACACCGCACCGCAAGGTCGATTTGATATCGCAGTTGAAAGCAAAGTTCTTGATGTTGTAGATTGCGACTCAACAGTTGAATTACTTGCTGACTTTATTGCTAGACAATTGCATAAAGAACGACCAAAGAATAATATTAAAGTTATTGGGTATGAAGGTGTTGCTAAAGGGGCTATTGTTAGTGTTTAAAAAATCATTATTATGCAGTGGATTAGCTAGTTTAGCTGTTATATGTTCAAGTTTGTGCTCAAGTTATGTAACGGCAAGCTCCAGCATTGAATTAGCGGGAGAAATAAAGCAGGGCGGTTTAATCGTTGGAAAAACGGACTCAGTAAATAAAGTCACTTTAAATAGTAAACCATTAGCGGTTTCTGACAATGGCGATTATGTATTCGGGTTTTCTCGTGATGACAAGGCTAGTTATAATCTTGTTATAACACAGCCAAGTGGTTCTCAGGCAACAAGAACATTAATCCCTTCAAAGCGTGATTATAAATTACAACGCATTGAAGGCATTAAAAAAAGCATTATGGAACCTAATCCCAAAGCTGTTGCTAGATCACAACAAGATAGCAAGCAAATAAAAACGGCTCGTAAAGTTTCTAGTAATATAACTAGCTTTGCAAATGGCTTTATTCCGCCAATTACAGGCACTATTACTGGTGTTTATGGCAGTCAGCGTATTTATAATGGTGTCCCTAAAAGGCCTCACTTTGGTTTGGACTATGCCGGAAAAATTGGTGACCCTGTTAAAGCTCCTGCTTCAGGTAAAGTATTGCTTTGGGTACCCGACATGTTTTATTCTGGTGGTACGATGATCATTGATCATGGGCAAGGTGTCAGTTCAACCTTTTTACATCTAAGTCATTCATATGTAAAACAAGGTGATATGGTAACACAAGGTGATGTTGTCGCTTCTGTTGGTAATAGCGGTAGGGCTACAGGACCGCATTTAGATTGGCGTATAAATTGGTTTGATGTAAAAATTGATCCCGCATTGGTATTAAAAATTAAAACACGATAAAAATAAAAAACAATATTAAGAAAATAAATAATGGGCTTTAATCGAATTAAAACACTATTTAAACAAGTCGGCTTCAGCCTATGTTTGATATTGCCTGTTCAAAGCCAAGAGTTTTCAGTTGGTTGGGAGCTTTGGTATCCATATCAATTTCATAATGAAAATAATGAACTTACCGGTGTTGATATCGAAGCTTTTAATTTAATTTCCAAAAAAGCTGAAATGTCTATCTCATATGTAGAAATACCTTGGCAACGTCACCTTATGTATATTAAAAGTGGCATGATAGATGTTGCATTTGGTGCTTCTTACACTAAGGAACGTGAACAGACTGCCTATTTTTCAATGCCATACCGTAAAGAGTCAGTTAATTTTTTTGTTAGAAAAGGAACATCTCAATCAATAAAATTAGAGAAATTATCAGATCTCATTAACAGTGAATATCTTATTGGCGTAGAAAACGGCTATTTTTACGGTAAAGAATATAAAAAGTTAAAGACTGTTCCAGGGTTTATTTCTCGAATAAATAGTGTTCTAGATATAGAACAAAATGTAAAAATGCTAATGAAAGGGCATATTGATGGTTTTTTTGCTGATCCTATATCGATGAGATCTTTTGTTAAA
>Ga0209081_1000045_pt1 | contig 62483 bp, 61 predicted proteins | sample GOMGulsemesocosm_4_FD_184636 | JGI IMG/M metagenome (GOLD analysis project Ga0209081, IMG submission 184636) | Methane-oxidizing microbial communities from mesocosms in the Gulf of Mexico - GOM15B Gulf of Mexico (SPAdes) (version 2) | ecosystem: Environmental > Aquatic > Marine > Cold seeps... | reverse complement strand
AGTATTTCCTTTTTTTCCCTTGCAAGCTGCATCACCATTACAAGCAACAAAATCATCAACTGCTTCCATTTTTGTATCTATTGAGTCAAGAAAATCTTTTGCTTTTCCAAATCCCTCTTTAATTGCACCATCTTGTAATTCGAAATTAAATTTTTCTGCCCCTGTTGCACCTTTGGTTAAATTACTCCCAATACTACAAGCGTTTTGTAATAAAGCTTGCATTGTTCTAGCCCACTTTTGAATCTTTGCAAATACGTCAGACACAGCAGGTAGACTATATGCAAGTCCAATTAAAATCCCCCATGCAAATGCTGCACCTGCATCTTTCAGTTGGCTCTCTATATCATCAAGCCCGAGCAAGGCTAAAAATCCACCCTCTAAGCTAATTCCATTACATCCGACATTATAAGTTGGTGTACGTCCTTTTGTCCAAGGTGCAAAACCATTTGAAGTTGATTTAAACTTGATTTTAATTCCTCCACCAGTAGCGTATTTAATTCCACTAGAAGGATCTTCCCATGTACCTGAATAAGTACTATTAGTAAGCAAGATATCACTCAAACTACTTGCAGATACAATGACAGGAGAAAGCATTGTTGCTGCTAGAAATAGAGCGACACTTCTTTTATATAATTCTTTCATTTTCATCCTTTTATTTTTTTATTTCTTTCAAATAACTCTCACCTAAAAACTCTTTAACATAATTCTTTCCGTAATTACTACTTTCTGCCCAACCTTTATTGGTGTTTAAATCTGTATCTTTTATAATTCCTTGATTTCGCATGTACATTAAAATCATTTTATTAACTCTCGTAGCACTTCCTCTTCCATTGAATATAGTTCTTGCAGTATTTTTTTCTTTATTAATAGCAACTAATGAAGGTGATGTATGAATACCAAAACGTTCAAATTCCTCTTTATTAACACTCATTTTAAATTTATTTAATATAGAAAATTCATTATTATGGTCTTGAGCAATTTTGTAAGATTTCATAGATTTTTCATTTTTAAAAATGAATTGAATTTTTATTTTTCCATCTAGTGCTTTTAAAAACTTTGCAATATTATCAAGAGCATATAAGTCCATGTCTTCATTTAATCCAATAAAATAGATAAAATTAACCTTGTCTAAGTTTTTTTCGAGCACTCTTTTTTCTATTTTGGCCTTAAGTACTGTTCCATATCCAGTTGTATTGTTAAAATTCATAGTGTTATAATTTACAGGATATGCTGCATCTCCAAATTGTGTAATTGCTGCCACATCTGAAGCAGCTCCTTTGGATATACTCTCTAGATATTTCGCGTACCACCTTTTTTTCTTATATGAAGTTTCTAAACTAGGATTACGTAGCCAATTAAAATATACTGGCACTCTTTTAGCTTCTGCAATAACTGGCATTTGGAAACAATCAGCACTCGAATTAATAATACACTCCTCTCCTTTTTCATTTAACATGTATTTTGGTTGAGGATCATATTCTTCTTGTAAAACAGCTAATATTTTTTCTTGAGTTTCTAACTGTTTTTCCATTAATAATTTTATGTCTTTTAATAAACTAGAATTAAAAGGTTCTTTTTTGCTGCTAGTATTCTCTTCAGCTTCTGGTGTAATATTTGATTCACCATAAGCAAATCCTTTTTTATTATTACTAATGTCAATCTTCGATTCTTTGGTATCTTCGTTATTGTTAGGTAGTAATATATTTGTTGCTTCATCACTTGCATTTAAGTTTAAAACCAATATAATACTTACAATTAATAATGTTAATATTCTCATTACAATCCTTTTTATTAAAATGTATTGTAATATTAATATACTATTACTTAATAAACATATAAAAAGGTATTATAATGGCTAATAAAAAGAAAGATGTGGCTGAAGAAGATGAAAAAGTAATAAAATCAATTAATATGTATAAAACCAGAAGAGATAAAGTAGACAATTACATCGCTCAAAATGGTGGATATTTTGGTGATATTGTTGAAGCAGGAATTGATTTATTTTTTGAAGCATTGGAAAATGGAAATAACGTCATGATTGAAACTCTAGGGTTAGAAGATCCAGAAAATACTATTCTTATTCCATTGCCACTTTACTTGGAAATGAAGGGATTATCTCATACTCAAGTGAAAAACCTTGAAAAGCAAAAGAAAGTTATTATTAAATCTTATTCAGAAAAAAGTGCTAAAGGTAATATCTCAAAAAATAGATTTGTAGTCCTACATATAAAAAATCCTGATTTTTATCAAGGTAAGGTCGCGCTATTAGAAAAAACTCAAATTAATTTTCAAGACCAACTTGACGAACTAAGAGAAGAACTTCGTAAATCTAAAGTATAGTTTTAAATAACTATACTTGTCTAAAATAGAACCTTTACATAAATTTTAATAATGTTTTCCCTCATATACGTAAAGTGTTCTATTGCTTAATATCCACTCATCACATTCTTTTCTGTTCGTAAGAATGTAACTATATAGCTCTTCAATTTTTACAAGTATATCCTGCGAGAATACTTTATTTGATATTTTCATTAAAAAAATATTTTCATTAATTTGCTTTTCGATACCGCCTACATCCTCATATAAACCCACTACATGACATATTTTATCAAACTGCATGGATAATCTTTCGTAAATTTGAGTGATTCCATCTTTTTTCATTTGAAAGACATCATCTTTATTTTTTCCAGAAAACTCAAAATCATAAGATAAAACATTCGCATAATCAGATTTCTTGAGTGAGGCAATTTTAGTAACCTCAACACCGATATTTTTGAGTATACTTGTAATGTTATCTCTGTTCCCAAACATTGTTTCATACAAAATTGTTCTAAATCTTTTCCTATCTGAAAAATTTGACCAGGCAATATGTTCCATAATAAATAAATCAGAATAATCTAGACTTGTTCTATGGTTTAAATATGCAGACATTTTTAATATCTCAATGGCATATCCAAACTTTCTATCAGAACAACTCACTCCTTCTTTTACGGTATTTGCAATTAAATCAAGGTAAATAGACTCAAATTCATCAGTCATAGTAATTTCTCTTGCATTATCATAGCAGTAGTCGATGTCATCTAAAGAAAAATGTACTGGGAGTTCTTTTGATGTATCAAAATCTTTATTAATGAACTTTTTTCTGTTTTCTCTACTTTGAATTCTAAGTATTTCAATTCTAAACATTAACCTATCATCAAACGGCTTAACCATATCACCTGTTGGAAATTCATTTGATGCACCAAATGCACTTCGTAGATTAACTTTTACAGCTTTACCATTAACCGTGAAATACCTCTCATTCAATACAGATAATAAGGATACTAATAAATTATCTCTTGATTTAAATAATTCATCAAAAAGCACAAAGTGAGATTTCACAAAAGAATCATCAGCAGATTGGTCAGCACCGAGAAGTTTTTCTTCTTTTGTTTCATGTGTCATTTGGATTTCCCAAAGTTTCGTATCTTTAATTACAGAAGTAATCATTCTTAAAAAATAAGTCTTTCCCACACCTGGTTGCCCAATTAAAAACATATGGTGTTTAGAGAACATTGCAAGTAGAGTTAACCTAATAAGCTGTTCACGCTCAATAAACTTTGTTTCCAACGAATTTATCAACTCTATTAAATCTGCTTTAAAATCTTTTTCTTCGGCAGGTATACTATTAACTTGCATCTTTTGCCTCCTCACTTTCGTTAATTGCGTCAATCTTAGCTATTTCTTTTTCTATTAGAACTTCCATTTTTGTCAAGTTCTCAATCATTTCTTCTTCTTTTAATTTAGGCATTTCAATTCGCCCATAAGGTTCATCTTGAAAGGGTAGCTCTACTCTATATTTTTCCCCTGCGTGCATCATATATGCTTGACCAACCCCTAGCTTTTTAAGATGGTCAGGAGTAACCAACTCTTCATCTTTAGTCTCAATCATGAATCGTCCATCACTAACACTCCCAGTTTGAGCAGTATAGTTATAACTATGTTTTCTCTTTTTACCTAAATTTTCTGCCATGTATTCTCTTGCAGTTTTTGAATTCGTTCTTAGGTAAAATAATGTATTAACACAATCCTCTACTACTTCAGCAAGATCCGTTCCAAGTTTGTATTTAATATCTCCTCGTGATTGAGTATATCCACCAATAGTCATTCCCAATTGAGCAGATTTATTATATAGCTCCTCTATTCCAGGATACATACATGTTTTTGCTTCATCAATTAATAGTCCAACTCTTCTACTCATTCCTCTACCAGATGAACCAATAAGTCCAAATACGCTCTCAAACATTTTTAGAATAATTTTTAAAACCATCTCTGATACTTTTTGAAATTTTAAGGGAGCAGGTTGAACAACACAAATCAAACCTTTATCTTGTCTAAATAATCTATTAACTATCGGGTTAATTCTAACAGTACATAGTAGTTGTCCTATCTTTCCAGAAGATAGTTGAGTTAATAGTGTAGTTAGCGAAGTAGATACCTTCACAAAGAAACCTTCATCAATGGATTTCAAGTCACGCATTAAACTTACTGCTTCACCTTTAAGATACTTCAATCTCGATACTAATTTATCATCATTGAGTTTTGTAATTGCAAACGTTGACATGGTAGTAATTAAAAACTGAAGATTTTCAAAGTTTGAATAATGAGCCAGTTCTTTAAAAGTAATTAAAGTCCTATCTACTGCCATTGCATATTCCGTAGCACTATGTTTTCTTATAGGCTTTCTTTTAGTATTCATTCTCTCAGCGATATCAGGAAGAATAATATTGTTTAATTTATCATATCGTGCAGTTTTCTCCCCTTTAAGCTCCATCAGCTTATAGTAATTGATTAACTCATTATTTACTCTATCTTTTACTATTGAGCCGTCAGCATCATTTACTGCCTCTAGAAACTCTAAAGAATATAAAATAGATAAAATAACTTTATAGGAAAAATCTGCAAAGAAGTCTGAATCTGAATCTCCATTACCTTTACAAAGTAATTGAACCATAGATGCCACTTCTTCATTCTCTAATGCATATAACGGATTAAAACAATCAGTATAGTCTGAATAAACAGGTGCGATGTAAAAGATATCTTCTGTTCGTCCCGCTTCACCTGCGAATTCAATAATCCAACTAAGGATTTCTTGCCCTTCTCCCCCTTTAGGATCAATTACAACTACATTCCAATTATTTAATATCATTTGTCTTACATGTGAAGCTAATAATCTAGATTTCCCAACTTGAGAAGTTCCATATACAAAATAATGATTAACCAATTTTTTCCATTCCAAATAAATAGGTATGATTTCTTTGGTTGTATTTAAATCAATACCAATTCCGACAAACAAGCCCTTAGTGATATCCACTAGTTTTTTTTCTTCACATAACTTCTCTTTATTTAGTTCATCTAGTTGAGCTTGTTTTTTTATAAGTACTGAGGCCGAAAATGTTTTATTCTTTGAACCTTTTTCAATTTGTCTTTTTAGGGCATTACATTTATCTCTGATTTCTAGATAACTTTCAAATGCATCAACAGATTTTTTACTACTTAATATGTTACAAAAATTTTCAAAGAACTTGTTTTTCATTTAGTCATCCAAACTTTTACTTCTTCTAGTTAATACATGTTCTAGTGCGTCTTCCTCACTCATTCCATCTGAAGTAAGTGACATCATCCAAGCCCCCTCGCCTATTAATAAACCATAAGTGTTTTCCATATTAAGAATTTGTTCTTTATCTGAGGGTTTAGTTGTGTAAAGCCAATAAGACAATGAATCCACTTTTAATAAACCTACCGTGTAACTTGAACCATATTTAATTAAAAACTCATTGTATCCGTCCCTTGGTGCAACTGATTTCATTAATGCAATTTGACCTGCGTTCATAGTTAATTTTCCAGTGTCAGCAGCTTCATCAATACTTTCAGGTTCTTGAGGTAAGAATATTTTAAAACTTGCACCTTCGAACATAACCTCAGCACTTGAATTTAAGAAAAAATCCTTGATGTATTGTGTAATAATCATAAGCAAACCACCGTATTTTCTTAGCCTTCTACTTAACTCTTCAAGGAAAGAAACGAACATAGGTTTTTTGAGTAAAATTGCTGCTTCATCAACTCCAATTACTTTTCTTTTATCTTGTCTAAAAAATGCCTCGTTTGCCATTTGATGAAGAACTACCATTGATACAATCTCAAGTAAATCTTCTCCTTTTTTCATAAGCTCTTCCATTTCAAAGCAAAAGTAATCAGATTCAAATTCTAAGTTATTGACTCCATTAAAATAATCAAAATTTTTCCCTATATGAATTTTCCCTTCGCCTTCATCTCTTTTCACATAATCATGTAATCCAACAATTATCAATTCAAGTGTTTTATATATCAGTTCTTGGTCATCATTTTTGTATTTATCTTTTAGCTCAACCAAATAATCCCATACTGTTTGCATTCCTGCAGCGTATTGTTGTCTATCAAACGCCACTTGAATTGCTTCTTCAATCAAAGTAACAATAGCTTTTCTTTTTAAATCATCTTCGCTTAAACTGACTTCACTGTGAGAAGATTTTAAATCCATTTTAAGCATATTCCCAATAATAGGAACAATAGTCGTTAGTTCTTCTTCATGAACTATTTCATGTAACTTATCACTGTCATCATCTAGTCTAACTTTCTTAGTTGCAATATTTGTAAAGAAGTTTAGACATAATCTTCTTCCTTCTTCAAATTGAATAAACTGTCCACCAACTGATTTGATTATCTTTTTATAACTTGATCCAATATCAACCAATCTAACTGCTTGACTTGCTGCAACTGACATTAATCCAATTTCATTCACAAAAAAAGATTTACCCGAACCTGGGGGACCAATAATAATAACATTGTAGTTTTTAGTACTCTCAAAAAAATCAACAGCCATCACTTGTCCAGTTCTATCTGGCATCATTAAATTTGGTGCACCGAATCCTTTATTTCCAGAAATTAATGGTGCAATTTGTGAGTTATTACTTTTAAATAGAACTCTAAACCTCTTAAGGTTATCTCTTACTATTTTCGAATACTGCAGGGGATGAGACATTAAAAAAGTCTGGAATGCTATTGGAGAATATGATTCTTCTTTTAGTATCCACCCATTACCTTCTTGCGAAATTTCTTTAAATTTCTTTTTAATTAAAGATATTGATGATTTTAAACTTGTTTCGTTATTATCAAGAATAGTCAAACTCCACATTGCATTTAATGGGTATTCATTAAATTCTTCTATGTATCTAACAATGTTTTCATTCTCTTCTCGTTTATGTTTAATGTTAGGACGTTGTTTTTCTAATTTATCAGGAGCAAAATGTATTTGTCCAATATTATGTTGCGCTTTCTTAGATGTCTTTTTAGCATTTTTCTCTGCATCTGAAAAATCAATGACTAGCGAACACATAAAAGGAGAAGCAATAGGCATTTTAAAATCTTTTCCAAATGGGTCAAAGAATGCAGATTGGAATTCAAATATTGATAATCTTTTAGGGAATTTTTCCGTTGTTAGAGTAGCAGCAGTCCAAGACTCCCCAAGTTTAAACGTACCATTATTTTCATGAAGTTTAATCCTAGCTCCTGTACACATTTGAGCATTCATCACTTGATGTTCGTCCACAAACGTTTCACTGATTAAATCTTCTGGTTTTACGAATTCAGATATAGTAGCTATTAATTTATCTGGCTTCATATCCCTTGCATTATAATTTACTAATATATTTTCAACATTCACATAAACATCCATAATTTCTTCTTCAGGAGTTTGACTAGGAAATAAAATTGAAATAGTATTCACAAAATTTCTAATTCGAGCACCATTTCTACCAATTGAATTTGAAGACCAGTTTTTATATGAATCTGCACGCTTCTCAATTAGTTCCTTGAGGATATCTCTTCGTTTAACTATAACACTTTCATCAACATTGTGTACTTCCTTAAAAGCATCTATATAATTATCAATATTTCTACTGGCGTAAGTATTTATGTGTACTATGGCATTAGCAGAATTATCTGTATAAAAAGAGTTGAAAAAGTTGTGCATATCTCGTTCATTATCATCTCCTAAAAATACAGGAGGAGTAACTTCCAATATAATACCTTTAGATCCATCATTCATTGTATATAGAGTTTTAATCTCTCCATTAGCCAAGGTAAGTTCTTCTGCATACTTGTAAAACATTAATTGAGAAACTGTACTTTGTTGACTTAAAGCATTGATTTGCTCTTCTGGTGCTCCTGATGTCTTATCGGACACTTCTTTAATTGATATCATAGAAGTTAGGAAATTTTTTGAAAATATCTTAAATTTTTCAAAAGGTGTTTTTTCTTGAAGTGGTGAGGTCATTACTTTTTATCCCCACTTTCATTGTTTAAAAAATTTATTACATTCTGTTCAAGTTTTATTTTTTTACTTGGTACTTCAGTTATTGTTTCATTTAATTTTTTCAAATGAAAAGGAATATGTTTCATATCAGAATCAGTTATAAAAGAATCTCTTCTTGTTGGTAGATTTTCGCCAATTATGAAGTCTGGTTCTTTTACCCAGAAATTTATATTTCTTTTATTATAAAGGTTATTATATTTGTCTTTATATGGTGCAATCCATGCTTCAGCATACTGTCCCATGTCAACTACGTTATCGTATTTAGGAACATTATTAACTACAATAAGAGGACGTTGTGTTATAACCTTCTTAACAACCTTTTTTGACTCTTTCGGAGTCTCTACTTCTTTTGATAAGTCTAATGAAATACATCCTGTGAATGCAACTGTTATAAGTGGTAATAAAATTAAGTTATTAAGTTTCATTAAAATGCCTTCTTAAGTGGAAATTTTTCGTAAGATTTTTTATTGGCTTTAAGTTTCTTACCAACAATATCATAGGGATTTTCTGATATTCCTGCGTCTGAATAATCGTTGCCCTCTTCTTCTGAAGCAGTTTGATTTTCTCCAAGAGTAAAAAAACTAGAAACCCCACATCCTTGTAAAAACATGGACAGCACCACACTCATTAAAACTAGTCTTAATTTATTAGTTAACATAATCTTCTACCTCCTCGAACTCTTCTTCAAATTTTTCAACATCAGCAGGAATGTATTTTTCTACTTTTAATTTTTCCCCACCTTTAAATGCAACTACAACTTGTCTCCCTGGTCTAAAACTCACAAGTGGATTTAATCCATCAAGATACTTCAACCAGTAGTCACCCATCTTGTCAACAATCTTACCACCTGCATTACTAGCTACACCACTAGATGCATTTCCAATTTGAAAAGCATTATCAGAGCTTGAGTCGCTTTTTGCAGATTCAGTTAATATGCTCAATCCAGTTTCAAGAATGGCTAAAGGAAGTGCTTTTTCCATGATTTCACCCTCTTTTGTTACGAGCCTTCCCTTGACACCATAAGAACCAACCTCATCATATACCCAACCAACAATTTGTTGGTCAATTTTGTAATGATTTCCTTCATCATCAATTAAGTTACACGAAATATTTGAAACTGTTACATGTCCCCTAGATGAAGTAAAGTCACCTTTTCCAACTGCTTCAAGCCCACAATCTGTTAAGTCAAGTTCTTTATTATTCGCAATTCTTATTTTTGAATCAATTGACAAGAATATTGGAGTTGTTTCTCCATCACCTTCTGATAAAGTTTTCAAATCTCCACCAGTAATAATTGTTGCCTTCGCAAAACCCTGTCTCAAGTCAAACTCTTTTACTTTTTCTTCTTTTTTTACAGGTAAATAGTTTGCCATTGTTGATAGGTCATTTGTATTCTCAACTTCAAGGTCTTCATACTCATATTCTATGACACGATTATTGGTAGGTGCTTGTTTCTGTGTTGCTGCTTGAAGAGGTGGAGCATTTTTACCATGCTCTATTTTTGATAAAGAAAATAATTTACTTGGATCTAAATGCTTTAGTTTAGTGCTACTTGCTTGTAATTTTCCATCTTTTATTTCTTGTTTAATTGCATCAATACTTTTTTGATTAGTAATTTTACTATCTAAAAGTTGGCTATTTGTACTGTCAATTCTTTCAATTAGTCCCTTTTCTAATGTGACTTGCTTTTCTTGAAGAGTTTTATCTCCATCTTGAACTACTTTTTTAATTTCGTTTGCAGAATTTACTACTGCTGTAGTCAAGTCTTCGAGGCCTTTTTGTAACTCTTCCACATTTTCACCTATGGAGTCTTGTTTCATTTTAGCTTTGGCTTTCCAAATTTCATCATCATTCAATTTTATTTCACTGTTTAGTTTTGTCTCAACAGTTTTTTCAATAACAGCAGGTTGAGGTTCATTTGCCAATAATCTGTATGCAGTTTTATAAAAAACTATAACTACAAAAGCAACAATAGGGATAACAATAACCCACTTCCCTATTTTTAACTTTACAGCTTTATTAATTTTTTTATCTTTGTCTGCATGAGTATCAAGAAGATAATCATCTTCCCCCTTAAACCAACTTTTCAATCCATCAAAAAATTTCATATTAAACCTTTAATTTATTTCACCATAATAATATAGTATAAATTATTAATTTACTATAAATTATTAATATAACTTGTCCGATTATTGATTGTTTTAATTCTTTTGTTATTTAGAATGGTTTAGTATGCTGAATTATAGTACTTTGATTACTCTTTATTCGTAAAACAATTTTGTAGCCAGATCATAGTGACATTCATAACACAATTAAAGGCTTTACCTTATATATGCTAATATTAAAGCAATTTTTTAGTTTCTACTATATATTATAATTAACAAAAAGGCTTTATATGGATTTCATTACTTCTTCAATTTTAGGTGGAGTACTATATGACTCACTAAAATTTGGTGCAATTAAATTTGGTGGATTAGTTAGAGAGAAATTAAGAAAATTCTCTTTTTCAGATGAAGAATTAAATATTCTTGAAAATCTTGTAGAATCAAATTCATTAAACAAAGAGTCCACGATTGAAGAAATTAACTCTATATTAAACTCTTCAATGGAAATAACACAGCTCTTAGATAAAAAGAATTCATCAGTAACTCAAATTAATAAAGTTAAAACTAATTATGGGGCTATAGTAGGAAGTAATACTGGCGAAATAAAAATTGATATAAAGAAATAAAATGAGTGTAGAACAGACTAATGAAATTCCTAAAAACTATGGTGCAGTTGTTGGGAAAATGGAAGAAGGTTCAGAGCTAAATATTTTCAATTGTACTCCTGCCAATAAAGAAAGTCAACTACGAAATATTCTAAACTGTCTATTGGAAGTTCCTATTTACAATGATTCAGAGTTAGATAAATCTGCATATACTATTGATAACAAATTAGATTATAACAATGTTGAAAAGGACTGGTTAGAAATAATTACAGAAGAATTCTTTTTGTTTGAATCAACCATAAATGATACTTTTAAAAATAGTATAGATGGAATACCTCCCAAAGGAAGATTCTTACTACAAATGCAAAGATATTATAGAAATGCAAAAACTGATTTAAATTTAGATTCAAATTCTCAAGAAGAAATTAGACAAAATAGTACAAACATTTTAAATAAAGTTTTTGAATATATCCATTCTTTTTTAAAAAGTAAAAATGAAATATATGAACACTTTGATGAAGATAACATCAAAATTTTAGTAGCTTTTGGGTTTGTTGAATGTAAAATTCTTGAAAAGCCAAAAGGTTAGTTTTGATACTAATAGATAATAATAATCCTCTTGACTCGATTTACTATACTGCATATAAATTTTTAGAAATGAGCAAACAAGAAAACATAACAATATTCGATGTAGAAAATACATTTGATACGTTAAATAACTATTTAGAAAATAAAATTGATTTTTCCAAATACTTATTAATTATTGATTATTTATTTATCAATAATTTTATCAAAATAAAAAAGAATGGGGAGTTAGAAATTAATGTATTTAAATAATTTAATCGTCTATTCTGATGAATTAGAAACAGAAATAAGAAATATTAAATTCAATAAAGGTTTAAATTTAATCGTTGACTCTGGAAAAGATCAAAAAAGTGGAAATGACATAGGTAAAACAACTTTTCTTAGAGCAATAGATTTTTGCTTTGGTTCTGATTTGAAGGAACTTTATTACGATAGAGATGAAAAAAAAGAAAATATAGAGATAAAAGATTTCTTGATTATCAATAAAATCTCATTTACTTTAAATATTGGTTATCAATTAGATACAACAAATTTCACTCTTAAAAGATGGTTTACTGGAAAAGTTGACAAAAATGGTAAACCAGAAATAAAACAATCTATAAATAGTGAAAAAGCTATTGGAATAAGAACATATGCGGAAGATTTAAATAAGATAATTTTCAATGTATCAACAAAGCCATCTTTTAGACATTTAATTCCAAAATTTATAAGAGAAGATAAGGACTCCATGGGAAGTCTACTTAGATTTTTATCAAGCTATACAACTAATGAAGAATATAATTCTATTCATTTATTATTATTTGGTTTTTCTAATAGCGATTTATTCATTGAAAAAGCTGATTTAACAACTAAAGTTAAAACGGATACCAATAAACAAACTGTGTACAATACAGATTATGGGAAAAAAAATAAATTAGAAGCAGAAATAAAAGTTAAACAATCAGATTTAGAAAAAATTACAAAAAATTGCAACGCTATAAAAAAGAAAATATCAAGTATAAGTAATTTAGAAACAGACATAAGAGAATTAAATGATATTGTTATTAAAATTAATGAAATCAGTAACGAAATATCTCAAAATGAGTTTCACATAAGTAATATACAAAAAAGTATTGAAAGATTATCAAATGAACAAGTTAATGTAGATATACAAGCAATAGAATTGTTGTATAAAGAAATAAATTCTTATAATGACACATTACATAAAGATTTTAGTGATGTTATAAAATTCCATAATCAAATGATTGAAAATAAAATATATTTTTCAAATAAAACACTATCAAAAAAAGAAGTTGAATTAAAAAAGTTTATGGAAGAAAGACAATATTTAATATCCAAATATGAAATTACAAAAGAAGATACTGATAATAAACTTTTTGATGAATTAAATATTTTAGATGAACAACGAATGGATATTTCTAATCAGCTAAAAATTAAAGAAAATGTACTAACTAAATTGACAACATTAAAAACAAATATTACTACAAATGAAAAAAGGCTAAACGAAATAATAACTATCATTAGCAAAGCAGAAAGTGCTATCAAGGAAAACATAAATATTTTTAATAAATATTTTTCAACCTATACTAAAAGACTTTACAACGATGAATACTTTATTTATCCTAAAGAATCAATTTCTGAACCATTTGAAGTTAATAATAAGTTAAATCCAGGGGATGGGAAGAAGAAAGCATTTATTACTGCATTTGATTTAGCTTATGCTTCATTTATCAATGAAAAGAAAATTTCATCTTTTCCGAGATTTATAGCAGAAGACCAACTTGAGCTCATTGATACTCCTCAACTTGAAGAATTATTTAACATTTCCAAAGAAATAGAGTGTCAATTAATAATTCCTGTATTAAATAGTAAGATTTCTTCAATTCCAAATCTTACTGCATGTGAAATACTTCAATTATCAGAAACAGAAAAATTCTTTAGATTTTGATTTAAACTACTCCAGTAAAAAATCTAAATAAATCTAAATAAATTTTAGAATATATTAGCAATGAAAGTAGTATTCATACAATACATTTCATATAGATTTAATGGGTGTCATTCATGAAGCAGAAGAAGATAAACCAGCATAATAATTTACAGTCCCTACCCTCTTCTTAACTAAATCGTCTAAATCTATCAAAAGAAACCTCAAGTTATTACAAAAAACTATTCAAAAACACTTCAAGTTTTTAAACAGAAGAATCCATTTCTTACAACAATCTTTTTAAAATATCTCTTTATAGTCCAAACGTTTTCTACGTTCTTCATTCTAAAATCTTCAAAAAGGTATATAGCCATTTCTCTTTCATAGGGTTATCTCGAAGTAAGTTACAAATTAATTGTTTTCTTCCAAGTGTTGATAAGTATTTATGATTGATAAATACTTATAAATTATGTTTAAAACATATTCATTTTGGAACAAGTTTTACTTTAAAAGAGGTTGTTGAACGGTTAAATAGAGCTAATAAGTGACAGCTAGCCTACTCATCAGTGCGTTCCGTATCATTTGTTTAATTTACAACCTATACTAACAATGCCTTATCAAAGTTTATTGTATTCTCATTATCATTTTTTGATGAATGTGACAGTGTCCGTATCTTCAAACTTGAAAGTCTCTCGTTTAACTGTGTCCGCACTATCTGTAAACGCAAACTCCACGGTAAATATAGTAAGCAAAATAAATAAATTATACAAATATCTCATAAGTACCCTTTAATAATATTACTTGAAATAATTAATTCAAAATAGAATAAACTGAATTTATCTATATTCATATAATTATTAGCCACATAAACAAGTAAATTACTTCGACTGAGAACTGGGAATCTATTTTCTAGTTAGATAGGTATCTACTACTATTTCGTGTGATACACTCTACACCTAAAGTGTGAAGCTTCCTATTCCATCAACTTAAGCTGATTTGATGATAGGCATTGAAAGGTCGTGTATCCCACGAGCCTTAATATTTATACTTGCAATGTAATCAGCGTTACCACTGTGATTACAAGATTTACATATAAAAACAGATTGACTTTCTCTATTTTTAGAGTCTATAGTCCCACATTCAGGACATTTTTGACTGGTATATTTAGGATCAACTTTTATAAGTTGATTTCCATTTTGATTTAATTTATAATTTAACATTTCAAAAAACTTTCCCCACGACTGTTGCAATATGCTTCTATTAAGTCCTGATTTTTGTTTTACATTTTTACCTGGTGTTTCCCTATCTCCTTTAGAAGATTTACTCATATTTTTAATTTTTAAAGCTTCAACTATTACTGTTTTATACTTTGACATTTTTTGAGACTCTTTATGTAAAAAATCTTTTCTTTTATTTGAAATTTTCAAATGTTTTTTCTGAACTTTGAGTTTTAGCTTTTTGTAATTATTACTTTGAGGTGTTTTATCCCCTTTAAATCTACTATGCTGTTTATCGGATAATTGTTTCTGTAAGAGTTTTAATCTTTTTAAATCTTTAGTAAAATTAATAGGTTTAATATAAGAATCATTACTTAATGTTGCGAACCTAGTTACTCCCATATCAATTCCAATAGTCTCATTATTGTCAGACTCGGCAATATCTTGAAACTCTGTTAATACAGAGGCATGAAAATAATTTGCTTCAACTGAAACGGTTACAGTTTTAATTATTGTAATATCTCTATGTATTTTTGCTTTAACCCATCCAATCTTTGGAAGATATATTTTATTTTTATCTTCATTTATTTTTACTCTTTGTGGATATTGAAAGGATTGTCTTGAATTATGTTTGGAGTGAAACTTTGGAAAACCTTTTTTATTGCCTTTTTTAAGCTCTCTGAAAAAGTTTTTAAAAGCTCTATCTATATCAAGGACAGATTCTCCTAATGCTTGAGAGTCTATATCTTTTAGCCAAGAAAACTTTTCATTTTTTTTCATTTGTGGTAAAAGTTTTTTTAAATCATATATAGATGTTTGGAGACCTAAATTATAGTCTCTTAATTTTTCATCTAACATGTAATTATATATAAACCGTACTGCACCAAAATGTTGAAATAATAAGTGTTTTTGAGATTTGTTTGGATAAAATCTTATTTTTACTGCTCTTAACATTACTACTCCTATTTATCCTTGTACGTAATCTTAACTAAAGACTTTGATATTTGTTAATTTTATTACATTTTGTAATATTTATTAATCAAATTTTTGTTAGCTTTAATAGATCTGCAAACAACATTCATACTTAAATAAAAAGGTTTTGTGATAATATTAACTAGTCCACTCAGTATATAATTAATATCACTGTTTCTTGGATAAAAATTTGACAACTATATGATTATATTCATCCTTCATTTTCACCTTCTACTGCTGTTCCTTCTAAATCTTTTTAAATCATCTTTTAATTCATCTAAATCTTTTTTGGAAAACTCTGGAACACCTCCACTATTTCTATTCACTGCATTAGACACCTCATTCAATTGTTGTGTCATCATATCATTACCTGAGGTATTAATACCACTAGTCATTCCTGATATTTTCTGTTCTTGATTCATTTGAGCGAACTCTTGTCTTACATCACCTTGCCTAAGAAGCTCTGCAAAATTTATGCCTCCACCGTTACCATGAATTGCATTAGCAGCAGTTTGTGAAAAGATACCACTACCTGACGTAGACAAATTTTGGTATGACTGCATTTGTTGTGTAGTTGGGACAGTTGGAGTCGATAGTGAATTTCCACTAAACGCACCACTAACTAGATCAACTAATCCTTTGCTGTACCAACTTTTATTAGGTGCAGGAGAAAACCTTTGTGGTGCGACTTGATTGTCATTTCTATCAAAATGTGCTTGCAATCCAGTTGTGTCACCTGCAGATGTAGGATTAACCAACGCGGCAGCTCCTCCTGCAAACTCAAGTATATTTCCAATTGTTTCTGAAGCATTGGCCGCTGCTGCTCCTAGTAATAATCCTCCCATTGTTTTAAATGCTGTTCCTTTCCAACCACCACTTGCTTTAATTTCTGGTTCAGTTACCCAGTTTTTAACTTTTTGATTATTATTGTGCATTTCATTATTATTTATGTTAGAATTACTTATATCTTTTTCAAAGGAGTTATTATGTTTATTGGAAATATCTTTGTTGGACCCTACCTCGGAGTTGCTATTATTTTTATTGCTATTATCGTTGTTGCTGCTATTGGTGGATTCATCACTGGAAAAAGAATTCCTTAAATCAGAAAATCCGTTCCATGTCGCTTTAGCACCCCTAACAATCGCTCCACTTTTAACCCTTTTACCTGATGAATCTACTTTAAACCCATCTTTATCCGCAATTTTAACCCCTTTGTCATTTTCATAACCTTGTAGTTTTCCATCAGTAAACACTGACTTTGCATTAGTTAAATCTGCCTTCACATCCTTTTGAGTAAACTTATTTAATGCGTGTGCCGCTACAGTGGCCCCTGCTATTGCCATAGTAGACATTGTTTGGCTTTCTCCATCTCCATCTTTTGGTGACAACTGATATCCAACTTCTGCAGCTACTAATGATGCTTCATTTCGTGGATCCATCATCCACTTAGCACCATCAGCACTTCTTGCATAGTTTGCCGCTTTCTTAACATTTCCTCCAAATCTTTCCATTGCTAATGTAGTCAAAGGATCCGTATTGTGAAGTTGCTTTTGATTATTATAAAAGTCTTCCTTTCTTCCAGTTGATACTGAGTCTACTGCACTAACCTGTACTGTTGGATTTTCGCCCAATGCACCTGAAATAGTCATTCCCGCTACACTTAATGCATTACTAGCACTCATATTATTCGCACTTGCAAAAGCTTTAGCTTCAATCCACTTTTTAGGATCTACTTTTCCATGTTCGTCTATTAGTCCTGATTTTTTCCATTCTTTTATTGCTGCGGCGCTTCTAGATTTCCCATCAGGTCCTTTGCTAATCATTTCTAAAGCTTTTTCAACAAAATCTTTTACGTATTGGGAGTTAGTAGCATTTTCCATTCCTTTAATATTTCCCATTTGCTGTTTCGCTTTAATAGCAGAATCTTTTTCATCATAAGTAGCAGCTTGTTCAATTCCACTTTGAGCTTTAATTTTTGCCATTGTTTTAGCAATATTAGAAAGTTCACCTAACTCAGACGAATCTTGATAAGGATTAGTTTTTGAATATTTCTCATAATTCTTTTTTGCAGCTATTCCTTTTCCAATTTCACTATCAACTCCTGACTCAGCTCCATATTGAATTGCTGTCATCTCTTCTTTAGTTAAGTCTTTTCTCCCAATTCCCAACATTTTATTCGCATTTATTCTACCTTGGTTGGCATTACCTTTTGAATACTGATTAAGTTCAGAATCAGACACACCATCACTTGTACCCATTGAACTTGCATCTTTAGCCATATTATTTAGTGCATTACCTCTACCGACTTTATTAGAGTTCCAGTTAGTATTATTTCTAAACTCAGAAGTATGATTATCGGTTGAAGCCATCACTTCTCCATCACCTTTAGCAACATTTGCTACAGAACCTACATTTGCATTATCTCCATAGCTCATACTTGTTAAATCTTTTTTAAGACTTGATAACGAATCTCCTCTTGCAACTCTTTTCGCATCCCATCCAGAAGTACTTCTCATACTATCTGTTTCATTAGTTGTGTGTCCCATTCTTGCACCATCTTGGAAACCAACAGTTTCAACTGAAGAAGTATTTGCAGAACTACCAAATCCTGCAGTTTTAGAGACATTTGACACTTGCTCTTTCATTGCCCCTTTTGAATAGTCATTCATGTTATTTTGAGATATCGTTGAACCAATTCCACTACTCATTGAGGATAAATCTTGAGTGAGTTGAGAATAATATTCAAATGGAGTTTTACCTGGTGGTAGTCCCGTTCCCATTGCATTCAATTTTTTCATTGCAGCTTCGTCATTCATGACATTTCCAACGGCTTTTTGTCTTGCAGATGATTTAGAAACAGCTTCTCTAGCTGTTTGCAAGTCATTGCCTGCATATCTTCCTGAGATACCTTGCAGTGAAGTTGCGGCTGAGGTAACATCCCCTTTTAAAATAATTGCAGGGATAATAAAAATTGCAGATATCCCTAAGATTCCACTAATTCCCTCCATTGTCGCGATGTAGTTTAAGTACTCTGGTATTCTCGTTACGGCAAAAGGATTGCCATTAAATGCCGTAAGCTTATCCGCAGCTCCTACTACAGCATAATATAGAACGAGATTATTTACAAGTGAAAGTGAAACTCTAATCATTTCAAATTGTATAAAACCTCCGAAATAATTCTTTGCTATTGCAGTTCCTTCCGTTAATCCTCGTGCTACAGCCATAACCATTGTTAAAATTGAAGCTGCTAATATTATCCCAAACATAAAATGCAATGCGTAAGGCAATATTTCAGCAGTCCATTTAAATTGCCCCAATCCCTCAGCTTGTATACGTGCCGTTGATTTCGCACCTGTAATATTATTTGCAATAGATTGTCCAGATATACCAGTACCTCTATAAAAATCATCTACTACTGCTTCTATAAGCGGTGCAACTGCAGCATTTTCAGCAAACATGGCAAGTTGTTCTGTTGTCTGTGCAAATACAGTAGATTGTATGTCTGATAATGCAATTTTCGATAAACCTGTTAATGCAGTAATATCTGGAACGCCAACAATTTCTGATATCTTACTTTCGATATCAGGAACCAATGCAGATAAAACATCTTTTATATTGTCTGTATAAAAAGTAGAACAACCTACTGTTTCTCCCTCAACGTCATATGTATCATCTACGCCAATTTCAGCAGGTGCAATTGCACTAAATACATCTTGAGATGGTGCTACAAGTTTGGTCTTAACCAAAGGATCTGAAACAGTTCTTGGAATAACACAACTTTCTATATATTTTTTCAAGTCTCTTTCTAAATTAGCTGAAGCTGTTGTTCCTATTGAATCAAATGAATAGTTATCCAATATCTTTGTAATAAATTCAAATCCACTAGAGAACCCTATATCTGAGAAACTAATTTTTCCAATATCTTGACTTCCATCATAGTTAACAGTATTCCCCTTGAACCCATCATCAATAAGCTCAATTAAATCTGAACTTATAGTTGTAGCGATTGAAGGACTCATAGCAGTTAACCAAGGAACATTTGATATTTTTTCATAACCAATTGCATTGTCAAAATAATTCGAACTCAATAACCCTTTGTCCATTCTTTTATCAACCAAATGAACATCAACAGGAACCAACATCACCGCCAATGCTCCAATGACGAATGAAGTACTTTTTAATGCAGCTAATAAATCACCAGTAGTTATAATTCTAAGTCCAGTTGTTATAACAGAATAAAATACTGCTATTGAAATAAGTGTTCCATAAATGTCTTCATTGGTTAACATTGCAATAGAATTAAATATAGCTGCAATTGGTCTAATGTCTCCGTATACATATACTGGAAATTCATCTATGTAGTTATCTGCAAACAACAACGAGGGAAGGAAAGTAAGTACAACCATAAGTAAATATTTCATTTTGTCTCTTTAGTTTTTGTCTTGTTCTTCTCTTTGAACACAAGAATTTATAAGTTTAATTTCATAGTTAACTCTCTTACGATAAATAACACTAATTAAAATGAGAAAGGGAATATAAAAAAATAATCTGCTGTTAAACATCTGTAAACCACTGTTTATCATTAAAAATAAATAAGTAAATGCAACTGGTCCAATAATCATAGACAAGGAGAAAATGAGTCTTTTATTATGTTCATCGCCAGTTAAATATTTACTCATTAACTCTTCATTTTTTAATCTTTTTTTGCCTTTTATTATTTTTATAGGATTAAACGACAATGATTTCAAGAAACCTAGCATCATGATTCCTTATATTTAAATACTATGAAAACTCTTGTCTTTTCGTTTGGCAATAATTCTTTATTTAGCTTTTCAATTGATACTGAATATACATGCCCTTTAATATAAAACATTTCATTAGTTAGTAGTATAGTTTCATCACTTGTATTTTCTAGTACATATGACTTCAAGCCATATTTCTTACCTGTCATTACAGACGTAAGTTTAGCTTTATAAAATTTCCCATCTTCAACTTCATCCATAAGTTCTTCTTTATAGCCTCTGGGAGCTTTTTTCCAATAACCATGCTGCAATAACCTTTTTATAACAGATTCATGTCGACTTGTTTCAAATTTTACCACTTCACTTTTAGGTGTTTTAAAATCAACAAACTTATAATAGTCATCTGTATCAGGTTTATTTTTTACTACTTCTAAGTGGATCATTACGGGATGATATTTATAACCCCACACCACTACTTTTGTCGTTCCCAAAGAACTTGGAATTAACTCCATAATATTTCCATCTTTACTTGTTGTTACTTTTAAAGATTTTCTTTTTTTACTTTTTTTACTTTTTGAAACTTTCTTTTTGATAATTACTTTTTTACCATTGATAATTTTTGAAGTAGTAGTCATCTGTGGAACTTTAACTGAGTCAAGTGATGTTATCTTCTGTCCAGATTTTTTAACATTACCTGCATTCACAATTCTTATTTTTTTAAACCTATCAAACCTTTTGTCTTTTATTACAAACGGGAATTCCAATACAGTTGTAGTATTGTTTGGAATTTTTATTGTAATTGTTCTATTTAGTGGGTAATCAATTGCAAATGCAACTCCACTTAGAAAAATTAATATACTAAAAGCACGAAGTACCGAAATCTTGAACATGTGTTCTTCCTCCCTTTCTAAAATACTGAACCCAGTAATTGCATTTTTTTCTTCCATCATCGTATCCACCAAATTTATTTTTAACTTCGCCTTCTACGTTTACTTGTGTTATTTCTTGTCCGTATTCGTTTTTTTTATCAAGTACGTTTGATGTCCATTCGTCATTGTAGATTGTAAATTCAGACTTTAGTTTGTTTGATTTAATACCTGCTATGAATTTATCCATAGAAGGTTTCTTTTCAACATACCTTTCATGTGTCATCATGTTACTAACTTCATCAAATTTAGCTTGAATATTTTCTCTATCAAATTTTGCGAAACCTATTATGTGATACATACCCCAAGCCATATAATGTATATTATTTGCTGAATTACTTTTTATTACTTGTGTTCCTGCCATATAATTTATTGGTGGGAACTGTGCCTCCACTCTATTGTTTTCTTTTATGTTCATCAGTGAGACAGTATTAGTACTATTCCAAATAAACAAAACCATAACAAACATCCAAAGAATCTTATTATTCAAAATTTTTTGATCAAGTTGATCTTTATATTCTTTGCCAAAAACTATTTTTCGTAAAATATTCATATTTCAATATCTCCTTTTAATCTCTAAAATCTCTAATGTAGCCACTTGGGTAAAAATCTTCATTGTCTCTGGCAAGTAGTTCTGGGTATTTTCTAAAATCCTTTTTTGGCTTGTATATTCCAGTATGATAAAAAAAATGTCGTACAAATCCAGGACTTTTTTCATACTTTGCAATGTTATACCAAGTCATTATTTTCCAACCTATATAAAAGGCCAATGGAACTGCTAACAACTGAGAAAGAACTCTAGAAAGCATCCACAAGACACTCATTGTTCCACCACCAAAAACTAACAACATATCTATTTCAATAATAAAAATTAATCTACCTCTATCAATAAACTGAGGGAAATTCACTTGCATTTTAGTCCTTTAGATAGAGAGGAAAACTCCTCTCTATTATCTATGCGAATTGGCTTATAATTCCTGAAGCTAAATCAGGAGCCATTGCAAATACAATTGATCCAATCAACACTAAACCAGAAATCATAAAGTTTTTTGTAGTAATTAATGTAAGGCCTGCCAACGCAAGTCCAATTAAAATAATCACAAATCCAATATCACCACCAACTTGTTCAGTAGCAACCTCTTTAAGTATCCCTGTTGCATCTGTTGCGACATATGTTGCCCCAAATACTAATGTCTCAAGACACATTAAACCAATCAAAACAATTAGCATTGTTTTTCCAAAATTCCTTGTTTGCATTTATTTCCTTTTTGAATATATTTGTTTGTCAATATTTTTTTAAACATCAACACATTATTGAATACATAACTTGCATAAGTTATGGAGGTGCATTAACTCTTTTACTAATTCTAATCATTAGATTCCTTTTATACCTTCAAAATCATATAATGAACCATCAAGTATTTTCTCTGCAACTTCAGCGTTATGTTCACTTCCTGCTCTTGATTCAATTATTGATGCTTTTTGTAAAACTTTTGCCTTACTTCCGATTACAATTGTAAAAATTGAATAAACAATCATGGCAATAACACTTGTGATAATTAAAGAAACTCCATACACATGTAAATCAAAATGTTTTGTTAATTTAGTAATGAGTGTAGAATTTGTGTTTAATTGTTGTTGTGTGATAAAAAGATAATAAGTAGAAAAACCAATAGCTGCTAAACATAATGAAAAAAATAAAATTTCAAATGTTCTCCATGAACTTTTCAAAGAAGAGTAGTATTTATTCGTGACCGCCTCAATAACGTATTTTCTAATTTTATAAATAATCATTGCATCAAATAAAATATTTGCAAAAATAAACAAAGCAAGTGCAATTCCTCCATACAATACAAAAGGTTTTTCTGTTTTAAAAGAGAAAAACAAAGGCGAAATAAATAACATCAGCATTATGTATACTAAATTTATAACCACTGGCTTAACCATAGTTGTCACAAGTTTTCTAAACATTGCATCCGACATTGAAGAAATCAAGTTAGTTCTATCACTATTAATAGGCTTATTGTTTTCCTTCCAAAGTTCTTGAATTCCATCTTCTAGCTTTTGTATCGTTGAATGAAAATGATACTCGTGAGAATCTATGCCATCTCTTCCATGAGTGGGTGTATTACTTGAACTTGAGTTTCCACTCATGTGACCATAACTACTTAAGTCACCATCCATTCCTGCTCCGTGATCATTATGTGTAATCATTATTCTTTTATCTCCTTTGTCCATTTGTTAACTAGCTCAATGTTTTTTTCAAGTAATGCATCCATACTTTTTTTTCTAGCAAGAAACTCTTCAATAGTAATCTCACATTTATCAAGCTTTTTATTTAGTATTGATACAAAAGATTCAACATGTATAGCAAGGTCAATTGTCTTGTTTGCTTCAGTTTGTTTAAATCTTTTCATCTATCACGACATCCTTTTACCAATCTTTAGCAATTTGAATTATAATAATATACTATATATTATTAATTTGCTATAAATTATTAATATATATAGCAAAAAAAAGGAACTAAATTAACTTGCTTAATAATTCTGACTGGATAACAAGTAAAATATTCACACCGATTAAGAGCAAAACAACTATAAATTCGATTATTGAGCCTGTATAAAATCTTAGTGGTTTTGGGAGCAGTCCAAATGTGTGTTTTCTAAAGAAAGGGAAAAAGAAACCTTTTATTCCACCTCTTGTTAATAAATCACCACAATCATGTGCAAATATACCAAGTGCCAATCCATAAATTGCAATTTTAATACCCATATCCTTTGTATAGTAAGACCAAAGAAGGAACATTATTGGGATTATTAAATAGTGAGTAAATCCTCTGTGTTTAATAAACATAGAAAAAATATGAGAGAAAACAGGCAACTTTCTTCCAATATAACTTCCTGGTTCATCAATATCTGGTAACAATGAACCAACTATTACAGATGCATAAAATATAGCAAAAAATACGTATCCTGTTTGTTCAACGAAAAAATATTCATTTAAAACAAAATCTAAACCAGTTGCAACTGGGATACTTAATATCATGTGTCCTTTAGCTGTCATTATCTCTTTCCTTATGTTCTGTTTTAATATGTTTTCTCAATAATATACCTTTTAGCTCAATTTCTCTTGCATTCATATCTGCTTTGATTAATAAGTCTAAAAATAAATTTTTTTCTTTATCAGAATCATGGTGCATTCTTAATACCTTGTATATCATTTCTACCAATTCATCTGTAATTATATTAGTACTATGAGATCCAATCATTGCATCTTGCATTGTATGTTTCGCATAATAAGCACTAATTCGGTGATGATGCTTTCTTCCATCATCACCTAAGTTATAAGTTTTAATAATTTTATCATTCTTCCCGAAGTCATGTAATAAGGCAAGTATAATTGCTATATCCCTAACATTTTGAGGAAGTTCATTTGTTAATTTAATTGTTTCTATTACTACGTTTATTGTGTGGTTATATAAATTTACTTCTTTCAGTAGTTCATACCTACTGTTATGTGCAATAAGTTCTTTGTCATAAGAACTATTAACTGAAGGTGTTTTTTTGAATTGACAATTATCCATGTCAATAAATATTTTTTTAAATAGTTTGTTAAAGTTTTCGGTTACATTCAAGATTAGAACTAATCCATCTTGAAAATCATTGTCATACACGTCATTTTTAATGTTAATTTGTTGTTTATTTGGCTTAGTTTTTTCTTTTGATACTCTTTTTCTTGTGTTGTTAACTTCATCATAAATTGCAACTGTCCCTGCCAGTTCTTTCCAAAACTGAGATGCTGATTTTAATTTATTTAAGGGTTTTAGTTGGTTCAAGCGGTTGTTTCCAATGCATTTTCTTTATACATATGTTCAATTTTGTTCAATAATGCATCTAAGTCATTTTTATATTTATCATCTCCAAATGCGTCTGCATCAAAATCCATATCATTAATATCTACAAGTACTTCTTTTTTATCCTCAAGTAAAATTTTAACTTGCCGTTTGTCAAATTTAAAATCTATTGTCTTAATTTCTTCACCTGTTATGATATCTCCTGTTGAATCAATCTCAACTCTTGATACTCTACCTAGAGTTTTTATTGCGAACAATAAATTACCAGTAACTTTTGTTAAATTTGTACTTGGAACATTAGATGTTGCTAATTCAGAATTTGATTTAAATTCATAAGAGTACTTAACATCTTTGCCTTCGATTAACTTGTTTATATGAACCTCAAAATGTCCATCTTTTTGTCTATAATTTAGAATATTAATCATTTCACAACTGTCAAGGAAACTTCGTTAACTATAAACGAAGAGGAATTGACAGCCTCCTTTAAATAATAAGAATATCCATCATTCTTTTGAACGATTGTACAATTCTTATATCCTATACCTTGGATAGTTTTAGAATCTGTGGTTATATTAAAAGACCCACTCGTTCTTACTGCAACTTTTCCAAAGTATTTTCCTTGTTTTTTGCCTTTTGGCACAACTGCTTTAACGATATCTCCTGTTTGAAATCCTTCTACAACTTTTTGTGATTTTGCTTTAGTTCTTGGAAAACCAAATTTATCAACTCTACACATTTGTCGTGAACCTCGTCCTTGAGCTTTCATTACCAATACTTTATTCGTAATAATTTTATAGATGTAATTCTTTCCAACACAAAGAGCATCATAATAATGCTCCTTTGGTAAATCAACTTCATGTCGATTAAATGAAGTTTCCCATCCCTCACCTGTTTCTACTTCATAAGATTTAGCAAATGCTCTAATTGTGTAATTCCTAGCACTTTGAATTATTGCTGCATCTTTTGGAGTTTTAAAAGGTTCTAAATGAGATAAATCTTTTTTAATTAACTTACCAAACTGTTTTAAAGATAGATTATTTTTTAATACATTGCATTTTCTACAACTTAGTACTAAGTTTTTAGTTGAGTTGGTACCATCTTTTGATTTTGAGAGTATATGTTCAGTTTCTAATTGATTTATATCTTCGCAATAAACACATTTATTATTATATTTTTTAAAAATAAAAGTTCTCAATTTGGTATTTTTTAAATCTCCATTTTGATATTGCGTACCATGTAATTCACCATTGGTCATTTCTGATGTATCAAAACTAACTCTCTCAATTGCAACATTTGACAATGGTATATATTTTGATAATTTATGAGTGATATTAATTATATTGTCGGCTCTGCTTTTTACACTTGGACTTAACCAATTTACGTGCCTTCTTCTATTAAAAGAACGCATTTTTCTATATCTTGTGTTTCCATGTCTTCTGCTTCTTCGGATATTCCTTCTATTGAATAGTGCTTTTTTAATTTGTTTACCTCTATGAATAATTTCCATTAGAAATAAACATTTTTGTTTATCGACAATTGCAACACCAGTTGTAGATGAACCTGGATCTAATTTAATGGTAAAATTAATACTGCAGTTGATATCTTTTTTTAATCTAATGACAAATGGAAAAACTTTATGCACAACTGCTTTATTTTGCTTGAGCAATAATCTTGCTTTTGCATTAGAAGTTGGTGACAATGGAGTTTTCTTTTTATCAATGACAAAAACCATATTTTTCCTTTTTATATGAGAACTTAATCTCTATCTCACCCGAAGGTGGTAACGCTGTATTAATTCACATTCAATACAATCTCAACTCGTCAATGTTGTAATAGCTTGTCTATTCAATAGACCGTACTTAGGTTCAAAGGGCTTTAACCCAACTTAGAGAGCCTACTCAGAGCTTGAAACTGTTGAAGCATTCCAAGGTGAGGTAACTAAAACAACGTAGTAAGAATAAAAACCTAAAGGTTAGATAGTGTGAACTATCATTAAAAATTTCTTACTTAGACTGGACAACCAAGCTCTATTGACTAGAGTAGTAAACTATCTTCCACCTTTTTGATCAAATTGTTTATGTTAAATTCTTTTGAATAAAGAATTATCCTCATTGCTTGATTATTACGAATACTACCTCCCTTGGTTAATTTAAAGTACTTATCATTTTTAGTTTTTATATTAAGTTCTATTAATTTTTTGTATTCATTAATATTTTCAATTGTTATTACAATTTCTGTTGCTTTTTCGTATGTTGATATACCATTCTTTCTTAAGAACTCTACAATAGTTTCATAATTGCATTTATTTTTTTCTATTATAATTTCATTAAGTAAAAACGTTTTTTTCTTTATATCAAATTGATTAATTTTATAAGAACGTTTACTCTTTTTATGAATAATATGGGCATTAGTATGATCTATATCAAACTCAAAGATAAAGTTTTTGATATTTTTATGACTGATCCCTTTTCCTTTTGAGTTGTCCCAGTTTTCAATAATTTCATGTTTTCCATTTTTACTATCTAATAAATAAAAATTTGAATAGTCTGAATCAATCTCTTTTATTTTTTCATTGAATAAAGACTTAACGATATCAATCTCCTCTTTGACCAAGAAATTTCTTTCTACCGTATTATAAAAATTGTCATCAATGATATAATCTTCTTCCAGGTACTTAATAAATTTTTCTTCTTTCTCTTTTTCTGTAAATGTATTCAAATAATCATTTAAACAAATAAACACACCTTGCTCATTTTTAAAAAAAATATTTGTATAAGTTTTACGAGCTGTAAGAATTTTTGATTTTAATTTATTAAAAAACTTGATTTCAATTTGGGCGTTAAGTATTTCTTTTTTATTAGAAATTTTATTTTTTCTGGTTACTTTAAATCTTATATCTGCAGGCGTATTTCTAACTCTATATATTTGCTCTATCTCAATCTTGAAATAGGGCAAACTATTAATAACTTTCATGGCAGGCTCTAAACAAGTTTGTCTAAACTTAGCAAATGAAATATTTAAATATTTTGTACCACCAATTATTGCTGCAAGTTTTTTAATACTTTTTTTACCTAAAAAATTGTCAGTTCCTGCATAGTCAAATATTAATTCACTTAAGGTCATTGCATATTGATTTTTATAATCCACATCTAAAAGTATATTTGTACCTATGTGTTTTTTTTCTATATAATCTTGAATAATATTTGAAAAAGAAAAAAACATATACCCATCTGGTTTTTTATCAAGAACATCTTCAAAAGAACTATCTTTGTTATCCAGTCCTAATATTTGTATGAAGTTAATTTGCATTCCTGCTTTTATGCTATTGTCTTTACCTAGAATATTGAAAGAACATTTTGCTCTTGATAAATTTCTAAGCTGTGTTTTAAATGCTGCAGTATCTCTTGATTTATATCTTGAGAAATGTTTTAATACAGAAATTGGTATTGCATGATCTACATAATCAAAGATATCTTTGTTACTATGAACATAATCAAAGTCACTTCTACATAAATCATAAGGAGAGGTGGTATAACCATTTTTTACACAATACAGTAAGGCATTAAATTGCTTTTGCGCTAAAAAACCTATTTCATTTTTATCTGCTTGAATAATTGCAGATGGTTTATATAATTTAGCTTCAAATAAACTGTTAACTTGCATTAATTTCCCTTGTATTTGTTTTTAGTATTATAGATATTAATATTTTACGACTCTGGAGAAGCGTATTAATCGACTCTACTAAACTATAGTTGACCAATTTACGTGCATACCTTACCAATTTACGTGAACCTTGTAACCAGTTTACGTGCAATTTTGACCAATCTACGTGATTTGAATTTTTATTAGCAGCAGGATCAATAATAATTAGATTCTTTAATTTGAATGATATTGTAAATGTGTCAAAAAGTGTAGATAAGTAAACAATTTCATTAACTATTGGTGTAAAGTTTACACCAATAGTCACAAAAAAAAACTTACTTTTGAAATAGTGACACGTATTTTGGTTAGTTAACATAATTACTCGGTTCTAATAATTTTTCAACTTCACTCGGTTTAAATAGTATTGTCTTTCTTCCTGCACCTTCACTACCAGAAAGAATAATAGCTTTGAGTACACTTGATCTTCTTAACTCATCAATTTTTCTATGAGTTAGTCCTGTTATTTGAGAAACCATACTTTTGTTATAAGATAAAGGCTTATATACATCAAGCTTAATTATCGTGTTCACAAATAGATTCATAATCTCGCTCATATTGGTCTTCTCGTTTAATGCCTTCAATAAAACAGTGATTTCTGAATTAACATTGTTTCTCAACATTAATGAATGTATCAATTCTTTTTGAATCCCGATATTGGTTAGATTATCAAGATATGTATTTTCATCATTTAAATTCTTCATTTACTTCCCGTTTATCTTTATTTATTATAATTATTAATATGTAAAATTACTTATCAATTATAATTTGTAATATCAGTACTACTAAATAATGTAGATTCAGATAGTCTTATTTACTTATATTAGAGATTACATTTGTTACATAAAAGTCAATATTTGTTATATTAAGTAACAAATTATTATTTAATTAACACAAACTACACAATTACGTTATAATATGGTCAAAAATAATCTTTAGTGAACTAATTGTGTAAAATAATAGTAACATTATTGATTTTTGTCAAGCTAAATTACACTTTTTTACACTAAATTTGTGTATTTATGTATATTATTAGAAAATAAACGATTAAATAATTAGGAATATTATTATATGCCCAACCAGAACCCTATGTCTATAAAAGACAAAATGCATGTCATACTTGCGAAGTTAGATTTTTATAGTCTTTCTGATTTTGCACAAAAAGTCACTAATGGAAATTATGACAGGGCCAAAGGACTAAATTCTGGAAGAATAAAAAACTTCAATAAAAAAGAAATTCATATTCTAATACAAAATTACAATCTAAATCGAGAATGGTTACTATTTGATTCTGATGATTTCTATGGTAAAAAATCTGAAAGTAATAAAAGCAATAGGATTATGAATCTTCCTCTATTAAACGAACCAGAAGAATGTTTATATTTTGATAAATTTTTTTTAAGAGATATTACGCATATTGAAAACTGCTTTTGCTTTATTATGGATAATGATGCGATGAGTAAAACAATTGAAATTGAAGATGTAGTAATATTTGAAAAAACAAAAAATAGAGAATCTTTTGAAATAAAAGATGGTTTGTATTTATTTAGACTAAATAATAACTTTTTTGTTAGACGTGTAACTCATTCAATTGCTGATGAAGGTCTTGTAAATTTAAGTTGTGACAATAATTATCCCACTGAATCATTTGAGCTTAAAAAATTGCCTGAAATTGTTGGTAGACTAGTCAAAGTATTTAAATCTACTAAATTCTAATTTAAACACCCTAGAACGATTTTTATCTAACTTCCATACAAATGTACCAAAATCATTTTTAAATCGCTTAAAGGTATCCCTATGCTTATTTAAAGCGTTAATTTTCTTGCGAGTTAAAGTATTTAATTCCTATATTTTCAACTTTACCTTCATAATCTTTTCTTTGAGCGATATTAGCTACAAAGACTTGTGGGCGATGAATACTGATGATATTATTTTTTATTTCTGAAATTTTTTCTGAAAAATTTTCATCTTCAATTTCTAGGTTAATCATTATCATTTGTGCATCAACAATATGCTTTCTTGTTGTTGTGTAAGTTACAATTTTTTGTTTAAAAGGAGACTCACTCTTCCCTGCAAATTTAAATAGAGTTTTTTGAAATTCTACCGCATAGCAATTATTTAATTGAACAAGAATTTTCTTTAAATTATCTGGATTAATAATCTCACCACCCATTAATAAACTTTTATACAAGTCGCTTGGTTTTTTAAAAAATTTTGAAAATAAATTGATAAATAAATATGCATTAACATATAAAACTTTTTTCTGAACATCCATATCAATAAATAATACACCAGTACCCTTATCAAATAAATTTTCATGATCCATTAGCCATCCTAGTAACTCAATCTTTCTCTTTTTGAAATCTTCTGTAAATGTGCTTAAAATTGAAACCATATTAGCTGCTTCAAATAATTTATATTCACTGTTTAAAGTAGTTATTTTTGAATTGCTCAAGCATAAAGTTTCTTTTTTAACTTCATCTATTTGGGATTCTTCTTTTTCAATTTCTTCTGTAGTTTCTTCTTTTTCAATATCAACTTTATTACTTATTTTAGTTTTACTTGTCTTACTTTCATTTGTAACTTGTGCTGACTGAAGTTCCTCAAAGTTTCCTAATAAATTTTCAATGTCATCGTTTAATTTTGTAGTTACTTGATTAATTTCAGTTTCATTGTTTTTTGTATTTTCAACTGGCTTTTTTGTTTTTTTGGCCACAACTTTTTTTGTCACAACTTTCTTCTCATCAAGTTCACCCTTGATATCAGTATCTTTTATTTCAAATTTGACTTCTTTAACCTTACTTTTTTTCAATAAGATTCTTTCTAGGTTGTCAATTTTTACTTGGAGTTGTTCAATTCTTCCTTTGTCTCCTGAATTTTTCTTCTGTTCCTCTAGTTCTTTTAGTTCATCGTTATAATTTACACCCTCGACAATTACATTATTTTCTAAAATAGAATATCCATTAGGATTGAAAACTTGAACTCGCCCATTACCTAAATCTTTAACTGTAACATTGTGAGGTTCTTCATCTATCTTAATCAACTCTCTTTCTGATTTATTATTTTTAACGATGTCTTGATCAATTTCACTATCTCTGTCAATTTTTTCTTTTAGTTTCTTGAATATAATTTTTCCATCTTCATTACTAAAAACATTGTAACTTTTAAAATTTTTTAAAATATACATGGCTTTAGCAAAGTCAACAGAAATTTGACCTGCTCCATTTACTTGCTTCATAATTTCCTGAGCTTCCTTTTGAAACTCAACTGGATTTTTCAAATTTTCGAAACCAAATTGAGGGCCAACAAATTCTTCATTATCTACTTCAATAGTTTCCAACACTTGGTTTTGAGTTTTATTCAATCTAGCTTTTTTTTGTCTCTTGTGTTTTCTAGATATTTCCACTGAAAAGTAAATTATTGTTGGAACTAGGAAAATTAAAACTAACCACCTAAGTTCAAAAATTGACTTTATAATTTCATCTAACAAATTCATCATTTTCCTTTTGCTCAAACGAGCTTTTCTGAACTACTACGTAGTTATATCTATATACACTGTTCTATATACCTAAATACACGTATATAAGTTATATAATAATACAATACGCGTATATTATATATAATATATATACGCGAGACAGTTTTAGTCATATTTTTTAATCTTTCTTTCACTGTTTTCCCAGTAGGAATTTACTTTTCCCATGTTAAAAGCAACATCTTTCATTTTTAACTTTTTACCATATTTAATAGCATCATCTATTAAGTCCTCATCGATTCCAAGCGTGTGTAATTTCTTTCTTTTAAGAGGTATCATTGCATATTGAATTGGATTATTTTCTAAATCTTCATAAACCATAGCTATGTAATAACTGCTCTTAAGAGTATGAAATCCTTTCAGATAAGTCATGTTGATTTTGGAATTATTTGGATGAACAGTATTGTAAAAATTCTGAAGAATATCAACAATTATTAATGTTCTTGCTCTTGTTAACATCTTAGCTTCTTCGCCATCTTCTATCTCTTTTGTAGTGACTATAGCTAATCCTTTTTTGATTTTTTGCTCTACATCTTGATTACCTGTATCAAAAAATTTTGCTATACAATCAATGAAAAAGTTAAAACTTATTGATAACACATCATGTGTATGAGAATAGATTATTGGAAAATTAATCGTCTTCCTTTCCTCTGCATTTTTCTCAATTTCCTTACAAGTTATAATTATATTTTGACACATCCACTCAAAAAATTGTTTTACATCATCATTTGTTTCAAACATTTTTGATACACTAAATATATTCTCATATTCTCTAATTGCCATCTAAATTCCTTTTATTTCGTTTATTGTTTTATAACCATGAGCATTAAAAAAAGTTTCCATTTTGTCAAAATCTTTTCTAGTATGAAGAACAAAAAGTTCATTAATCATCCACTCATATTTACTAGCTCTTTCTTGAAGTTCATTAATTCCGTATTCAAGATTGTCTTTATTTTCAGAAAATTTTTCAGAAAATTTTCTATTTCCTCTACTGTATCTAATCGTCTTTCTATTGCTTCTAAATCATCTTTATCAGCACATTTTGTAATAATTTTCTCGATAAAATTAATAAGTTTGTTGCAAAAATTTCTTTTTCTAAACCTAACTTTTTGGCAAAATGTTAATTTATTGAATTCAATTTTATTCATCTATCAGCCTTATTCTTTTACAAATCAACTTTTATTATTAAGTGTATGTGAAATTTTTTTATACTCTTTTTCTATCTCGCTGTTCATAATAATATTTCCAATATATTCCTCTTTGTTAACTCCATGATGTTTACAGACAGCATCTAATTGATTATCAAAGTCTTCTGTAACAGTTCCTTTGATTTTCACATATTTCGTTGTACTCTTTTCTTTTACTGCGTTTAGTATTGACATAATAGTCTCCTTGATAATTTAATTTATTATACTTAATTATTAATTAACTTTTATTTAATAAAATATTCTTTTATTATTCTTCTCATACTCAGTCATACATAAATAAACAATAAGTAACTGTATTAATTCTTTTCAAGTTAGCTGTGAGACATGTATTTATTTTTTTGGTCTGTCTATTCACAATTGTTTTAACCGAAATTTTCTACAAAACGAATTAGTATATACAGTAGTCGTATGACAAAATTAATATAAAAAAAGGAATAAATATGAAACGTAAAAGTATTTCTGTTGTTTACATGGGGAGTATTCATGAATTTAGAGGTAAAAAATCAAGGAAGTTGTTAAAGAAATTTTTCTAGATTCGAATGTACAAAAAAATGGGTGTGTTAATGTAAGTAGATTTAGTCAATCAGATATTCAAAAGAATAGTTTAATTCTCTTCCGATATCAGAAACATATCATTGCGTCAGCACAATGCATTAAAGTTGTAAATGATGAAAAAATATATTTCAATCCAACATCTATAAAGATATACAAACCATTAAGTATCACTAACTTAGAATTGAAAATTAATGAGAAACTACATCTAAATCAAAATCTAAAGAAGTTAAATGGAAAATATTTAGAGACAATACTTGAATACATCAATAACAATTTATTTGCAAAAACAAAGGCTAAATTAAAAGTAAAAAAAGTATTTAATAGTAGTGAAAAATATGAAAAAAAACTTGAAAAGGAAGTTGCTGCTATATTAAAATTAAACTCGAAACAAAGAAGAAGAAATGTTAAAAAATCTAAAGATACAGCGCTTACTATGTTTACTGTGATTACTAAAAGATTTAAGAGAAATGCAAATGTAATTGCACAAGTATTAACAAAAGCAAAAGCCAAATGTAAAAAATGTAAAAAAACAGCTCCATTCATAAGAAAAAAAGATGGTACACCATACTTGGAGATTCATCATAAAATTAGTATGGCAGATGGAGGATATGACACTATTGAAAATACCATTGCCGTGTGTCCAAATTGTCATAGAGAGCTCCATTATGGCATGAATTAACTCTCTTCCTATTTATTAACTTTTTCTGATTTTAATATGTTAACTCAAAATCAGACAATAAAATATAGAAAGGAATTTTATTACTTGAAGAAGAAAAAAAACAATATCTTTCTCTGAATTTAGAAAAATTTACCAGCAAATCCTATTTAGATAATAATGACAATATTACATCTTTTCTAAAAAAAAATGTAACATATAACTTGATAAATGTACTAATTTTGGGATAATTCAATATCCTTTATAAACGAAGCTACGTAAGTAAGTATAATAGAAGAAGTATAGTTTTTTTCCGTTGCCATTTGTCAAAATCACTCACTACATAAATAATAATCTAATAATGAAATTAAGCTAAAAAAATAATCAAGATAACAAGGATACTGAGGGCAATTATTATAAATATTGATTTTGACAACCCGCTTTTAGTATCATCAAAGTTATAGTGATTGTGTCTTATTCTTAATGAATTTTCTTCTCGTGTCATTTTTTCCTTACCTTGTAGTATTTTTTTCTCTAATCATATTATCACAATATTTAAATTTACCTTTATATACTTTTCTTTCAATATATAAAATATTTTTAATTATGCACTTGTTTTTAGTTAAGCCTTATTTAGCAAAATAAGATTTTAAAATTTTATCATAACTTCCATCTTCTTTTAGTGATTTTAGGATGATGTTAAAATCACTAATAAGCTTTTTATGTTTTAACACCTTGGAAAAACCTAAATACGCTTTTTTATTAATGAGTATGGGATTTAATTGCTTAACATCATTATTTTTGTTGAGTTGTTTTAAACGATTTAAAATATAATATTTATTATCTACTAATATATCAAAACGTTGTTTAAACAGTTTTTTGAGATTCTGATCACTATTGTTTGCTATTTGTAGATTAATAATACTATTCTTGACTGCTCCATCAAAACGAACTCCTGAGCTATAACCTCTAACGCGCCCAATAGTATACGAACTTAATTGAGATAAATCACCATCGTAATAAATATTTGAAGGGGAAAGTACAAACATTGCGATAGGCTCAGAGGTAAAGGAATCGGAGTAATCCGCAAATAATTCACGTTCGGGAGTTTTAAAAAAAGGGAAAATGGCATCTGCTTCCCCTGCTTCAATCATTTTAATTGCTCTTGGCCAAGGAACAATATAATAGTTAACTTTAAAATTAAGTTTCGAAAAAATGAGGTTGAGAATTTCAACATTAAAACCAACGACTTCCCCCTTGTTCTTATATACATAAGGAGGAAAATCTATGCTTACAAAATTAAGTGTTTTACTCAACATGAGAATTGGAAATATTAACATCACAAATATAAAAAATCTTTTCATAAAAATATCCTAAGATAAAATCTTAACATGAACTTATTAGAATGATGCTTAATTAAATTAAAAGTTAAACTGTAAATTGTTTATTTTTAGAACTACCTATTACAAACTATCATAAATTTGGTCCACTATACTAACTTGTACTTCAATATCAGCAAACACAGAACTGATAGATTCAGGGAAACATTTAAGTCAATGGGTTAACACTGCGATTACATCTTCTACTCAACGATTCTGCAAACTAGTAATAGAATTTATTCCTTCACTCTCATTGATGTAAAGTTCCAGTCTCTCTTTTAGGCCCACAGGAAGTGCTAATTTAAATTAGTCCTCTTTTATAAACTCAAACAATGGAACGGTTAACAGCTCCTCCCTCAATAGTTTTTGGAATATGAGACTTTAAATTAAGTCCTTTCGTTAGCCATTTGATAAGTGTTCTTTGATTTATTTTTAATATAAGCCTTTCAAGTTGAAAATTTTATTGGTAAAGTCACAAAAAAAATTTAAAAATTTTATAAATTCTGGGTACTATTCAAATAGATATTTTCCAATAGTCTTATAGCCACTAACTGTTGTATCTACTTTGGTTTTAATAGTACCACCAGTTTTCTTTTTCTAGTTGTTTTAAAATATATTGTTGGTTTAGTTTTTAAACGTTTTAGATTTTTTGGTGTTTAATAAATATTACTATACTGTAGACACTTAGAAAAAATTTATTATTTTACTACAAGGGGAGAGAGATGAAAAGAGTTTTACTAACAATGGTGCTATTAATGTCAGTGATGTTCAATAGTGCTAGCGCGGCTGAGAATACGAGTGATAAGCCAAAAAGTGTTGAGTTCGGTGTATATATTACCAATATTTTTGATATTGACTTTGCAAAAAATCAATACACTGTGCAGTTTTGGTCTTGGTTTCATCACCATGATAAAAACTATCATCCTAATGAGTCTACTGAGATAATGAATGCAAAATCATTTGTTAGACAATCTGCTAATGAAGAAGTTGTGAATGGTATCAATTGGGATACTGCAAAAATAAAAGCAACTGTAAATCAAGAATGGGATGTGGCAAGTTTCCCTTTTGATGTTCAGAAGTTTTCAATTGTAATGGAAGATATTGATTCTTCTGCAAAAGACTTGGTGTTTACACCTGATTTAAAAGCAAGTAAAATTGATCCAAAAGCTATACCTGATGGTTGGGAATTACAAAACTTTACGATGAGCAGTTCAATAAACAGTTATAACACTGCTTTTGGTGATCCATCTGCTACGTCTAATGTAAAGCAAGATTTTAGTCGTCTGACTGTTGATATTGAGCTTAAACGTCATGGTTGGAGACTGTTTTCAACTACGTTTATTGGTTTCTTTGTAGCAACAGCGCTATTACTTGTGGTATTTGTAATTACAAGTATTCCAAGAGCAGTTGCGGAGATTCCTCAACAACCAAGAATTACACTTGTAGTAGGTGCTTTATTCTCTGCAGTGGGAAGTGTGTATGGATTATCTGCAAAACTACCATATACCACGCAGTTTACTCTGGCAGATTCTCTTCAAATAACAACTTTTGCAGGGGTTGCCTTTGCTACTATTGGTTCGATGGCATCAGATGTCTTTCGAAAAAACAATCATCCAGTACTTGCTACTAGAGCAAATCGAGTAATGTTTGTACTGTTTTTATTGCTGTCTTTTGGACTAAATGGAATGATGTTGGCTAAAGCATTAGCTTAAAAATAAATTTTGTATATAAAAGAAGAGCATTAGACTAAAATCTTTGTTTAAAATCTAAAGAGATTATAGAATAAATATCTAAAAGTTATAAATAAGTGTAAAATTATGTATTGACCATGAACTTATTTTGGGTGATATACATCAATTATATCTACATTTAAACAAATTTCTAAGAGAGTTGTTACAGTCAAGAAAGTTAGTTATTAGTAATGTTAGCAAAAAATGTAAATATGGGAGCGGTATAGTGAATAGAGAATTAAATGCTATGAATATTTTTAATAGTCCATTTTGGAGAGCCTTTGAAAAACAACAGAGCAGTATTTCACAGATGATGGCAGGAATACTTGATAGCCCGGGGGTTAAAGCACTTCAAGAGCAACAGAACAGTATTGCCAAGATGACGACAAGTTTTATTGATAGCCCCGCCATGAAGACTTTTAAAGCCCAACAGAGTAGTATTGCGAAGATGACTGAAGGAATAATTGCTAGCTCGGGTTTTAAGGCACTTCAAGAGCAGCAGAGCAATATTTTTAAGATAACAGCAGGTTTCATTGACAGCCCCACAATGAAGACTTTTAGAGAGCAACAAGATAGTCTTCCTCAAATGAGTTCCATTTTTAATAGTCAAGCTTTACAAACTATATTAGATAATATAGAAATGTCAGAAGTAGAAGAGGATATCACAAAAGAAGAAAAAAATATTATTAAAGAAATACTTCAAGTTATAACTGATTTAAGTCCTGATATAGGTATTTTAATTAAATCTTTTGAACTACAAAATTATAAAAAAGTTACTATTTTTATAATTATTTGGTTTCTTTATAATATATTACCGATGTACCAATTACATAATGATATATTAAATAGTGATACACATTACAAGGTAAATAGAGATAATGTAAGAGTGCGACTGTCTCCAAATATAGAAAATAATAAGAATGTAATTACAAAGTTAAGTAAAAATACTTATATTGAAAAGCTTGACTCAAAAGATGGGTGGACCAAGGTAAGATTTGAATTTAGTGATGGTATAGAAAAAGAGGGGTGGGTTTACAGGACAATGCTCACCAAAATGGATTAACTCATTTAAAAAAGAACATTCTTAAGGTTTAGTCACATAGAAAAATAGTAAATGAAAAACTTTAGAAGTGTTCTTTCATAAGATTTAAATATAATAGACTTGGTTTTTTATTTCATGAATGACATAATTGGTGCAACGAAAAAATAACTACCTGAAACACCAGACAAGGAAATTACACCATTTACTTTTGAATGGTTTTTATAACTTCATTTTGAGATGAAATAAACGTATTAATATTATTGAAATAGCGTCAAGAATACATCATGGAAATGATCATATTAATACTTTGTAAAAGTAGATAATGGTAAGTATGTAGATATAAGGAAAATTATGCAAAAAGTTCTTTCAATTTTATTAATTACTTCAGTTTCACTTTTGCCAAACGAGGTATTAATTATGACTTCAAATAAACTTATATGGCATGATAATAAAAATGTAATAACTATTAATCATCCTTTTGCTTCAAAAGATAGTTTTTATTATAAAAAATTTACTACTACTGAAGATACAAAACATGGATATTGTAAAGAATTAATTCTTGATAACGTTAAGAATTGGAGACTACCAACAACTGAAGAGTTAACAAAACTGTATTGTTTTTCAAACAAAATTACTATAAAATAAAATAGTATCTTATTATGGGGCTCAGATCTGATCAAATAATTGTTAGAGACTTTAAACCGCTCAGGACAATTAAGTTTTGTATTGCCTGCGCTGGTTAATAACACACTAAAATAAGCTTTTAACCTTTACACACAATTAGTTGATCCAATGCAAAAAGCAAATATCATACATATGTTAATTGCTGAAGTTCATCCTTTTGATGACGGTAGTGGTCGTATGAATAGTGAACTTTTCAAGGCAAATAAATCTAATATTATTATAACTACCGTATTAAAGGGATTCTTACATCAAGAGAATTCTAATCGCATTAATTAAAGCATATAATATTACAGATACTACTGATTGGACAAAAGAATGACAGATATTACGAAATTTATCCAAAATAACGCAGGCTTTGAAAAAAATACTAACAGTGTATGGGGAATTGATAATCAAGAGTTGCATAGTATTATATAACTAAGAATTCACGTAAGGTTAAACAAACCATCGTATATGAAAATCTCAATCCGTAATCAGTAAAAATCACTTCTTTGAATACTCACAAGTTGTCTAATTCTTATATGCAGTTTATTCTAACTATTTGATTAGTCAAAGACATCTTAAATTAATATAGAACATTTTAGTGACATTCTTTAAGACTTGGCTGTGTACACAGTGCCGAAGACAAATGTTTCAAGGAAGCAACATATATTTCTTTCAAATATTAATATTACTTGAAGAATAATCAATATATTATTTTAATGTTTATTTAATAATAAGGATTTAAAATGCTTCCAAAAATAGAAAAAAATTCGTTTACGACTAAAGTCAAAACGTTTTCAAAAACGTTTAAAACAACTTTACTTGGACTTATTTTTGTTGGTTCTTCTGCCATGGCAAATATATCAAGTACTCCTGCCTTAGATATTGAAAAAATAATTGACAATCAAAAAGAAATTTCTTTTACTTTACAACATTCAATTTCAGAAAGAGCAATTGCAGCACATTACTCTCATAGATCGCATAGCTCACATAGGTCGCACAGCTCACATAGTTCTCATAGCTCATCATATATTCCTTACCCATATAACTAGGATGGATTATCTTAAGTTAATTGAATCTAGTGATAATAAAACTGTTGTAATAGAATTAGAGAAATCTCTTTATTCTAAAGCAACAATTTTAAAAACTTGTTATAAATTTACGGATAACTCTTATATTTACATCAACACTTTTAAAATTGATGATAATGAGTACTTTCGAATTTATTTACAAAAAAAAGACAATACTTTTGATTTAGATTTGAATGGTGAATTTATGAATGAATTATTGGATCAAGAATTGCGTGGGATTGTTTTTAATGAAACAAAAAAAATACGTGAGACAATTGTCACACGAGCACTATTATCTGGACAAACTAATGATAATAGAATTTGATACTTCTATATATTCCAAAGAATCACTTTATATCGCAAAAGATGCTTGGCTTGATTATTTTGACAGTTTGACTTTTCGTGAGCGAAATAGTATTTTTGAAGTTTCGTTAACTTTAAAAGATAAAAATGATTTATTGGTAAAAGAATTTATTAATTACATTATTGATTTAAATGCAAGTTTGGAAATAACGTGATATTAAAAACTGAATTATACAAAAAATTTAAAAGCCTTGAAAGTTATGATAAATATTCTGAAGAATATGAATTGTTTTCATTTAATTTTCATAAGTTTAGTACTGAAAAGTACTTGGTAGTTAATGATACTGGTGAATTTATTTTTCTTGAATATAAACAACTGAAAAAATTAATATCAAAAAGTTTAAATTATTTTTCAAATGATAAAAAATTGTTTGATGAATTACTGAATAAACAATTTATTTATTTGAAAAAAAATAAATTTGCTATTGAACAAAAGGCTATTAAGTATAGAACAAAAAAACAATTTCTATATTCTGGACCAGTACTGCATATATTTGTTGTTACGATTAGGTGTCAGCATAAGTGCCACTATTGTCAAGTGACACCTCAGGGAATCCGTTCTAAAGAACACGATATGACTTATGATATTTTAAAAAAGTCTGTTGATATGATGATGCAATCCCCATCTGATTACTTAACCGTTGAATTTCAAGGTGGAGAAACATTACTGGCATTTGATACAGTAAAAGAGATAGTTAATTATACTAATGAGTTGAATGAAGAGAAAAATAAAGATATTACATTCGTTCTTGCTACATCACTGGTTGATATAACAGTTGAACAACTTAATTTTATAAAAGAGAATAATATACACTTATCCACTTCACTTGATGGCCCTGAAGATTTACATAATATGAATAGACCAATTAAATCTCAAAATACATATTTGAAATTTAAAGAAGGTTTTCAAAAATCAAATGATTTTCTTGGACAATCTCCTTCACCTCTTTTGACGGTAAGCCGAAATAGTTTGAATAGAATTGAAGATATTGTACAAGAGTATTTAGAGTTTAATTGCAACTCTCTTTCTTTGAGATCTCTCAGTCCCTATGGATTTGCTGTAAAAACTATGGCTAAAATAGGTTACAGTGTTGAGGACTTTATTGAATTTTTTATTAATTCCTTGGAATATATAATCAAGTTAAATTTAAATGGAATTTATTTTAGGGAAGATTACACATCATTACTTTTAAAAAGAATACTTACTCCATATTCGACTGGATATGTAGATTTACAGTCTCCATCGGGTGCTGGAGTTAATGCATTGGTTTATTACTACAATGGTGAAGTATATCCTGCTGATGAAGCAAGAATGTTAGCTGAAATGGGTGATAAAAGTTTCTTATTGGGTAATGTGATGGATGACAATTATAATGAAATTTATAACAATAAAAAATTAGAAGTTTTAGTGAATGATAGTTGTGCTGAATCATTGAATGGTTGTAATGATTGTACTTATTTACAATATTGCGGTTGTGATCCTTTATTTAATTACGTTACTCAAAAGGATCATTATGGACATAGACCAACAAGTGACTTCTGTACTAGGCAAAAGGCAATATTTAAGTATCTGTTCTCATATATTGAATCTGAAGATTCAAAAGTCAATGATATTTTTTGGTCATGGATAAATAATGCACCTGAGCTCAATACTGCTATAAACACTAAGGAATCTTGTGATAACGCTACTACATAAAGCACAGACCACTTCGAATAAAACGATAGGAATACGTAAGATTGTATTTACTGACACTGAATATATTGATGGTGATACCGCAATATTTACGAATGATCGTAATATTAATTCTAATGTACAATTAATCATTACTACATCTCTTGATGTTTTAAATAAATATAAAAATGAAAGAGAGGTTCTATATTTTGAAACATTAACTATGATTGAAGAATATGCAATAGTTCGAATTGAAAGAGATATTTTATTCTTTACTTTTATGCCATCATCGAATGCGCATACATTGTTTCTAACTAAACGGTGTAATCATTATTGCTTAATGTGCTCAGAACCACCATCAAATACAAATGACGACTATTTAATTAATGAGAATATGAAAATAATAGAATTACTGGATAAAGATTTGTATTCAATAGGAATTACAGGTGGAGAACCAACTTTACTTGGGAAGAATTTTGTAAAAATTATTTCAAAAATTAGGGAAGAACTACCAGACACTAAAATTCGGCTATTAACAAATGGGAGATCATTCAAAAATGAAGATTTTGTTAAAGAAATTTCCGATGTTGCTCAAGGATATTTGACCTCTGAAATTCCTCTTTATAATTCGGACTATATTAAACATGACTACATTGTTCAATCAAAAGGTGCTTTCTTTGAATCCATTGAAGGTTTTTACAATTTAGCTAAATATAAACTTACTTCTGAAGTTAGAGTTGTATTAACAAAAAAGAATTATGATAACTTAGAAGATTTAATATATTTCATATATAAGAATATTCCTTTTATTGATCACATAGCGCTTATGGGCTTAGAATATATTGGATTTACTTTAAATAATTTGGATGACATACATATAAGTCCACTGGACTATAAAGATAAATTAGTTGATGCTATTGGGGTCGCAAAAAAATATAATTTACCAATTTCTATTTATAACTTGCCACTATGCTTGGTAGACGAAAAAGTACAGAAATATGCAAAACAGTCAATATCAGATTGGAAAAATGAGTTTTCGGATGTTTGTGATGAATGTGCAGTTAGAGATTCTTGCTCAGGAATGTTTACTTCAACAAAACCCTACTTTGAACCATTGTTAATTCCAATAAAAAGTACAGCATGTGTTACTAGTTTGTAATAAATTCAACTTGTGATTTTACTAAATATTAAAAGTTACTTGAATCACTAAAAATTAGTATTTTTAGTTCTATTTTGAACGTAATTATTACTTCAAAATATATTTATGTATTAAGTTCATTTTTAAGGAGATTGTTATTATCCAAGGGTAAAGTTATGACAAACATTGCTCCCTTATTAGTATTATTTATATTAATTTTTCCTTCTAAACTTTCTGTAATTATCTGATAACTCATATAAAGACCTAGTCCAGTACCTTGTGATTGGTGTTTGGTAGTGAAGTAAGGTTCAAATATGTGAGGTAGAATGTTTTCTTCAATTCCTCCCGCATTATCTTCAATTGTTATTATTACTTGCGTATGATTTTTTTTAAGAATAATACTTATTAAAGGGCTATCAATACTTCTAGATACTAAAACATCTTTTGCATTATTTAATAAATTTATGATAACTTGAGTAAGCTCGCCTTTATTTGATATGATTACATCAAAAGAATCATAGTTTATATGGTCGATTAGATCAATAAAATTACTTTTTAATGTGGGTTTCATAATAGTGAGAGCTTGCATGATTTCTTCTTGAATAACAATTTCTTGTTTAAGATGTTCTTGTTTAATAAAATCCTTAAAGGTATCAATTGTACTTGACAAATAATTTGTTTGTTCAATAATCGAATCCATTGTTTCATAAAAAAAGCTATCTTTTAGCATATTTGACTCTTTTTGCATTTTTATACCACTTGCAATTACAGATATAACAGACAGTGGTTGTCTCCATTGGTGAGCAATATTTCCAATCATTTCACCAAGAGAAGCCATTTTTGCCTGTTCAATAAGTTGAAGATGTTGTCTTTCAAACTCTTTTTTTGCAGTAATATCTGATTTTATAGAAACATAACCTATTATATTATCCTTATCATTATACTCAGGGGAAATAGTACTACTTACCCAAAAATAGTTTCCATCTTTAGTTAAATTCTTCATGTCTCCGGTCCATATCTTTTTACTTTTGATATGCTCCCTTAACGTACTTAAAAAATCTTTGTCCCTATCCAATTGTCTAATTATCTCATGAGGTTCCCCCAATAGCTCATTTCGCGAATATCCAGATAACCTGCAAAAAGCGTCGCTAGCATCTGTAATGATTCCATTTAAATCCGTTCTTGTATATAAAACATATTGACTAAGTACCTTTTGACCTTTTTTTAGTTTTAAAGACTGGGATTGGATAAATTTTTCTTTCTTTTCCAGTTCGCTAATATACTTTTTTTGATTGTAGTATAAAATCAATATAAAAATTAAAATTATAACAATAGGAATAAGTATAATACTTAATAAAAAATAATCAATTTTTTCTATTGATTTATTGTATGTTGTCCATTTATTATTAATGAGTTTTCTGTCATCCGCACTAATTGCATCAATAGCTTTATTTAGTATGGGAATTAATCTTTTATTTTTTTTATTAACCATCATTCTAACATCAAACTTAAATTCACTTATACCAGATATCTTCAAATTTGAATATGCATACTCATTTAAATATTTAGATAATGCAGGTAATATATCTGCGGCTGCATATACTTCTTCATTTGCAAGAAGACTAAGGGCTTCAGTTGTATTTTCTACAGGAACAAATATTATATTTGGATAATGTTTATTTAATAGTTTGTGCGCTGAGAAATTTTTACCCACAGCAACTCTCTTTCCTTTCAAATGAACTAAGTCAACCAAGTAATCTTCTTTAATATTTGTTGCAATGGCAATAGGAAATGAAACATAGGGTTTACTGAATGCTCCAAATTTTACTCTATCTTTAGTAGAAGACAAAGAAAGAGTAATAGCATTAGAATCATCTTTACTATTTCTTAATAAGTTAGAAAAAGAATTTACATAGTTTAGAGAACCATCAATAGATGCAAATTTGGATATTTTTGTCCAAAAATCTACGGATAAACCTGTAAAGGAATCCTTTTTATTATCATAGGAAGAAAATGGTTTCCAGTTATTAATATATACATTAAACTTATTATTTTTCAGGTATTCTTTTTCTTTTTTTGTAAAAAGATTTGATTTTGAATTAAAAATAAATTCATCTAAGTCAATGGTTTTTTTAGTAAGCCCTAAAACATTATAAATATCAAAAATTCTTTGAATATTATGAGGTTCAATATCTCCCAAATCATCTGTTTTATAATAGGCAAGTTTCCTGAGTTCAGTTGCTTCGTAAATTAATGCATCTCTAGATTTATTTTGAGAATTATATTTTTCAAGAATTAATTCAACAACTTCATTTATATTTGAAAAAGCATATTCCCAACCTTTTAAAGATGCTTTTTGAAAGTTTTCAACCATCTTTGAATCATTTAAGATATGAATAGAAGAGGTAAATAAGAGCAATTCATATAAGTTAAACCCGTAATCCTTTGGATCCCAAATATTATATTCTATTCCTTGTTGATTGAGTAGATAGGGTTCATTTGTAGTGAAAACTGAGCTTATGTCAATTTTTTTATTAATTAAATCATTGATATTAAATGTTTGAGGGATAACGTTTAAATCATTAAAAGAGACTTGTTTTGATTGTAGCATAGAAATAAATGCGGCTGTATTTGCTGCATTTTCATCAATCATAATTGTTTTATTTTTAAAATCTTTTAGTGAAATGATATTGGAAGATTTTAAACTTATCAGTGCGTGAGGAGATGATTGGAGTATAGCATTTAGCAAAACAATATCACTTCCCTTTGATTTATCTAATAGCAAAGAGGAATTATTTATTCCAAAAGTTGAACGATTATTAATTACATCCTCCGTAATATTAACACCACGATTATATTCTTTAATTTCTAATTCTAGTCCAACATCTTTATAAAAACCTTTTTCTTTGGCTATATAAAATCCTGCAGATTCAAATTGATGCTTCCATTGTAGTTGAAGAGAAATATTTGTTAAGTTTGTTTCATTAGCATTTAAAATATTCACTAAAACTAAAAATATTAGAAATAAGTATTTCATTTTGTTACTTTCACGATTAATTATAATTAATTTAACTGTTAACATAACTTTAGCTAGTGCAACGTTATAGTCAATGTCATCACCACTAAAGTTGATATTTTGATTTTAAACTTTTTCTTAATATGCTCTTTAATAATCATTTGCTTGTATCCACTAATGCCTATATTATTTTAAGTCTTGTTAACTTGTACAATGAAGTTTACAATACTATTATTAATTTTACTTTTAGTAGCATCGATATTATCTTAAAATTTATTATATTCTTTTTAAATCAAATTATCACTTATATTATTGATGACATGATAAATCTTTTTATTAATTCATATTTTTTAGGCGTTAGAACAATACCCCTGGTACTTTACCCTATAATGATTATATGTTTGCATGACATAATTATGACATTTCAATAAAAAGGAGTACCTAAAAACAATACCTTAAATTTATAATTATTTAATAGATAAATTGAAGTGTATTTTTCTTCCATCTTCAGTCCTTAATATTTGATTTGATCAGATTGAATCACTTTATCCAGAACTCTTAAAAATAATTAATTAGCAAATACAGTGTTTCTATTTTGAATACATGTTTTTAAAATAAAAGTTATAGCCTACCCTGTTTTTCTTTTTTTTATAAAGTAATCGTGTCCTTCAATTATTTATTTTATTTCAAATGAGCAGTAGTTAATATAACCGCAGCATCTTCTTCTTTCATTACAGTTCTTTGTTTTAAGTTCCACAGTTCAGTAGATAGTTTAGGTACACTCATGGATACTTTAATTTTTGATAATATCTCTTGTTCATTTGTACTCAAAGCATAGTCTTTTAAGTCATCTAAATTATTAAACAGTTTGAAGAATGAGTTTTTTATTTTTTCTCTATCATTATCATACTTTAATCGCACCAGGTCAACCAAATCCAGGTTCTGTAGAAACGAATAAGTATTCAATTTGATTTAATTCAGCAAATAAGACTTCACTTTGATTACTCATTTCGAGTAAGTTGTCTAAGGTTTCATATCTGTAGCAAAAAGTAGGAATAATGTATTTGTTTTTCATTCGTACATAACCCTTAAAGAAAATTTATTTATTTTTGACAATATATTATCTAAACTTATTTTACAACTTAACTTAATACCAAGAATGGCCACTAGACATGGAGTATCCACAATAATATATAACTAGAAAGATTGTTAGAATCAACTATCTGTAGGTTTTTGAACTTTCTCTTAGTTTCAAACTAACTTGTTAAACGATGATATAATTTTAATGACTATGGGCTACTGAAACAAAACTCTGAACGGTCTCTAAATTCTAGTATCCCAACAACTCTTCATAAACTTCTTTATGTTCCTTTTTAACCACTTTAACTACCTTTATAGGACTAACTAGTTGAGTTTCACTTTTCAATCTCTTCTTGGCTCTTGTAATTGCCACATATAATAGATTTACTTCTTCTTGTTCTACGTCATCTTTAGTTAGATCAGCAAATCCTTTTAATAACGTCACACTATCCCACTCTAATCCTTTAGACTTATGAGCAGTAGTTAATATAACCGCAGCATCTTCTTCTTTTTTTACTGTTCTTTGTTTTAAGTTCCACAGCTCAGTTGATAGTTTAGGTACACTCATGGATACTTTAATTTTTGATAATATCTCTTGTTCATTTGCACTCAAAGCATAGTCTTTTAAGTCATCTAAATTATTAAACAGCTTGAAGAATGAGTTTTTAATTTTCTCTCTATCATTATCATACTTTAATCGCACCAGGTCAACCAAATCTGTAAAGTTATAACTGTTTATCCCACCTACAAAGAATAGCTTTTTCTCTCCTGTTTGAAAAGCAGCATAAGAAAATAGCTGAGAGTTACTTCTAGCAATAATTGCATCCTGTTTGTAATCTGCTTCATCATCAACGACATCATCATTTCCTATAAACTCTTTAGGAGCTTCTACTATGGTTAAATAGTTATTGGCAATCTCTGATATCTCCTGTGAGCATCTAAAGCTTTTAGTTAAATACAAAACCAGTGCTTCATCTTTTACTTTTTCCAATGCATTAACTGCACCTCTCCAACCATATATTTGTTGATATGTATCTCCTATGAATACTTTTTTAGCTCTAAACTGCTGCATAATGACATCAATAACACAATCGTTTGCATCTTGAGCTTCATCTAGTAATATGTAGTTGTATTGCTGTAAAAAGGGTTCAGATAATTGATACTGTTTTAAATAAAAGTCATGTTCAAAAGGCATATCATCATTGTCTAATAAATCTTCCCATACCATTTGAATTTTGGCCAGAAAATAATTAAAAGGTACTCCAAAAGTTGGTTCAAAACTTTCTTTATTTTTAAGCATATCCTCTATATATTCTTCCATAGTAAAAGCACTATATACAAAGTCTTTAATTATCTTAGAGAGAACATATGCATAGTAGTATCTATTCTCTTCATCAACATCATCACAATACGTTGCATACAACATAGTAGGAATATTCATTCCATGTTTTTCAAAGCGTTCACTGTATTGTCTACCAAATATTGAATAAGCCAAACCATGTGTAGTTTTAACAGTTACATTACTCAAGTGCTCAAATTTCTTTTCTGCTTCAAGTCTTATTGACTTATTATACGCCAGATAAAGTATTTTAGAATCAGGTCTAACCTCAGCAAAACCAATAAGCGTAAACGTCTTGCCTGTTCCTGCGAAGGCGTTTATCACTAAGTTTTTTTCAAACTCTGCACTTATGACGGCTTGTTGTTCTTTCGTATAGGTACTTAGTAATTGTTCTAAAAAATTTGGGTTTACTGATATTGACATTATTTATACTCTTTCATGTTATCTATTTTATGGGCTTTATGGTATCAAGTTAATAATTAATATATAATTAATTATTATTTAACTACAATTTATTAATTATTTCGCCACGAGATAAATTAAACACTTTAGGAGTAAATATGAAAAAAATGGTTTTGGCGTTATGCGTCTTTTTAGGTTCGAGTGCATTTGCAGCTAATTGTGCAGATTACTTAACATCTGCGGATATTATATTAGGAAAAATGACTACAGTGAAAACAGATTTCTTTGTTTTCCCAGGTAAAGATACAAAGCTTGATAAGCAAAAAAGTTTATCAAATATGGCAGGTTGGTCTGGCTACAGTTATTAGGAGATAGAAATGGTAGATTTCTAAATACTAATAACTGTAGCCAGATCAAGGTTCTCTTTTCAAGCCATTCTGATATTCTAAAATAATGAAGAGAGTACTCTATAATTCAAGAAAAACATAGTATACTAATTTATATTTTAGTTCTCTTTTAATAGGTTGTTTATGAAATTTCTCTTATTGTCTCTATTTTTTTGTGTTAATATATTCTCAAGTGAAACAACTAAGTACCAAAGTACTTCTAAAATTTTAGAATTTACAAAAAAAGAACACCTTTACCTTAAAAATAAAAAGCTGATAAATTTATGCGTTGACCCCAATTGGTTACCTTATGCAAAAGTTAAAAATGGGAAATATATAGGTATTGGTGGAGATATAATTGAAATCATGAAATCAAAACTTCCTATTTCAATCAAACTTGTAAACACTAAATCATGGAAAGAAACATTAGAATTTGCGAAGCAGAGAAAATGTGATATTGTAGACTTTGCAATACAAACACAAAAAAGAGATACATATCTAAATTTTACATCACAATATGTAAAAATACCACTAGTAATGGCTACTAAACTAAATGCCACTTTTATCATAAATTTTAAAAATCTACAAAATAAAAAAATTGGTATTGTAAAAGACTATGCATTTGCAGAACTCCTTAAAAACAAATACCCTAATTTAGATTTGGTTGAAGTTGAAACTATCAGTGCTGGGTTAGATAAAGTAAAGGATAATGAACTTTTTGGCTACGTAGGTGCGTTTGCAGCGGTTGCACACGAGTTCAATTATAATTTTACAGGAGAGCTTAAAATATCTGGATTATTTGATGAATCAATGCAAATGGGTTTGGCTGTAAGAAATGATGATAAAGTTCTTTTTGAGATTATGGAAAAGATAATAAGTAATATCCATAAAGAAGAGATAAGTAAGATTATATCCAAGTGGATAACTCGCAGGTATGAAAAAGAGTTTGATTATAAAATTTTAGTAAAAATCTTTGCTATAGCCTTGATAATTGTTTTATTCTTAGTATATAGACAATTTATTCTTAAAAAACAAAATAACTCACTAGAAGAATTAGTAAATGAGAAAACTCAAGAATTAAAAGTAATAAATGAGAATCTTAAAGAAAAAATAGCCATTGCAGTAGAAAAAAATAATAAACAACAACAACAACTATTTGAGCAATCAAAAATTACCTCTATGGCTGAAATGATACGTAATATTGCTCATCATTGGAGGCAGCCTTTAAATATAATTTCTACAGTTTCCAGTGGTATTAAACTCCATCACGAATTGGATATTATACAATCAGATGAAGAATTATTGAAAAATATGGATTTGATAATTCTCAATACTCAACACATGTCAGAAACGATAGATATCTTTGCAAATTTTTTAAAAAACGAAAAGATTAAAAATAAAGTCATGTTACAAGAGGTAGTTGATTTTTCTTTAAATATCATTAGTTTTTCATTGAAGAATGACCATATCAAATTAATTAATAATATTGATTATTCTAATTCAGAAAAAGTATTTATTGTTGAAAAAGAGCTTGTTCAAGTAATTGTAAAAATAATTAACAATGCAAAAGATATACTCGTAGATCGACAAATTGAGAATAAATCTATAGAATTAAATTTGAATAAACAATCAGATAGCGTAATATTAACAATTGAAGATAATGCAGGGGGGGGGATTGATACTCAGGAGATTTCAAAAATATTCGAGCCATATTTTACAACCAAACACCAAAGTCAAGGCACAGGATTAGAATTATATTTATGTTATAAAATAGTCTCCGAAAGTTTAAATGGCAAGTTATCTGCCGAAAATACAAGCAAAGGAGCTAAATTTTTTATTGAATTACCAATTGCGTAATGATATTTTAACAATCAATTATGAAAACACTCAAAATTAAAAAAATAAAATTTAACTCCTATACAAAAGAAGCTTCCCTTTTAATATTATAGTGCTCCTTATTTCAGAACTAGTAGAAATCTTCTCATATTAACCTCCTAATGATAATAACCTTGCGCCCTCCCCTTTTTTTAATAATTTTTGGTAATAAAATTATTCGTTCTTTTAGAAATTTACTCGGGGTATATCAAGTGAGTTTAGTTTCCCTTATGTAATATACTACAGAACATAAATTTTAAAACAAAAATACACTTATTGAAGATTATAAAGGTCACATTTTCTTTAGTACTAAAACTTGACCAACTAATACATAATTACCAGGAGCAGTTTATGTCAAATTTAATATATTATTATAAAATATAAATGCAATTAAATTACTGAGATGTACTTAAAACTTAAACAAATTTATTAGGATTAAACAAAAGAATAACAAGTTTGAACAAAGTTAGACCTCTGCACCATATTAAAGCAGTTAAGATGCTAAAACAGGGAAGTATTGATGCTATAGCGGGGTAATTCTAATATTAAAATTTCTTACAAAACAGCAGGGAATGAGTTTAAGTACCGTTGCTAAAGCCTTGGTTATGCTTAGAGAAGAGATGTATTTATTTTGTACAAAAAGTGTTCAAAAAAATGTGAGAGACAAAATGAAAGAAACACTAATTCAATTAAAAAATAAGGGTGAGATTCAGAAACTATTAGATTCTTATTTTAAAGAAGACTAAAGTTATTTATAATATGTATCGATATTCTAAATAGAGTTAGCTACACATAATACCATCCTTTTAAAAAAATTAGACCTAGAAAAGATTCAGCTTTCCATGTCAAACCCAGAATTAAATTGATACTAATGTTATAAAGAAGTGGTTGAGTATACCAGTATTTTTTATTTAATATAAATTAATAAAACCTAACAAGAGTTCCTAATTAAAGGGATTATTAGGAATTTAAATTACTAGAAGGGGAAGTCTCTCTGGTTTTAACCTCGGCACATTCAAAATTTGGAGGACTAGATACATAATTAAATTTAAATATTAAAATTTGCTATCCTCTTTATTCTTAGGAATAAAATAAATATGTTGTAAAATACTTCAATATCTTTGAATTGATATAACAGCCCGTAACCAGAGAAATAAATTTTATTAAGGAGAAGTTTAAAAACTCTCCCATTCATTATCAGTAGTACCATCTTTTATTGTTTCTACTTTTGTTGAAGGCATGTATTCATGCATATGTAGATGTTTTTTTGATTCTTTTCTAGATAAATCCGTCTCTTGATTTTCAAATACTTTCATTTTTACACTATCTTTTCCGTTGAAATTTTTTTCATTTGCATTTGAAACAACCAGTTTTGCTATTTGATCTGTCTGTTCTGCAATCGTATTTGTAGTTATCGCAACGGCAACATTTTCTTGTGTTTGCTGATCAAGTTGAGCTACAGCATCATTGATTTGTTCTATTCCACTTAACTGCTCTTTTGATGCTAATTCTACATCTTTAAGTAGTGTTAATGTATTTGAGATATTATCATCTAATTCGTTATACCCGTTAATCATATTTTCAGAGACTATTTTACCTTCATCAGCTTTCTCATTTGCATTATCGACTAATTCTTTTATCTCTTTAGCTGCTTCAGATGATTTGTTTGCTAGATTTCTTACTTCTTGAGCAACCACAGCAAATCCTTTTCCTGCTTCACCAGCAGTCGCTGCCTCAACAGCTGCATTCAGAGATAAAATATTGGTTTGAAATGCAATTTGATCAATAATGGTAATGGCATCGTTGATAGTATTGACTTCAGTGCTTAATTCATCCATAGAAATAGAGGTTTTATTTGCAAGTGCAATTCCTGATTTACTTGAATTGGTGACATTTTTTGCATATAGTGCCATTTTTGCTGCACTTTCACTGCTTTGCGTGATTGTGGAACTGACTTCTTCAATTGCTGCTGCTGTTTCTTCTAATGCAGCTGCTTGTTCATTTGATGAATTACTTAATCGTATTGAAGAATCACTTAAGTCCTGAGCACTAAAAGCAAGCTTTTTGTTTGAATTATCAATTAATGCTATAACATCATTAATTGTTGCTTGAGTCATTTTGGTACCACTTAAAATGGAAGCAGTCAAGCCAGTTAAGTCGATAATATTGGGTATTTGTTTATTGTATTTAGCGTTACCCAAATCGAGTAAAGTATCTGAAATTATTGTTAAGTCCGAGTATGATTTGTCTATCATATGATTAATTTCATCTACTAGGGCTTGAATTCTTGGTGAACTTGATTTTTGCGTAATCCGCTCATTAAATAATCCAACGTTCACTTTTCCAATTACCACCCTTACTTCGTCAATTACTTTTGAGTCTTGCTCTTTACCTTTTTCTAGGGCATTTATATAAGTATTAAAACTAGAACAAATTTCACCCAACTCATCTCCTGAATTAATTTTTATAAGACTTGCACTGGCAGTTTTTTCTAGAGTAAATATCTCTTTTTTTAGAAAATTGATATTTTTAATAATTGAAATATTGGTAAAATAAGTAGTTAACATTACTAGAAGTATTATTAGTAGTAGAGTCGTAATGCTAGTATTTTGAATAAAAACTATTTCATTAATAATGGCTTCTGAATCAGCGACATCATTAATAAGTTTATTTATGTGATTTAGCCAGATATGTTGAAATCCAATGAGTATTACAAATCCTATTGCGGACACAAAAATTGGGATTAACAATTTTACCTTCAATTTGATATTTTTTAACATAACTTCCCCTTTTTCTCTTTCTAAATAATTACCCCAGCCAAATTAATTTATCTTAAGATCATAATAACACAATACTATAAACATTTAAATAAAATAACACATTACTTTATATATTAGCCACATTTTTGACACATTTACATGATATACTTATACAAATAAACTATAGGAGTATGTAATGATTTCAACATATAGAGAAACAATTGAATACACTTCTGACTTTATTTGGGAAGTTGATAAAAATGGAATTTACACTTATGTTAATAGAGTAGTTGAAAAGATTCTTGGATATTCCCCTTCTGAAATGATTGGAAAGTCACCATTTGATTTCATGCCCGAAAAAGAAAAAGTCAAAATAGAAAAAGTTTTTAAAAAAATTGTCGAGAAAGAAGAAGATTTTGAAAACTTGGAGAACATAAATTTACATAAAGATGGAAGAGAAATAACACTGGAAACAAGTGGTACTGCTATTTTTAATGAAAAAGGTGACCTCATAGGATATAGAGGAGTTGATAGGGATATTAGTGAGAAAAAAGAACTTCAAAAAGAGCTCGAAAAAAAGAATATACTTTTAGAAAGTTTATTGATGAATCAATCTGAAATGGCACTAATAGGAGAAATGCTTCATGAACTATCTAATGAGTGGAAACAGCCTCTTTCCGAAATCCTAGTAGCTTCAAGCGGTGTTCAAATACAACGTGAGTATAATATGCTGTCTAATGATACTTTAGACAATGCGATGATAACGATAAATAATTCAGTTAAAAAACTTAGCAATTTGATTCAACGATTTGATGTTTTTTTTAAAAATAATTCTGAAAAAACAATTTATGAACTTGAGAATGTAGTACAAAGTACTTTAGATTTGTTACCAATAAAAGAAATCTCAATTAACCAAAACCTACATAGTTCTACATTAATTGGATTAGAAAAAAAACTTATACAAGTATTGGCAAATATAATTTTGAAGTTAAAATCAATTATGTATAATGCCTCTGTAACTCAAAAACACTTGTTTATAGAAACAAAAGAAATTGATGACATTATTTATATAATGATAAAAGATAATTCTGGGAAAAATACAAATACTTTTATAAATAGAATTTTTAATCCATCTGCAAATTATAAATATATAAATGATGAAAACATATGTCTACATACCTGTAGAGAGATTATAGTTACTCAGTTATCAGGTGGAATTAGTGCAAAAAATGTTTCTTATACACATAAAGAACAATCTTATAAGGGAGTAGAATTTGTTATTGCAATACCCAAAATTGTTGTGTAATATACGAAAATTGCAAAATTAAATTTGGAGAACTACTTATATAAAAAATAAATATTTTTCAATGAGTTAATTGCAATGACTAATGATATACTCATTATAGGCTAATGTTCAATCTATATCCTCCTCTATATTTAGATTCAAATTTGCCTTTATTCTATAAATCAAATTTCTAAATCTCGCTAGATTTTTTATTGTAGGATTGGTTATATTATAAATTTCAAAAATCATAACTTCACAAGATGTGAAATTATTGAAATTTTCTACCAAAATAGAAAATACTTCTTTTTCAGTTTGCGTCAATTCTAACTCTATTTCTATCTCTTTTTTTATTTTTGTAAGTTTTTTATTAATTGGATACCAGGTAAGACTATGATTTAATTTGATACTACGTTCAACCTTTAAACTCGAGAATGATTTTTTTATCACTAAAGCTAATGATTTTTTGACTTGTACCATTGGTTCTGATTTGAGAATAAAATCTTGTAAATTTAACGGGATATATTTTAATAATAATGAAACCTTCTGCAATTTCGTATAAACAACTATACTAAGAAAAGGATGTTTGACTCTTGTTCTTTTAATTAGGGAATATGGATTATAATGCACGACATCTATATCAATAATTAAAACCTGAGGTTGAATCTTTTTTAGTTTTGAGGATAGTAAGTTCACATTGTTCAATACATCTACCCTGAAAAAATAGTTATGTAACAACTTTTCGAAATTATAATTAACTGGATGTTCATCTAAATAAAGTACTGATGTGCCTTTCATGAATTATTTCCTTCTCTAATGTTTAAATTACATTTTATCTAAATGTTATTTAAACCTGTTTTCTTTTGGCACGCAGAGGGAAATATTCAAATTTAAAATACAATAAACCTATGATATTTTTCTAGGATAATATAAACTACGTTATAATTTTATGTATTATTGTTCTTTTGAGTGATAAAAGATTAATTTATCTCAAGAAGAAAACATTTTTTATAATAATCATGATTAATTTGTTATAGAAAGAAGCTTCATAGTTAAGTTTGGATTACGTATTATACTCAATAATTTAAGGACAATTCTAAAAAAATAGGGAGGATCGTTATCCGAGTGAGAATATTAATATTATCTAGTCATGTTGAAGAAGATTTTTTTGTTAATTTCGTAAATGTTATCGAATCATTACCACTTAAAATAATTATTGATAAAATTACAACACAAGAAGAAAGTGTAAAGTTATGCATGGAATATATATACGACGTAATTTTTGTTGATACGACGACATATGAAGGTAAAGAATTTATTAAATTTATCCTTAATAATCATCCTAAACAGCGGGTCATTACTATGTTTAATAATCAAAATGAAAAATTTGAGTACGACAGAATGTACCATGAAGAAAAGTTATATGTACCAACATTACGTCGAGACTTAGTGAAAATATTAACAGAAGAAATAGTAATAAATAGGAATATGGAAAGCTCTTTATTAAGGGAATTATAACATTGTAGTTTTAGATTCAAATTACCCAATGACTTTGATATGAAATAAAAAGAATTAAACGATCATGAGATGAAAATTAGATTGCAAAACAAAAATTTCAATTAAATTATTTTGGAATTTTTATTAAAAAACTTAAACCTGATTCGTTTGTTTCATGATTAATAATAATAGTTCCGTTAAGCTTTTGAGTAACAATTTGTTTAATTATATATAAACCTAATCCAGTTCCACCATTTCTTTTTTTAGTGGTAAAGTATTGGTTAAATAACTTTTCTTTATTTTCAGCTAAAATTCCTTTTCCTGTATCTGAATAGACTAATTCAATTTCCGTACCTAAATCCTTCACTGTTATGTTAATTTCACCTTTACTCCCTTTGTCAAAACCATGTATCATAGAATTATTAATAAAATTAATTAAAATTTGAGATAAAAATCCTGGATAACTATTGATTTCTAATATATCAGAGCAAGATACATTAATTGTCAAATTGGTATTTTTAGTTTTATACTTTAATGAAAGAAGAATTTCATGAATGTATTTTTTTACATTAAAAAATCTCTTATCTTCAATAGCTTGATCTACTGCAATATTTTTAAAACAGTTCACTAATTCTTTTGTATTATTTAAATTAAATAATAAAATATTAGATAACTCTTTTACATTTTTTATAAAATTTTCAAATTCTTCTTTACTCATTCCTTCTTCCATATAAAGATTATGGATTTCATTTGTTATATGATTTAAGTGAGAAGAAGATGTGATACTAACTCCAATAGGTGAGTTTATTTCATGTGTAACGGAACTAACTAACTTTCCTAAATATGACATTTTCTCGGAAGTAATTAAATCACTTCTTGTCTTTTGTAAGTCATTAACATTTTCTTGTAATTTTTTATTTAAGTAGCTTAGTTTTTTTGTTCTTTGAGATACTAGTTGGGTTAGGTTTTCGTTTAGACTTCTATTTTCAAAGTTTTTTTCTTCAACTTTCTTTTGATAGCTTAAGAAATTCCTTTTAATTACCTTTGTAAAATATATAGATGTAATTAAAAATAGTAAAAATAAAGCTATGCTGACAATAAATATTTGAAAAAGTTGTTCTTCATTTTTCTTGTTAAGAAGTTCCTTTTTTGTATTAATTATAAGCTCAATATCATCAATATATACTCCACTGGCTATTCCCCAATGCCAACCTTGAAACCCTTTTATAAATGTTATTTTATTAGATTCTTTTTTGCTATTAGGTTCAGGAAAAGTATATTCAAAATATCCCTCTCCTTTGTTTGAAATTTTCAATAATTCGACTACTAATAATTGATTGTTTTTATCTTTTAAATGTATTACATTTTTATTTATTAGGTTTTTGTCAATATGAGATAGAAGAGTCCCTGTCTGATCGAGTACAAAAACGTATCCATTTTTCCCATACATAATGTTATCAATTTGCCTTAAAATTTTATTTTTTAGAACTTCTTCGTAATCTAATACGTATTCCCCTGTTCCTATAAACCAATTAAACGGTTCAAAATATTTGTGAAACCCAACTTTTTCATATTCATTCTTGGTGTCATTTGGTTTCCCCCACCACCATGTCAAAAAACCTTCATTCTCTTTTTTTACAATTTCAATTGCTTCTTTCACAATATATACGCCATTAACATCTTTAAGATCCAATAAATTTTCTTCTTGTAAATGCGTCAATATTGGATGCAATATATTTTTTCCATTTAAGTCAAAAATAAAAAAGTATCCTCTATCATTATTAAATCTAATATCGCGGAGAGTATCAGTTATGAGTTTAACAATTTCTTTTTTTGACTTATCTTGATTGTTATTATATATAGATTTTGCAATTGAATGAGCTTCATATACACGCTCCTTAATGTCTTTCTTAAGTTTTTTAATTGCAAGATTTTTTTCACTTTTTATTAAATCATATACTCTTTGAACTTCTCTTTTAACAATTCGTTTTTTTTCTTCTAAAGAATTAATTTTAATTTTTTGAATTTCTTCTTGAAAGTTGTTATTATTTTCATTGATGATGATAAAGGATATAATGAAAGCAAATACAATGATAAAAAGTGGTGTTATTTTAATAAGATTAAGAATTTTTTGTTCATTGCTTTTCATATGAATACTTTGTGTTAGAATAAAGGTTACAAAAAGTATATACTTATATAAAATATAAACATCTTAGTAGGTACGTTTATTTCCCAAAGTTAAATAAATTCTAAGTTTCATAGACAAAAACTAAGGCGTTCTTATTTCTATGGAAATACGTAGTATTATATTGATAATTGTTGAATAAGAAACATTCCTTTTTAGCTCTTTTTTTCAAATTCAGGAAAGATATTTGAAGTATTATAATCTAAAAGATATAATTTAGTATAAACGAAAATAGTCAATTGCATTTAGAATAGTTTCAATGTAAGAATTTGTCATATTAAAGCAGTTATCAACGATTGAGTCAGACATGATTATGAAAATTTACATACGAACAATAAAACTTGATATTATAAATTTAAACCATTTTGATATTTTGTTAAAACATCAACTATGACTTTCCTCATTTCTTTTTCATCTTCATTAGTAATATAGTTATATTTTTCTATTATTTCATCATAAATTTTTGTTGATTTGATTTCTGAATAACCTTTTCTTTCTGATTTACGTTGCTTTTTTGGTAAGATACTATCAAAATAATCTCTTTTCCCTCTAATTGTATTTGGTTTAACATTTAACACATTTCCTAATGCATCAATTGCTTTGGCAGAACTAATATGCAATCCAAATAAATGTTCATGGTCAAATCTGCTTAAATAATATGTTATCGTTAATAAATCTTTATTCGAGATATGTGGTTCTTCATTGTTTTTCATTATATAATAACCCGCAACACCTAACACTCCAGCAGCTAACATTCCCATTGCTCCTGCACCCATTAGTGCTCTAGCTCCAGCTGAAGCAGACATTGCAACACCAGTTGCATTTAAACCATGTTCATATTCAGAAGTAATAGAAGTATTCTTTAGATGATTCTCAAGTGAGCCAAACATAGAAAAAAGTTCAAGTTTCTCAGATATATCGAATGCTCCATTTGTTAAAGAATTTTTTAAAATTATTTCAATATCATTTAATATTTCGGCTAAATCATCTTCGGAGGATAATGCATTCTTTATTGCACCGAACCTTGATGCAATCTCATACATATCATCATTTATATCATTCTTTTTTAGCACTTCTTTTAAATCAATAATATCTTCTATAACTTTTTTCACTATTCAATTCCTTAATAGTAAAGTATAACATTTTAAATTAAAAAGAATATTAATAAGTACAAAAGTATACTTATTAATATTTATTATAACAATAATACTTATTTTAATGTTTATTTAACTTAATAATTGCAATACTTTCATATACCAACACTAAGGAATTAAATGAAAAAGTTAAAAAGTAGGATTTCAAACATCCTAAAACATTTAAATAATGACTTGTATGAAAGAGAAGAAATTATTTCAGTTTCATTGTTGTCTGCATTAGCCGACCAAAATATATTTTTATATGGACCTCCTGGTACAGCAAAAAGTTTAATTTCAAGACGATTGTCAAAAGTTTTTAAAACGGATAACTATTTTGAATATTTAATGCAGAAATTTAGTACACCAGAAGAAGTATTTGGTCCGATATCACTCAGTGAGTTAAAAAAAGACAACTATATAAGAAAAACAGATGGATACTTACCAAATGCTGAATTTTCATTTTTAGATGAAATATGGAAATCTAGTCCAGCTATATTAAATACTTTATTAACAATAATAAATGAAAAAATATATAAAAATGGAACTGAAATAAAAAAAGTTCCATTAAAAGTTCTAATATCTGCATCTAATGAAACTCCACCCAAAGGACAAGGCTTAGAAGCCTTATATGATAGATTTCTAACTAGATTGCATGTACCTCCTACAAATGAAAGATCAAGCTTTGAATTATTACTTAACTCAGGTGGGGCAAGTTCTGAAATAAGAATCCCTGATAATTTAGTAATTAAAAATGAAGAGTGGAAAAAATGGAAAGATGAAATCAAAAAAGTAAAATTATCAGATGAAACTTTAAATATTATTCATGCAATTCGTTTAAAGTTTTCAGAAAATAATAAAAGTAAATCTTTTTATGTAGATGTCTCTGATAGACGCTGGCTAAACGCAACAATACTACTTAAGGCAGGAGCATTCTTTTGTGATAGAGATAAAACAAATATTGTTGATACTTTGTTATTAAGCCATTGTCTATGGACGACAAATGACAATAGAAAAAAAGTTATTGAGATAGTAGAAAAATGTGTTGAAGAAAGTGGTTTTGATACTGGGATAAGTTTAAAAAGCATAGATGATGAAAAGGAGGAATTAGAAAAAGAAATTGATAATGAGATTTTTTATTCTAATGATATTTATAAAACTGTAAAGTTAAAAGGAAATAACGAATATTTTGAAGTTTCTAAAAATGTTAAGAAAAACAATAATAATTATGATATTTCTAATAGTTTAGTATTTTACATCCCTTATACTAAAATGAAAAGTACCAAAGAATTCTGATCTGGCTACAGTTATTAGGAGATAGAAATGGTAGATTTCTAAATACTAATAAGAGGAATAAGAGATGGCAGGATATAGTCAGGAATTTAAAGATTCAACAATACAATTGGCATTAAATAGTGAGAAATCAACATATAAAATTGCACAAGAGTTAGATATCAGTGATAAAACACTGTATGCCTGGTTAAGAGCTTATAAAC
>Ga0209081_1000044_pt1 | contig 62994 bp, 50 predicted proteins | sample GOMGulsemesocosm_4_FD_184636 | JGI IMG/M metagenome (GOLD analysis project Ga0209081, IMG submission 184636) | Methane-oxidizing microbial communities from mesocosms in the Gulf of Mexico - GOM15B Gulf of Mexico (SPAdes) (version 2) | ecosystem: Environmental > Aquatic > Marine > Cold seeps... | reverse complement strand
TATCTCGTTAATAATACTGACCGCACTATACACCTTCAGCGCTGGGGTTTACCGGAATAAGCCATTACCTATGCTCTGAAACATAGCCGTACAGCCGAGACGATCAAATGGTCGGGGTTCGCTCAGGCCGGAAACTAATGAAAGCCACGGATTGAGTACACATTAAACGATGAACCCGTCAGGTAACGACTTATCAGCCAGCCCCCTTCAATTGTGTTGCTGTCTGCAAAAAGACCACTAAAGGCCTTACCTGCATTGACGTGCCTGAACACCGGCTAAAAACGTGTTTTACACCTATAACCGTCGAACATACGACATTAACGGATTCAAAATCCATTTCATTGGAGGTCGTGGCTCAAGTCCCTATGGCGGTAACATATTAAGAAAGTGCTAAGAGAAATCGTTGCCGTTTCTTTATATGCCTCATTTTCATCAAAGACAGACAAAGCGCACACCACTTAGAGCATAATTGCCTTATAGTTAGCCTTTGTAAGTCCTATGAAATTCACTATCGGTAATAGCTGACGCCATGAAAAATTCCAGCCAAGCCCGTGCGATCATGTTTGCAGACGTCGTCGGTAGCTCATCGCTGTATAAATTGCGCGGCAATAGCTCAGCCAAGGCCTGTATTGATGACACCCTAAGCGCCATGTGCGACTCGGTGTTAGCGCATGGTGGCACGGTTGTGAAAACCATCGGCGATGAAATAATGACGTGCTTTGACAGCGCACTCGCAGCCTGCGAGTGCGCAAAATCACTGCAACAGCTGTGTAGTGGCAACTCCGAGTTTCAACCTATCCGAGTCGGCATGGCCTACGGCGATACCCTGAACGATGAAAATGATGTCTTTGGCGATACCGTCAATGATGCCGCTTTTGTGGCCCAAATTGCCCGAGCTCAACAAATCGTCGTCACTCAAGCCGTGTTCGACGCACTGGATTCACAACGAGCAGACTGCCAAGAATTTGATCGTGTACAGCTCAAGGGTGCACACGAGAAAAGCCTCATATATCGCCTGCACTGGGAAAGCCCAACGCTCAGTCACAATGCCACCACGGTGATGTCCGTACACGACATCACCCAACAACTTGAAAGCCACAAGCTGACGCTTTGGCTCGGTGATGAGCAGCATACCGTGCTCGCCGATCAAACACCTTTTGTCATCGGCCGCGACCGCCAAAAAGCGCACTTGCACGTGGACAGTAATTTAGCTTCTCGAGATCATTGCCGCATTACCTTTCAGCGTGGCAAATTTGTCCTCGTTGACCACAGCACCAACGGCACCTATGTAAGCCCCACGGACGCCGAAGCCATCTACCTGCGCCGTACCGAATACCCACTGACGAGGGAGGGCGCGATTACCATTGGTCAACCACAACAGGGCAGTTACGTCATCCACTACAGCACCTAACTACACGCCACTTACTGGCACAGAAGCCCCTCATAGCACTAAAGCAACCCCCGCCACCCATTCAGCCGAACCTTTTGTTAAATTCAATTCGTCTAAAAAACACCTCAGTCCTACTGTTTCGCTCCTAAAAAAACACCGTTCACGTGGCACACAAACCAACATAAAAGCGCCAACATACCTACAAAGCCTCCCTCTAGCGGAGTTCATCAAAACAGACGACAAAACTCAAAAAGCAAGCGCTTTTTGGCATTCCATTTAGGTCTAAGCGCCCCCCTTTCATACCCCTGCAAAAACCGAGAAGATATTCCATACTCTCTAGTAAGGAGTAAGACTTATGACTTCTTCAGATACTAAGATATACAGTTCAGCCAGGTGCACGGCTAAGTCCGTTCTGATGAGCTGCGCGCTCTTGCTCACGTCCCTCATCATGGGGAGCGCATACGCTACATCCCCCGTACTGAGCACCACTGGAGAGCTCTTTCTTCCTGACAGCTTCAATTACTACAACCCACTTAAGCACGGCGCAGAAAAAGTCTCTCGAGCGTCTGACCCCCACGCACTGGATAACCAACAGCTAGAAACAGCAGCCAGCTATATTCGCGCCAATGACATGAGCGCAGAGCAGCGCGCACTCAACCACCAATGGCTGAATCAAGCCGGTGATAGCAATATCCGTATTGGCAACAAAGTACTCTCATCGATTATGCGCATGGGCTTTAAAACGTATTGGTCAGGGGTGCGTAACAAACACTACCCATCGACCGTCATGCCGGACGGCAATGGCAATGGGCAACTAACGGATGAGGTCGAATACAAGCTGCGCCTCTCACAGAATAAAGTGCGCCTAGTGCTAAAGTATGATTTTTAAACGGTGTTTAATGCGCTCCGAGCCTCACTGGCTGTGATCATCTGATACACTTCACCCGCATTTATAGCGGGTATTTTTATGTCAGTTCGACCTATCACAACAGCGCAACCCTTGACCCAAGCGGGCATCCTTAAACGTATAACCGCCTTGATATACGACACGTTGGTGCTCTGTGCCATATGCCTCTGTTATGGCTGGGTCGTCACCTACCTGATTCAAGAGGCCTGGCTAGGCATACCTCTGGCTGAAAATGGACGGGCAGAAATGAACCCAGTGGGTCAAGCAGGCCTACTGGTTATTCCCTTCTTGTTTTATTGCTTCTTCTGGATGCGCGGGGGACAAACCCTCGGCATGAAAGCTTGGCGACTGAAGCTACTCAACAACGAGAACCAATCGGCAACACTGCCACAGTGCTTACTGCGCAGTCTAATCGCGCCCTTCTGTGTGTTGTTGGGAGGCTTCGGCTATCTATGGTGCTGGATTGACCGAGATGGCCGTGCGCTGCACGACCGCCTTAGCTCAACCCAGGTGGTTCAGCTAACCAAGTAACCGATACGGCTGTAGCGGGTTAGCTGCCAACCGTACACAGCCTCTCGACCAGCCAATAGTCGTGAGCGACTGGGGTTAGTGGCCGCCACAGCTCAATTGGCTCTGCGCAGCATCCATAACCCCAGCAACAGGCAGGCAAACATTGGCACCGACACCGCCAGAAACGGGGAGAAGCCGAACACCAAGCTGGCTGGCCCAAGCAGGTCTTGAACCGTACGAAAGACAATTCCGACGATCACACCGGAAAAAATTCTATAGCCCATGGTGACTTCACGCAGGGGGCCAAAAATAAACGATACCGCAATCAGTACCAAACTTGCGGTGACGAATGGTTGCAGTAATTTTTTCCAAAACGCCAACCAATATTCCGCACTGTTCAAACCCTGTTCCGCTAGATAATTAGCGTAAGAATAAAGGTTCTGCATCGATAACGCCTCGGCGTCCAACACCAGAATATTCAACAGCTGCGGCGACAAATTTGTTCGCCATGGGCGTAAAGTGAACTCATGCATTTGGGTGCCTTGAGGTAAAAAGCGCGTCTCACGCCCCTCCTCCTCCAGCCAATGGTCACCTTGGTAGATCGCCGTACGGGCAAAGCTTGACGCCTCAAGCTCACCATCATCTGCAAATTGATAGCGCGTGACACCGAACAGCTTGCCGTTCGGTAGCACCGCATTAAAGTGCATAAACTCATTACCTTCCCGATTCCAAAGGCCGTGGCGAGACTCTAATGCCCGCGTACCCCCCTGAGCAATCGCCCGTCGACTCTCAGCAATCTGATCGCTCAAAGGCGTCACATACTCACCAAGAAACAAGCCTAGGCCAATAAACAGCAACACCGGCTTCATTACCGCCCAGGTGATTTGAGCCACAGAAACACCAGCCGCCCGCATCACCACCAGCTCACTGGAATTGGCTAAAATACCAAGGCCAATCAAACAACCCACGAGCGAAGAGAACGGAATGTTGTCGTAAACACTGCTCGGCAGAGTTAAGGCGACATATATCAAAGCCTCGCTGAAACCGTAAGCGCCGTGTAATTCACCCAGCTCGGCGACTAATGCGGCAATAGCGTCCAACGAAACAATAACCAGCAGCACCATGGCCACAGAGCCAATAACAGATTTGGCAATATAGTGACTTAACTTACGCACGGGGCTTCCTTTTAGAGGTAATCGCCGAATGTTTAGAATTTCCAGCTAATAGTGACTGCGCCTCCGAACGCCGAGCTATAACCGCCCGTAAACGCAACCTGAGGCCTGGGAGCGCCAACAAGCCGAAGGCAATCGACAGAAATAGACCGTGTACAGCCCACAAATTCAGTACATGCCCGCCCGCCTCAACACTGCCCCGGGCGGCATTGAGTGACACCAGATAGACTATGTAGAGCAGGATCGCCGGGATCATCTGCACATAGCGTCCCTGTCGCGGGTTGGTTTTACTCAGCGGTACCGCAAGCAGAGCCACTACCAGTACCAACACAGGCAGAGAAGCGCGCCAATGCAGCGCTGCAATTTCCTTCGGTACGGTAGAGCCCCACAGCTGCACGGTGGGAATAGAGTCTGCTTTTAGCTGACGTTCGGAGCGACTGGGCTGATTCAACAGCAACTGCGAGTAACGCTCAAAAGACATGACTTGGTATTCCAAGTCACCTGGACGACCGCTGTATCGGTGTCCATTGTGCAAGCGTAAATAGCGCTGGCCGCTGTCATCCACAACCTGCTCCCCCCACTCGGCCAGTACCACCGATAGCTGAGGCTGCCCCGATGCATCACTGACATCCATTTCCGCCATGAAGACTTGATTCATGGTCTTTCGGTCATCACTGAAGCTTTTAATGTAGGTGACACTGCTGCCGCCCTGTGTCGCCATAAAACGAGTGGGGGTTAATAGATCAAATTCACTGCGGCTCTTCTGACTCAACAAGATAGTCTGTGCTCGCTCCATACCGAGCGGACTGATGAATAAACTCAGACCAGCGACCACCAGCGCGATAAGTAACGCTGGGAACAAGGTATAAATCACCAACTTCTTGTCGCTCATGCCACAAGCCGACATAACCGTCATTTCACTGTCCATGTATAAACGCCCATAGGCGAGTAAAATGGCAATAAACAACCCCAGCGGAAGAATTAGTTCCAGAAAGCCTGGCAGCCGAAAACCCATGACAGCAAACAAGATGTCTGGGGATAGCTGCCCAGATGCAGCCTGCGACAAATACTTAACAAAACGGCCACTCATGATAATGAGCAGTAGCACGCTGCTCACAGCAAACATACTGAGCAGCACCTCACGGGTAAGATAGCGAAACAATATCACGAAGAAAGGGATCCAATTCTATTCAGCTGAGACGCCATGGCCTCACTTACTAACAGGCCGTTATGCCTATTAAAAACACATAGGTAGAACAGTTCTATTCTGATCTGTCCAACCCATACCGCCGTTGCTGTTTATTCACACTTAAAGCGCAGGGGCTTGTCGAGTCGTATTGATCGACAGCGTTTCCAGTATTTTCAGGCTAATAACAATACTTTTCACCGTTAACGCCTAGCAACTTCCCGCCAGCCAAATCATACTACAGCCTAGACTTCATAAAGCCGATTATTATCCCGTAAAGCGCCCCGTTTGTCCTGCGGTAAACCGCAGGTAACATACAGGGCGCTTTAGATAGCCAAATCACTAGCCTTCAGTGGGCGCACCTAGATAAAGGAAACATCATGGATTTTCAGGCCAAGGTCAGCAACCTTCTCACCCAGCGCAGTGGTTGCGCCATTGTCCCCGTGTTCACCAAACACAAGATGTCCAATGCCGCCGCCGAGCTAAACAGCGCCAGCGACAAACTCATTGCCCGCCTTATCAAGCAGGGCGAACTGAATGACAGCCTCGCCAGCACCCTGCTGCTACCAACCGCACCGGCAGGCAAGGCCGAGCGAGTACTGCTGGCACACTTTGGCGACAAGAAAGGCCTGAGCCCACGTGATTACATCAAAGTAATCAATAAAATAGTTGCCACGGTCAAATCGAGCGCAACAAGTGATGTCAGCCTGTACCTTGAAGACGTTGTCGTCAGTGGACACGGCGAGGCTTGGAAAGCGCAGCAAGTTGCCAAGGCTTTCGCCAATGCTCACTACAGTTTCACACAAATGAAGAGCAAGGCGACCAAGGCCAGCCCGCTGAAAAAAGGACTCTACAACCTAACCGACAACAAGCTTAAAAGATCCGTTACCGAAGCCTTACAACACGGCTGTGCTCTAGCCAGCGGCATGGCTCTGGCGCGCGACCTTGGCAATCTACCCGGCAATGTCTGCACTCCGCTCTACCTCAGCCAAGAAGCCCGTAAACTTGCCAAGAGCAACAGCAAGCTAAGCGCCAAAATTCTCGGTGAAAAACAAATGCGTGAGCTGAAGATGGGCTCACTCCTGTCGGTTGGCCACGGCAGCGATGAAGAGTCACAACTGATCATTCTCGAATACAAGGGCGGCAAGAAAACATCCCAACCAATCGTTCTGGTCGGTAAAGGCGTCACCTTTGATACCGGCGGTATTAGTCTCAAGCCTGGCGCCGGCATGGACGAAATGAAGTACGACATGTGCGGAGCCGCCAGTGTGCTCGGTACCCTCAAGGCTGTCGTAGAACTAGAGCTGCCCATCAACCTGGTTGTCGTCGTCGCCGCCGCTGAGAACATGCCCAGTGGCCGAGCCACCAAGCCTGGCGACATTGTTAAATCCATGTCAGGCCAGACAATTGAAGTGCTCAATACAGACGCAGAGGGTCGCTTAGTCCTATGTGATGCGCTTAGCTATGTCACTCGCTACAAACCCAAAGCGGTAGTTGATGTGGCCACCCTTACCGGCGCTTGCGTCATCGCTCTGGGCAGCCACGCCACAGGTCTTTACAGTAACGATGAAGACCTTGCCGCACAGCTGCTTAGCGCTGGCGAATACAGCCAAGACCGCGCTTGGCGTATGCCGCTATGGGACGAGTATCAATCTCAACTCGACAGTAATTTTGCCGACATTGCTAACATCGGCGGCCGCGAAGCGGGTTCTGTCACGGCGGCCTGTTTCCTCTCTCGCTTCGTTGACTACCCTTGGGCACACCTAGATATCGCGGGCACCGCTTGGCTCTCCGGCAGCGCTAAAGGTGCAACCGGTCGCCCTGTTGGCCTGCTTCTGGACTACCTGATCAAACAGGCATAACGCACAAATGAGGGCTGAGTCGCCAGAATAACGGGGCTACTCAGCCCTCGCCCCCATTTATAAAAACCTGCCATTCCCAAGTCCCTTGGCATGCAAGATGTTTGAAGTACTATGACCCGTATAGATTTTTATATATTGCCCGACACGTCCAGCGATCAACGCCTAACATTTACCTGTCGCTTAATCGACAAAGCGCAGAGATTGGATAACCACGTCTATGTGGCCTGTGATGATGCAGAGCAGGCACAAACACTGAGCCGTTTACTATGGTCGTTTCAACCACAAAGCTTTATCGCCCACGATTTACAGGATCATCCACAAAGGCACGCCAAGGTCCTGCTCGGCTGGGATGATAGTTGTGGTGATCACCACCAAGTACTGGTTAACTTAAAGAAAACAATACCGACCTACTTCAGTCGCTTTGAGCGACTCACTGAAGTCGTCATCCAAGAAGAAAAGATATTAGAGCAAACCCGTGAGCACTATAGTTTTTACCGCGAGCGGGGCTACCCCATTAACAACCACGACATGCGCCGCTAGCAAGCGGCTCTGTTGCAACAGAACCACTAAGGCTAAATCGGTGACCATGGATACGGATCAAAATAACAGCGCCCGCGGCGAGACAAAAGCCGCCTTACTCGGTGAACTTGAATCGATTAAAGACTTGCTGTCCGAAGAAGAAATGGCCGACATCCCATTGCTCGATCACCCCGTTGAAACACCGGCCTTAGAAGACGACGCGTTTGCCGACATCCCACTGCTTGAAGAAATCGAATCGGGACAGCCCTTGATCACCACACTGTCCGCCGCACTTCCTGTCACCCAAACGTTCAGCGAGCCAGACCATACCGACGAGCCGTTAGGCACTGAGCCAGCCACCAATACGTCATTTGAAGAGCTGAGCGAATCGATAGATGCCACCCTAGCCAATATTGATATTGATATTGATATCGATCTAACCGATGAGGCACCAAGCTCTGAGGATCAAGCCTCGGTTGCAGAAGATGACGACGTCAATCAAAAAAGCCTGCAAAGGGAGTACGAAACCGACTCTGCGGTTGACGACTTCACGCAGGAAGACGAGCTGCAGACAGGCCTCATGCTCGGGGAAGGACCAACAGCGCCCACCAAACAAGAAGCTGTAAATATCACCGCCGATTTAGAAGAGAACCTGCTCGACGATGAATCATTGAGTACAGCAGCGCGCCTCCCCAAAGAAGAAGAATTACAAAATAGCGAACAACCCATCACTGAAAACGCCGGCGCGCACAGCGAGCCAGAGAACACTAATAGCGAGGCAAGTCTCACTGACGCCTTGGAGATCAACGAAGAGGCATTGCCTCTGGGTGTACTTCCAGGTCAAAGAAACCTTTTTGACGATTCAAGCGTTAACAAGGTTTCACCAGAACAGACAATAAACCCGCAAAAAAATGCATCAAAACCGTCCAAGAAAAGCAGTGCGACGGCGAGTAAACCCCGAGTAAAAGTCGAGCAGGCAAAAGGTGAAAACCCCTTCTTGCCTAAACACATTCGTGAACGTTTACACACAACAAAATCCTTGATGGAAGTTATCAAGGAAGCCCCGCTGGATACCCAAGCGGTATACCACAACAAGTTCATCAGTGAGCACCCTGAAGCCCAAGCACTGGAGCGTACTAATCACAGCAGGGGCGAACAGCTGAGTGAGCACGACAAGTTGGACATCCTCATCAACGAGGTCATTGCCGAGTTCATGCCTAAAATTGAAGCTGAATTGCGTGTCCGCCTGACAAATCTAAGCCAGCAGGAATCCACCCCCATTGGCTCTCCTGATGAGCAACCGTCACCGGCAAACGAGCCTAACAACAACGACGTTAACTAGCCCTTCAAATAGCCTCATAGAAAACCCTGGAGATGACCGTGAGGTTTCACATCACCGCTGACAACCCAGAAATAAAGGGTACACCTACAACATACCGCTCATTACTAATCAATGTCGCTAGCGGGTCTTCAACCCCAACGCATCGGCGACACTGCCCAAGCAACGTACTTAAATTTTTGTCACTCCTGCGTCAAACGGCTATACCATCCTCTATCACCAATATACTTTCTCTGTACACACCACCAAAGTCTGCTGCCGAGGCCGTTAGGCCATCGCCATATACGCGGGGAACCAATTGGCCAATAATCTACGCGCAGGCATTATCAAAGACCATCAACGGCAGCCAATTCATTTATGCGAGAGTCTTGAAAAAATCAGGAAACAATCAAAAAACACGGGATTGCGCCAGCAGGAAACTGACACAGCACTACACAATGGAAGGTCTATTAGTGGTTAAATGATGTTACTCAAGCGTTCAGAAATGACATTTTTAATACTGCTCACATCAAGGCCTGACAAACCATCAAGTTTTGATAAATTAATACAGTGCAGGTGCAAACAGGGGGTTTTGGCCTCCAGCTCGCGTAGATCCCCCTTAACCAACACAGGCAGCAGTGGATGATTATCTGGTCTCTGTTGATTAATGACCCGCAACCCGATCTGTAACGGTACCGCTCTGTAGCGCGTTTTACCGCTCTTGAAAGGGATCGTTAGATAGACGCCCTCTTTACCCACCACCTCTCCAGGGATAATATTTAGCCCTGTGGCCGTGATGGCGTCCTCGGGAATACTATTAAAGGTATCGTGATGACTATAAGGATTAGGCAAAATAACGAGTTTCCTATCTTCATCCTCAGGAAAGAAAATATTGTAATTGGTGTAAAGCTGTTCAACAGAGTCTGAATATATACACAGCTTATTTTCAAAACCCATCACATAATCAATTGCCAGTTGACGCTGGTTAAACGCATCCAGATCCCAAACAAGATCATTATTCCCCGCAGCCACACCCACAAACCTCTCCGACAACACTTAAATAAACCCACTGCCCATCCATATTGATGTGCAGCCCCGTGAAATATTGCACCCTTTCAATATGGGCACCATCCAAATAAGAACTGTTACTGGCGACTAAAATAATTCGACACTGTCATCACCGACAATCGCAGAACCTTCCGATAAAAGCAGCCCCTCTTGCGTGTTCGTTGCAGAAAGTTGAGAGTGCAGCTCCTCCACATCGTCTAAATTATTAATCGCATGATCCATAGACTTTGAAAGCTTATGAAAAGACTCGTCCACTTTTAGGCCATCAGCAAATACACTATTGGCCGCAGACACGCACTGGGCTGTCGTTTCTTCAAAAAACATTTCCTGCTCTTCGCTCAACGCTAACACCGGGATTTTCTCTTGAATCCTTTCAGCCATCACTTCGACAGTATTCACAATTGTCCGCATGACAACTTGGTAAGCGTTGTCAATTTCGGTCATGACATTTTTCACATCGACCGACAGTTTCTTCAACGCTTCCTTTTCTTCGAGCAGCTTGGTGTGTTCATCCAATGCCTTAATACGTGCGTCAATGCCCTGTATAAGCGCAAACGTATTGTCTTTAATAGCGCCATAACGGCGTTCATCATCCTCGGGCATATTCCTAACCAGCAATGAAGCTTGACCGTAGTTAATCAGTGAGCGTCGGCCAAAATCAATATAGCGCCCGGCATCTTTCATTTGCATCAACAGCTGGGACTCTAGGTCCTTTGCCATGCCGTTGGCTTCCATATTCTTAATTTCATAAAGTCCACGCATTTGTAAGCTGCAGGAAATCCCGTAACGAGAAAGCGACGAGAATAATAGCTGCCCCAACTGATCAAGATTGTCACAGCGATTAACACCCAATAAGAATTGGATATTAGAACCCAAGTCGCTGTTGTCGCTCATGGCGGTATAAGCCGTCGCATTCGCTACATCCAAACGATCTTTTAATTGGGCACTGGCTATGCGGTGGAAAATGGATTTTGAAACCCGTGCACACACCTCCTCAAGGCAGGTTTCCGACTCGAGGTAATCGTCTACCCCAAGCTCAAAAGCCGTTAATTTATCCGCTAAAGACTGACTTGATGACAGGAAGAGCAGAGGCAGCTCGCCCATAACCTCCGTGTTCTCCATGAGGGTTTCCAGACCCGCAAAGGATACTGGCCCGCATGTCGCGACATCATAAATCATCACTCGAAAATCAGTTTCTAAGACCAAAGCAAGTGCTTCATCTATGGTGCTGGCTAACTGCACTTGAAACTGAGTCTGTAATATCGTGAGTAAACTGGGGTTTTCACACGGCTGTAATAAGAGAATTCGTTCCATCGCTCCCTCCTAGAATAAGCACACCCAAGGCATAGGTACGCCAGATGCTTACTCCGGTATTTATCTTTGTTTTCAATAGGCCTTACTGTTTTAGTCCATATTGTCGCCTTCCGCAAAGACCCACCAAGATTAACCGCCTACATAGGCAAGAAGTTATAGCGGTGTATTCGACACCGATCATTTCATTCTAAAAAACTGTATTCACGCCACGTAAAAGTGACTAAACCTGAAGTTCAAGTAAACTTTCAGCTATAAAAAATCTAAGCGGCACCGTCTTTGGTCTACACTGTGGCTAGATTGCAGTCCTTATACTGCCAACTCAAAAATCATTGAGTTCACCTGCACGAGCGAAAAGGATATTTTTATGCTGCCCGATGCGAGTAGCCTCAGCAGTAACGGCAAGCAACTGTGGAATGCCATGGTAAAACAAGTAAAAGATGGACGCATTGAAGTCCCATTACTACCTGAAGTCGCCAACCGCGCTATTACCCTTTCTCAAGACCCTGAAGCTGATTCGATCAAACTCTCCCAGCTTATTCAAGGTGACCCATCTCTGGCAGCTCATGTGATGAGCATTGCCAACTCTGCAACCTATTCACCCAACTCATCGCTGGTCTCTTTACAACAAGCTATCGCCCGTCTGGGGATGAACCTCATCTGTGACATAGCGGTCGCTGCGTCCATTAGTAATCGTATGTTTCACACCCCTGGCTATGAGCAGAAGATTCAAGACATCTGGCGTCACGCCCTCGCCAGCGCGCTCTGGGCTAAAGAAATTGCCCGCGCCTGCCGCCTCAACGTTGAAGCAACCTTTCTGTGTGGGCTTTTGCACTCCATCGGTCGCCCCGTTGCCCTACAAGATTTAATTGTCATTGCTAAACGGTTATCGCTCGATGTCAGTACAGAAGAGATGCAAGTGTTAGAGGATGGCCTACAAAAAGTGGTGGGTGCTCACGTACTGAAGAAGTGGGCCATGCCCGTCATTATCTTCGAGAGTCACCAATACCTTCAGGACTACCGCAACGCCCCACACGCCATGGAGCAAGCCTCCATCATCAACGCAGCCACACGTTTCGCCCAACACATGCTCAAACCGCAACAACTGTCACTGGAAGATTTACTGAACAGTGAAGTATTTGAAGACCTCAATCTCTATCAAGACGAAGTCCAGCTTCTCCTCGAGAAAAGTGACGATGTGAAGAGCAGCATGGAGGCGATGAGCGCCACATGAGCCAACAACAAAACCAACATTATGACGTAGCCGTGATAGGCAGTGGGCCCGCTGGCCAAAAAGCGGCAGTACAAGCAGCCAAAGCAAACAAAACAGTGGCACTCATCGAGCGCGACCGATTACTCGGCGGCGCCTGTGTTCACCGGGGCACTATCCCCTCGAAGACACTGCGTGAAAACGCACTGCGCGTACGTAATATGCGTCAAAACGCCGCCCTGTCTAATTTCATACTCGCCGAAGACACCGAGCTCGCCACTCTGATTGATCGATTGGATCAGGTTCTCAAGTCGCATGACACCTATATGCTCAAGCAAATGCAACGCAACAACATTGAGCTTATCCACGGGCGCGCCCAATTCCTCAGCCCGCAGCAATTGAAAATTGCTCAGGTACGCGCAGAGCCCATCACCATCGATGTCACCCAAGTCATCATTGCTTGTGGCTCATACCCCCGCGCACCCGATAACGTGCCAATCGATCACGAACACATATTTGACAGCGACTCCATTCTGTCGATGCTCTACCTACCCAAAAGTTTGACAGTATTGGGCGGGGGCGTCATCGCCAGTGAATATGCGTCTATATTCCAAACCCTCGGTGTAGCCGTCACCATGATCGACAAATACCCGACCCCGTTGGGTTTTCTCGACAGCGACCTGACTGAACATTTTGTTAAGGATTTTCAGGAGATGGGTGGGGTCTGGCTCGGCAACAAAGAGGTGAATAAGGTTTACTGGGATAACCTTTCACAGGTTGTCACCGAATGTATCGATGGCACCATCATAAAAAGTGAAAAATTACTTTGCGCCGCAGGCCGACTCGCCAATGTTAAAGGCTTAAATATCGAAAATGCGGGACTCGAACTTAATGAGCGAGGCCTCATCAGCGTCAATGACACACTGCAAACCAGTGTGCCGTCTATTTACGCCGCTGGCGATGTCATAGGACCACCCTCGCTTGCCTCCGCGTCAATGGAACAGGGGCGACGAGCCTCCTGCAACGCTTTGAAAATACCCGTAGGGCCAATGAGTCAAACGATTCCCATCGGTATCTATTCCATTCCAGAGCTCTCCTGTGTGGGGCTTAGTGAAGAACAAGCTCGAGAGAAATACGATAACGTACTCATCGGCCGCGCCGATTTCAGTGAAATAGCGCGCGGGCATATTTCTGGTCTTCAGAGCGGCATGCTCAAAATAGTTTGCGACGCCGAGGGGCGTAAACTACTGGGGATAATGATCTCTGGCGAAGGCGCCACAGAACTGATCCACATAGGTCAAATGGCCATACTGTCCGGTGCAGATGTGGATATCTTTGTAGAGAGCGTTTTTAACTTTCCAACCTTGGCCGAAGCTTACCGCGTCGCAGCCTTAGCCATTATTGGCCAGCGCGCCAAGGACACGGATGTGTTTTGAGCACTTGATTCAGTCCCGTCAAATCAACCGACGGGCATCGCTTGATAAACTCGCACGTCGCGAAACTCCATTGACTCATCTAGGTCAGGTATCGTACAGCCCTCACTGCGGTCCACTTGTTGGTAGGGCGGGTAATCAAAGTTCTTGACCCGTGAGTCCGCGACCAGCACATCCCGCGCTCGATCAGTAAACCGCGATAACCATGGCAGATTCTCCCGATCGTAAAGTACATCGGCCACAATAATAATGTCGACCTCACCTTCGATTAAGTCGAAGTCTTCACAAATTATCAACTCCACTTCGTTGAGCGTGGCATTTTCACGGGTTGCCAAAATCGCTAATGGATCAATATCACAGGCCACCACTTCACGCGCACCAGCCTTAGCCGCGGCTATCGCCACCACACCAGAGCCGCAGCCAAAGTCCACCACACGTTTACCACGCACCAACTCTGGGTGAGCAAATATATAATTGCTTAAGACCAGCCCTGAAGCCCAGCAAAATGCCCAATAAAACGGTTGCTCCATCAAACGCAATGCCGCTTCCTGAGGCAGTCGATCGGTTGGGTAATCCTCATTCATCAAAAACAGCTCGATGCCATTACCCAAGTTCAAAGCCTCAATACGCGCTTCCGGCAATATATCCAGAACAACCGCCGTCAGCGCCTTGCTTATGGGTTTCTTGCGAGAGTTCGGTGATGTGCTGTCTGACACGGCGATAGTATCCATAAGTTAACTGACGACAAGGGTTATGATGCGATTAAGTAATAATAACGCTAATCATACCAGCAGGTCGTTCTATACAGTCCCCTGAGTTTAGTTTTAGCTATTAAAGACACACCGCTCCGCGGCTTTATATCACATTACCCTAGGCACTGGATCACACTTTATTGCCATGGGGTGTCCAGTTTATGCGCGCTGTCACAAGTCACCACGCAGGGCCTGAAAAACGTGCACAGGTCACAGAGCTTACTCCGGCCTTTTGCCAAACTGTGTTTACGTTCTTTGTAGCCATGCCCCTCATTGATGTAGCGAGTGAGCCCCATGAAATTTTCACACAGCGCCTTGTCCCTCATCCTACTCTCTACAATATCGGTATTAAGCCATGCGGAGACCCAGTCAGCCGACGAGGCCGCTTGGCGCCAGCACCTGAAACAAGCTCATATGAAAGATGGCTTACAACACAGCGGGCTGCATGAAAGCAATCCGGTTAGCGCAGGGTGGGAGGTAATTCCCGGCGCCAGCGAAGACATTATCGTCGTCACCAGCCAGGATTTACGCTATTTATTGTCAGCGGCTGGCAACAGAGCCAGCCAACGTCCAGCGCGTATCACCGACCTCCGTTATCAAGCCGAGGTCGGTGATGAGTTGGTGCAACTAAAGTTTTTCTACAATTTTTAAGCGCCGGGTACGAAATCGTGACTCAGTCACGAATACCCTTTCCCGACCCAAGTAACACCGCAATCCAACGAGTATCGTCGAAGTTATCCAAGGCAATCTTGACCGTCATGGTGAGAGGGACCGACAGCAGCATACCCACAGGCCCTAAGACCCACCCCCAGAACACCAGAGACAAAAATACAACCAGTGCCGACAAGTCCAATCCTTTGCCCATTATTCGCGGCTCAATCACACTGCCCACAACCACATTTATCATCGCGTAGCCCAAGGCTGTCAAAGCCGCCTCGCCCACCCCCAACTGAATTAAGGCCAGGATAACCGGCGGCACCGCGGCAAGAATCGAACCCAGAGTAGGAATAAAATTCAATAGGAAAGCCAGCAAGCCCCAAAGCACGGGGTAATCAACATCCAACCACCACAACCAAGACATCGCCAACAACGCCGTAAATAAGCTAACGCCCGTTTTCAACGCCATGTATTGATTCACACTTTTGGTAAAACGCCCCAACGCGGTCACCGTGCGCGCGGATTCGGCTGTGGCGTATTGAATCTTATCGCTGAAGCGAACCTCTTCGGCCAAAATAAAGATCACCAACAATAAAATCAGAAAAGCGTTGGTCATTACATTACCAAAGGAGGCCAATGTATTACCCGCAAACTTTAATACGATACTGGGGTTAAAGTGCTCGCGCATACTGCTCGTCGACACCTCTACACCTTTACTTGCCAGGAATGCCTGTAAGTTCGCCATCAACGTATGCAGCCGCGCCTCGTATTCTGGAAGGTCTCCCCGGAAGTCATTAATTGAAGAACCCACAACCGCGCCAATTAAAAAGCCCACGAGGACAACGATCATAACAATAATGCCCAGCGACAGGCCGCCCGGCAGACCACGGCTTTTCATCCAAACAAGGGGCGGTGAGCAAATAATGGCAATAAACAGCGACAACAAAAATGGCACCATGATCGCCTCTGCCGCTCGCATACCGGCGATCACAATAACAAAGGCTGCACTGACCAATAGAAAGCGCGCGATGGGGGATTCTTGCATCATACAATGTCCTTATAAATAGCCGGAAAATACAGCGTTCAGCATAACCAATTATGCGTTACCACGCTCCTGTTGTAAGCGCTCTAACTGCTGATTAATCGCCTCAAGCCCCGAGCGAGAAAAAAGATACGACCTGCGCAGCTCGCCGAAACTATGCTCTTCTTCTATTAATTCACACGCCAAGCGAATACTTTCAAGCAGCTCATCGTGACTGATCGGATAATCACAAAACACCCGCCAATCATTCTCTGTTGCCTGCCCCATTAACACCCACTGCAACAAGCGTTCAACCTGCTCCCGTTGTACGCGATATATAGGGGTTTTCACCCAAAGTAGCGTAGCTATCAACAACCCACACACAACAAACGCCGCCAGTAGAGTAACTGCAATCACATGCCCATCCCTCTCAACCCATGAAAACCAGTCACACAGGAAACAACAACAGCTTTAACGACAGCGACACCAACACCACCAAAAGAACAGGGCGAATAAACTGGCTCCCCCTACGCATGGCCATAGTGGAGCCCAATCTTGCCCCGACTATTTGAGCCACCGCCATCGTCAATGCCAAAGGCCAAAACACCAAACCTGCGTGCATAAACAAAACCATCGATGTTGCATTGGCCATCAACACCAGTGGTTTACTCGCCGCCGTCGCCTGCAATAAATCGAAGCGGCGCATGCCGACAAACGCCAGACTAAAGAATGAACCCATAGCAGGCCCAAGAAAACCGCCATAAAAACCGATACCGCCACCTGCCCATACAGCAAAGCGCCCGGAACTCCATCGTGGTTTTAAGCAACCGGCCTTCGGCTGCCCCGAAGTACCGCCTCCCGCCGCCCGACTCGATGAGACGAGCACATAAGCGGCCAACAATAATAGGAAGTATGGCAGTAAGTCTTTCAAGAAAACGGGATTTACTTGCTGCACAGCAAAGGTCCCCCCAAAGGCCCCAACAAACGTGCACAGCAAGGCACCGCGCAGCGCCTTTATATCTAGGTGGCCGCGTCTAAAAAAGTTAATCGATGAGGACAGTGTGCCAAATACACTCTGAAATTTATTTGTTGCGAGCGCGTGTAAAGGTGGCACACCGGCCGCTAATAACGCAGGTAATACCAACAACCCACCGGAACCGGCGATCGAACTGATAAATCCAGCCACAAATGCCATACCAATCAACAAACTATGGGTCAGTACCGAAAACTCCAAAAATCACCTCAGTGGTTGATGTTATGCACAGCACAGGGGCTGCGCATCCTGGACGCCATTGCAGCACGTTTAGGGGAATAGGGGCGATGCAGTGACGTTATCCACAGGGGATCAATAAGTAAACAGCGAGGTTTAAAAAAAGGAGGGCATCGCACCATAGAAGGTGGGGACACAGAAATGTCGTTACTGCTTACTGGCGTTAATGCCCTCAAAGTTCTCCAGTACGTACTGGCGTAATTCTTCCGCCTGCTCGTCAAAATCATCTGTCGCTATAACCACTTTATCGAGCACAATTTGCTTGTTAGGCCCATCAAAAGCCAACAGCAAAATCGGTACATTACTGTCCCGGGCAATCCGCAAAAAACCCGTTTTCCAACGATCGACTTTTGAACGGGTGCCTTCAGGCGTAACGCCTATCCAGAGTTTCTCATGAGCGTCATACATGCTGTGTATCTCCCCGACAATGCCACCGGCGGCTTTGCGATCGGTGGGCAGGAAGCCAAGTTTCAGGAACAAACCTTTGCACGGCCAGATGAAAGCCTCTTGTTTCATCATGGCCGAGACTTTCATACCCAATGCCATCAACCCCCCTACCGCCACCACGAAATCCCAGTTGGACGTGTGGGGAGCGGCCGCAATGAGCACCTTCGGCTCATTCGGTAACGCACCCGTCACACGCCAACCGCATAACCGTAAAATGCCACGGCCTACGGCACGGGTAAAAGCATTGCCGAAACTCGGCATATTCTCAGGAACTTCAGGGAGCAAGGGTGCTGGCATGGGATAAAAAAGCCTTAATAAAGTTTTCGATCTTATTATTATAATTTGCTGTAAACCCACACGCTGGCACGAGTTTCATTTATAGACCTAAACGTACCATGAATCACTTTATCGACAAATACCAAACCCGACCCAAGGATCAGGCCGGATACTGCTGCGGTGTGAGAGCTCGATTAGTGCTCGCGTGTTGAACGGAACGTCACTTCTGGGTAGCGCTCTTCAGACAGCGACAAGTTAACCCGCGTTGGCGCTAAGTAACTCAGGTGACCAGAGCCGTCGAGTGCAAGGTTGATACTGCATTTGCGCTTAAATTCATCGAATTTCTTATCATCCTCAGAATCGACCCAACGTGCGGTATTGACGTTCACCGCCTCGTAGATGGCTTCAACCTTGTATTCGTCCTTCAAACGGTAGGCCACCACTTCAAACTGCAGTACCCCCACAGCGCCGACAATAATATCGTTGCTGTCGAGCGGGAAGAACACCTGTGTAGAGCCCTCTTCCGACAACTGCTGCAAACCTTTCTGCAGCTGTTTGGTCTTCAATGGATCCTTGAGGCGAATCTTACGGAACAGCTCCGGCGCAAAGTTAGGGATACCGGTAAACTTCAGCTCTTCCCCCTGCGTAAAAGCATCGCCAATCTGGATAGAGCCGTGGTTGTGCAAACCAATGATATCTCCGGCCAAGGCCTCTTCTACTTGGCTGCGGTCACCGGCAAGGAAGGTAACGGCGTCGGCGATCTTCACATCCTTGCCGATGCGTACGTGACGCATCTTCATACCCTTCTCGTACTGACCGGAACACACACGCATAAAGGCGATGCGGTCGCGGTGTTTGGGGTCCATATTTGCCTGGATTTTAAAGATAAAGCCGGAGAACTTGGACTCATCAGCCTCTACCTCACGGGTTTCCTCGCCCGCACCGATACGCGCCACACGGCTCTGGGGGGCCGGAGCCCACTCGACAAAACCATCGAGCATCTCACGCACACCAAAGTTGCCCATGGCCGTACCGAAAAACACAGGGGTCATACGGCCCGCAAGGTATTCCTCACGATTAAACTTGTGGGTGGCGCCGCGGACCAGCTCCATCTCGTCGCGAATATCTTCGGCATAGATACCAAACAGCTCCGTTGCCTCAGCTGAATCCAAACCTTTAATCTGTACGTCATCCTGAATCGTATGCCCCAGCCCCTGTTGATAGGTATGAATGGTATCGGTGTAAAGGTTGTAAACACCCTTAAACTCTTTACCCATACCAATCGGCCAGTTGATCGGTGCCGCCGCAATTTTCAAAACTGCTTCAACTTCGTCCAGCACATCAATCGGGTCGCGAATATCACGGTCCATCTTATTGACGAAGGTAAGAATCGGCGTATCGCGCATGCGACAGACGTCCATCAACTTGATGGTGCGGGCCTCAACACCCTTGGCGCCGTCGATGACCATCAATACCGAATCGACCGCCGTCAGTGTGCGGTAGGTATCTTCTGAGAAGTCCTCGTGCCCAGGGGTATCGAGCAGATTGACCACACGTTCTTTATAAGGGAACTGCATCACCGAGGAGGTCACGGAAATTCCGCGCTCCTGCTCCATGCTCATCCAGTCAGACGTTGCCTTAGGGCCCTTCTTGCCTTTCACCGAGCCGGCCAGCTGAATGGCGTTGCCGAACAACAGCAGCTTTTCAGTGATGGTCGTTTTACCGGCATCTGGGTGCGAGATAATCGCAAAGGTGCGGCGGGCTTCGAGGCCCGCATTTTTGATCAAGTCCGACATAGCGTAATCTTTGGCGTGTGAGCTGAGTGAAGTGGCCACTTACCCACCATAAAGGACCCATAATAAGGGCTTTAGGCAGGCATGGTTCGAAACGGGCCATAAAGGCGAGGTATTCTACAGGAGGGCGCCAAACCGAGCTACGACTAGTAAGGAGACCGACAATTTAAATCATCTCACCGCTGGGTAAACCTGCGTGGGTAGTTAGAGGCTGTGGGGCTTTCAACGGATTCACTTGACCGCCAAGCCGCCCGCTCTTAACGCAGGTCTATTTACAGCGCTTTTTGATGTCCACACTCTTTCCTTGCGCATAAGGTGTTCCCATGGATATGCCCTTGTACGGTAAGCCCTGGTATATAGGACAATACATCTCGCAGACTTCTCAGCCCCAGAGCGGCCATGTCATTCATATTGTAAATTGAAACGACTGCAGGGGTTTCGTTGATGGTTTCCGGGTTATGCGAAGCGACCGTCAGCTTTACTTCTAGCAACTCTTTAACGAGAGGGAATTGAGGTCTACATCTTCTGAATGTTCTTTAGCTAAAGAAAAGCTACAAATTTGAGATAAAGTCAGACACAAGAGAAATTGGATTAATCGAGTATTAGAACAATTCCCCATAGTATATCTGCACATTCAATAGCTTCGAACGACATGTCAAAGAATAGCTTGCCTATAGAAAATCACCTTAATTTTAAAATTGATCTATGAGGTTAAGCCATTAATTTTTAATTAACCGAAGTAAAAGCATGACAAAAAAATAATTACCAAAAAAGGGACTTCTTTATAGTCACAGAGTAGTCTAATAACACCCTTGCCTTAGACAGGTAAGATATACCCCGCTAGGTTGAAACGGTTTTGACTTTATTATGTTGAATGGCTTCGACATCAGTCCGAGCCGGCCAGTTGAATGGCGTTGCCGAACAACAGCAGATTTTTCAGTGATGGTGGTGTTTTACCGACATCTGGGGGCAAGATAATCGCAAAGGTGCGGCGGGCTTTGAGGCCCGCATTTTTTATCAACTCCGACATAGCGTAACCTTTAGCGTGCGAGCTGAGTGAAGTGGACACTTACTTCTTCGCTACCGTCGGCAATATGAACTCGAAGGCCATAAAGGCGATGCATTCTACAGCAGGCCGCCAAGGCCGGTTATGACTAGAGCCTGTGGGGCAATTTTACTGAGCGGGCCTAACCATAAGAAATAGCGGCCCTTGGGCGTCATACGGGTGGGAGACTAGCCCGTCAGACTAGCGAGCAGCCTCTGGGCCATCGCCAAACCAGCCTGACGATGGCGCCCAGAGAGCTCCAATGAACGCAGAGAATCGGTATTGAAGTAAATACCCACTATCCCCACCATTACGTCCCAACAGTCCTCGGTGCTTACGTCCGGGAATTCACGCTCCAGAACCTGCGTCAGACTGAGTATAAAATGCTCGTACCAGTCATGCAGCAATGCTTGTACCTTGGGGTAGCTCGGCGCCGACGCGATCAAGGCTTCAGCCACCAACACTGACTGCCAGTTATCATTTTGCTCGGCAAATAACAGTGCAATCAAGGCCGCCGAAGGCTGTTCTTTAGGCAGCAGAGTTAACCACTGTCCGGTACTTTGCTGACTCTTGGCAATAAAACGTACCGCCATAGCATCAACTAGCTCATCGCGATTGCCAATGTTGTGGCGCAGTAAGCTGCGACTCATGCCCGAAGCCTCGGCAATCTTTTCCAGCGATGTGCCCTCCACGCCAAAGCGAGCCACGCAGGCTTCAAAAGCCGTTAAAATCACCTCGGTACGTTCGGCTTTTACGCTCGGTCTCCCCATAGATCTAATCATCCCTATTCACAACAGTACTGGCGCCTTGCCCAGCACATCCAAGCGGCCTATCTTACCAGCAGCTACTTACATGTGCCTATCTCTGTAGCATCGTATTACCGTCCACGGTTAAACGATCGCCTAGAAGAAGCCAGTGATTCCATTCAAACTAAAGCCAGTGACTCTCGTCAAACCACTACGACATCCCGTTAGGGTAGTCAGCAATGCTGCGCGCTTTTAATGAAGAATTTTCGAGCCTTTGGCTGTGGTCTACGCCTTCAAAACCGAAGCCGAAGCCATCGCCCTGACCAACGATACCAACGTTGGCTTGGCCGCCTATGTCTACACGAAAAAGCTCAGTCGCGTGCTCCACATTACTGATGCACTGGAGTATGGGATGGTCGGTATTAACGAAGGCATCATCTCCAACGAAATGGCGCCGTTTGGCGGCATCAAAGAATCGGGCCAGGGGCGCAAAGGCTCTAAGTACGGCATGGATGATCACATGGAAATGAAATACATGTGTTTGGACCGGCTGGACGATTCAAGCGCGAGCTGAGGCTCGTGTAATTTTGACGTGCAGTATAGCTTTGCTGCGCGGCCAATCGTGTTACAAATCAAGCCCCCGACTTAATCGTGTGGATGCACGAAATGCAAAAAAACTATTTACATACGCCTCTATAAAAATGGGTATTTGGCCTTCCGTAGAAGGCCAGCCGTTTTCTCGGTTTGGTCCAAGGAATAGACCTGCTAGCCGGCCATGAAAAATCTGTCCTACTTGACCCCATTATTTGTCCGATTTCCTCATTGTTGCCCTAGCCCTGCGTTCCTATTATGAAGTTACGTATAAGCCCTAACAAAACACTGACGACAGAAAGGTGAATTTCATGACAATTGCTGGAAACGTACAGAAGATAGTTGAGCGTGATGGCGCCGATACCGTCACGGGTGGTGCGCTGACTGAAGAGGTTCAGCAGGTAGAGCGCACAACGCCGGGTCAGACCTATGGGCGTAACAATATGGCTGAGTGGGTACACCTGCGCGAGGCAAATGCCTATCTTCGAAACAACAATTTCCGTCATAGCATGAAGTTCTACCTGGGAAACGATGTTGAACGAATTAATGCCGACCTGACTGAGTTTGGTGCCCTTGTTACCACGACACTGGATATGGCGGTTACCGAGAATGACTACCGCCTTAACAACCCGCGTATCGACCCCTATGATTTTATCGGCAATCGCGTCGACCGTGTGGTACACCACCCGGACTACACCACCTCCGGGGATATTATTTACGGCACAGGTCTGGTTAAAAAGCTGCGGACGATGGGCGGGCTGCGCGAAGGTTATGGCCACTACTTTCTTGCCAACCATGTGGGTGAAGCCGGTCATTTGTGTCCAGTCGTCTGTAATTACGAGACGTCACGGGTTTTGCATCTGGTAGAAGACTTTCCCGAGCGTGAAGACTACATCGCCAAACTGGAAGCCTCCAGCTACACGGACAATTGGACCTCGTCGCAGTTTTTAACCGAAGTTCAGGGCGGCTCCGATGTCGGCGCCAACGATACCCGCGCCTGGCAGAATGATAATGGCCAGTGGTTTATCCGTGGTGAAAAATGGTTCTGCTCCAACGCCAACGCCAACGCCGAGCTGATGGTGATCAGTGCGCGCCGCAGCATGGCACGCAAAGGCACCAAGGGTTTATCAATGTTTTTGATACCCAATACCAAACCTGATGGCAGCCGTAACGACTTCACACTGCGTCGCTTAAAAGAGAAGTTGGGCACGCGCGCGCTGGCCTCGGCCGAGATTGATTTCCACGACGCCTATGCGATTCCACTGGGTGACAATTTTAACTTTATGTTGGAAATATTTAAGGGCGATGCCCCCTACACTCTCCGAGATAAGACTAAAGCAGCTCCCATACATCTCACCTATAGAATCATTAACACCTGCTCTATATTTTTGTTTTCAAACAAACTACCCCGACCATAAATATTTTTATGTTCAAAAGTACAACTGTACCACCCGTAGGTAAATCACTAGTCGAGACAAGCTGCCTTAAAGAGCACTGCTAGCGAATGGGCGATGCACTCACAGAGTGAGGCATTATTTTTTTTGCTAAAACAACCTGCTCGTAATGGTGAGCAATATTTACGCACACTTAGATACAATGCCTATACACATAACTTAGCCATCTAGTTTGGGGGCTCATTGCTGTTAATTTATGACGCCGTACCCTGCCCCCTAAAAATATTATAATACGTCAACTTACTTAAAGTTAAATTTCACATTCAGCGAGCAGACCGGAGACATACCTATTGACGCCTTAGTTACCCACTGACGACAGTGAATACGCCACTGGCTCGCGCAATGCGCTTTTCATTCACCAAAAAATAGCAATTAGCGAAGGCCATTTTACGGCCAACCTTCTGCACATCCGTTTCAATTTCAATCCAGTCACCCAGCTTGGCGGACCCAGCGTAGTCTATTGTTAGGCTCGCTGTAACGATCGGAACAGGATCATCGCCTGAAAAAGCGGCATTGTATCCAAGCGCGATATCGGCAAGACTACTCAGCACACCGCCATGAACTAATCCTCTAGCGTTACAATGCTTCTCTGCCGCTCTTAAACCAATAATGAGCCCGCGCTCGAATCTCCTATTGTAAATAGGCCCCAAAAGATCCAAGAAAGGGCTACTTCTGAAAATTGGTTCAAATTCTTCGGGGGTGTCATTCATAACTTTTTCTTCTTAAATATAATGAGAATATATTAAAATCAACAGCTTCATACCAGTTAGTACTTTGATTTTTTCCTGAACCCGACGCTAACATACAAACTAGCAGCCGCTAAGGGGATTACTTGCTATCAACGCGTGATGTTAAAGCAAGCAGACTAGCATCCATAGGCGTCAATTTCTGAGCGTGTATTTCATCTTGTTGGCTCAGTTTTATTCGAGCAACAATCGTGTCTATGCGCTCCTGGGTAGCAGGGTGTGTTTCAAAGGCCGCTTGCCAACCGGCATCACCATCGCGCGATAGAACCTCAGAGAAAAACTCATCAGCCCCCATCAGGTGGCCATAGTGCTGCATAAGCACCGCCATCGCCTCGGAGTCTGAATCACGCTCCATGTCGCGGTTAAAGCTCAAGATCGTTAATAACCCTGTCTGCCCTAACACGCTGTTCAACGCGACGCTGCCTTGATCGCCACTTACGGCAACTATAACGAGCTGCAGCAGCGCTCCACGGCTCATTGCCTGTATAGGGTGGCGAAATTTCACATGCGCCATTTCGTGAGCCAATACCATGGCCAAGGCATTTTCCGAAGACACCGCGGTGACCAGTCCCTGTGTGACAAAGATATGTCCGCCCAAGGTGGCGAAGGCGTTAGGTGTCGCTTCGTTAAGCAGGTGCAGCTGGAAGCGCATATCGCTCGGCGTCGCCATGGAGGTCGCGAGGCGTTCAACCAGAGCCTGCAAGGCGGTTTGGGCCTGCTGATTTTGCTCTATCAGCTGCTCAGCTTTAACATCTTCGTTATTTTTTCCTCTCGCCTCTCTACCGTCACCTGTGGATAACTTGTCCAACAGCGGGTCGAGCTTGCCATCAAATTGGGTGAGTTTCTGTTCCCAGCGGAAGGGTATGTAGGGCGCCAACTGTTGCGCCATCACACTTAGGATGACGACCAACACCACAAGACTCAGGGCAACGCCCACAAATAAGAGCATAAACTCTTTTAGCGGGTGTTCGTCTGTGGTGTTGATGCCCTCGGGTATGCGGGGATTTTCGTTCAGACGTGTCATGTCTTGCTCGGTATTAACGCCGTGCCATACGCCAAGACTTCCATGGAACCAATGCCTTGACCTGCATTACCTGAAATACGACTGGTCTCAAACTTTGTATTAATAACCGTCTCAGCGCCTTGCTCTTCTGCCTGCTGTTGCATGCGCAACACCGCTTCGCGCCTTGCTCGGTCCAGCAGTGACTCATAGGCACTGATACGCCCACCCACCAAGCTGCGCAGGCCTGCACTGACCACCTTAAAATAGTCGACAGAGATGACAACATTGCCCGCCACCATCGTGAAATCATGGTGTATGAAGTTGGGACTGGGCACTTTTTCGTTGGTCACCACGATATGTCTAAGCGTATCTTCACGCTCGAAAATACTGAGATAATGTTTCTTTTCTGCGCGCCGACCAAAAATAAACCCGGTGAGCAACATCAGCGTGAAAATACTCAGCTTTATTAACGCTTCCATAACCGCTCCGTTATTTATCTTCCAATAACACGGCGGTGCCGTACGCTAATATTTCCGAGGCACCTGCAGCAATGGCGGAGGTAGCGAAGCGTACATTAATGACCGCATTGCCGCCGATGGCTTGCGCTTGGTCCGTCATGCGCTGGACAGCCTCATCACGCGACTCCTGCAATAGGTCCGTGTAACTTGTTAATTCCCCACCAAAGATATTTTTAAAACCCGCCATGATGTCTTTACCCGCATGCTTGGCACGCACAGTACTACCTTGCACAAGACCCAAATGCTTTGTAATACGCTTGCCGGGCACCACTTCAATGTTACTTACTAACATGCCTTACTCCCTGTTAAATATTTCATCATCTCCAGTAACCTACCACACTGGCAGAAAGCTGGGTTTGTTCGCTGGCCTTATCTACCGAGAGCTTATCGCTTAACTTGTTTTTATTTCATTGCGCGTGCTGACGAGCCAAGGTGCGCTTAAGCCAAACATAGCCCCAGATACCCATCACAACGTTGATGATGGTGGTGGCAACAAACAAGCCCTGCAAATCAAAGAAGTACTGCATCACCAGAGCCAGCGGTAGGTAAAGTACCAATACCCGCATGGCCGAAATCACCATGGGGGGCATAGGTTTACCTAAACCATTGAAGCTGGCATTAATACTCATCACCAAACCATATAAGCCATAACTGATAGGCACCGTGTAGAGATAGGCCAAGGCAACCACCTGCACCGATGGTTTATCACTGAACCAACCGACCACTGTTTCACCCACCAATGCCAGCAACACCGCCATCGCCAAACCAAATGCCAGACAAAACTTCAGCAGTACAGACATGGCATCGCGTTGGCGGTGGTGAAACAATGGATTATTGTTCTGCCCAAAGAAGGGCCCTGCGACACTCGACAGTGCGTAAAAGACAATCAAGGTAATCGGCTCAACCCGCATCGCTACACCAAACCCTGCCACCGCATCGGAGCCGTGCACCGCCACCAGCGCCACAGTCACGGCACTGGCTAATGGAATAATCATATTGGTGCCCATAGCAGGCAGCCCAATGTGTAGGATTTTTCGCCATGAAACCCATATATTCGCCCAACGCGTATTCGGCATGGAGACCAAGCGCATCGAACCAAACACCCAGAAACAGCAGCCGAGTAACATGCCACCACGGGTTAGCAGTGTTGCCCAAGCCGCGCCAGCAATACCCATCGCAGGGATAGGCCCCCAACCAAAGATCAACAGTGGATCGAGTAATGCATTCAGCAGCGCCGATACCAGCATCAAGTAGCCCGCCACCTTAGTGTTACCCGTGGCGCGCATCAGTGAGGACATGACCATGAACACCAACACAAAGGCCGTGTTGTAATACCATACCGTCATGTATTCGTTGAGTTGTGGCAGCAGCGACGCTGGCGCGCCAAGCAGTAAAAACAATGAATCCATGCTCAGCAAGCCCAGCAGCATAACAAGCAGCGATAACCCTAGCGACAACACAAGCGCGTCACCCGCCAGCTGTTTCGCCCTCTCGCCGTCACCCGCCCCAAGCGTGCGAGCGATCACCGATGACACACCCGCACCCAGGCCAATCGCTAGGCTCGTCACCACCATCACCACGGGGAAGATAAACCCCATAGCCGCCAGTGAGTCATCGCCCAACCGCGAGACAAAGTAGGTGTCCACGGCGCTGAACGACATGGTCGCCAATAGTCCCCATACCATGGGCATCGACATGATATAGAGAACGCGGGCTACGGGGCCTTCGGTAAAAGAGATCGACTGCTGCAAGACGGCGGTACACCTGTAAAAGTAGGCCGCTATTTAAACACAGTTCCCCAATCCTGCGGCTGCCATGCTATTGCCGCCTGACAATTGAACCGCCGAATCGTGAATTTCACCCCAACAGCGCCTGTCTTCTCCGCGCTCATGGCCTAAACTTATGGATATCGTTCTAGAAGGTCTCGCATACCCGATATGACCCGTGCCGCGAAAATCGCTATCTACGCCGACTTTAACTGCCCGTTCTGCTACGTGCTGAACGAAAGGCTGCTGTCCCTTGGGTTAGAGCAACGGCTCGACTGGCGCACCATCGAGCATGCCCCACGCGCCAGTTTTCACATGACCGACAGAGGCAGTAAAGACGAACTGGCCGATGAAGTAAGGCGGGTCCGTCAACGTGCACCCGAGATAATCATCTCGCTCCCCGAAGGTCGCGCCAATACTGCCCACGCTATCAACACCATGGCCAAAGCCATCGCCATAGACCCAGCCCGTGCCGCCAGTCTACGGGGGCTTATCTATAGGGCTTATTGGATTGAAGACAAAGACATAGGACACCCGAACGTACTCGCCGAGCTAGTACAGCTCAGCGGCTTCAGCGATATCCTCACCGCCTCCGAACTCCCAGAAAAAGTACAGCAATGGCAGCGAGCGTGGGATGAAGGCCCCTTTAACCAACGTATTCCCTGCCTTGAAAACACCGCCACACATCAAACGTTCCTTGGCCTACCTGACCCAGATCAATTCCAACACTTTTATCTGCAGCACGCACTTGATCAAGCTGAGTCCAAAGATGTCTGCGTTAAGGATCGCCGCCCCCACATACTCATCGCCGATCCAAGCGCCACAGAAGCAGAAGCACTCAGTGATATCTTGAGCCTTAACTTCCAGGTAACCCTTAGTGGTAACGGGCAAGACGCCCTCAAGCGTTGCCAAAACAGCAGCGCACCTGATTTGATTCTCCTGTGTGAAGACTTACCGTTTATTAATGGTTTTAACGTCTGCCAACGACTCAAAAGTCAGGATGAAACCCGAAACATCCCTGTACTGCTGATGGCAAACCAGTATTGTGAAAGCAATGAAATTCGAGCCCTAGCCTTGGGCGCCGCCGATTACTTAAGAACATCCGTCTCCAACATCATCCTCACCGCTCGAATCAACACCCACATTCAGCTCAAACGGCTCACCGAAGCACTGGAAATACGCGCCAATTACGACAGCCTCACTGGCCTATACAACCGACGTGAATTCGAGAATTTACTAGAACAAGAGTGGCGCCGCAGTTGCCGCAGCCGCACGCCGCTGTCAGTACTGTTTATCGATATCGATTACTTCAAGCGCTACAACGACACCTACGGCCACCTAGCGGGGGATCAATGCCTACGAGAAATTGCTCAATCCCTCCAACAAACCCTCTCGCGCAGTGGCGAATTTGTCGCCCGCTACGGCGGCGAAGAGTTTGTCGCATTACTGCCACACACAACCAACGAAGAGGCCAACGATGGGGCTAGCCGCGTCATCCAAAGAATCCATGAATTGGCCATTCCACATACGACATCAGAAATTGATCAGACGGTCAGCCTCAGCATCGGCGTTGCCACGCAAATACCCGAGCTCGACGACTCCCCCCAAAAACTTCTCGCGGCCGCCGACCAGCAGCTCTACCAAGTAAAAAACCACGGTCGCAATAACGTAGCATCCGTCACGCTCAATTAGTCCCAAGCCATCTGCGTATAAAGGCTGCGACAAACCCAATTGTGAATAACCATACTTCACGACGAGCCAAGCTCGCCTCAGCTGGAATAATCCGCCTAACCCTAAGACCCTAGTAGCTCATGCGCCCAAACACCCACGTATTTCTAACCTCCGTACTAATCCATCAGTTCAGCCAGTGCTGATCGGTAATGTAAGCAATTCGCAATTATCCATCGCCCAAGAACTCAAAGTGTACCCGGGCAACCTGGCGCCAAAAGGTAAATACATGGCGTAATATGATAAAAGCAGGAGTGGTGTCGCTTTAAACTATACCTATATATGTAAATGCCCCTTTTACTAGGGAGCATAATGAAGGCAGGCTCAAAACTTCCGTTAGCGACCCTGTGATGAAGAACATGACATCAAAAGGTATTCGCCCTTACCTCGGTAGAGTACGGCACACTATTTGAAATGATGCTGGTAACAAAATACCATCGGCTCATAAACACAATAAAATAATAACGCGATAAATACTCTAGGTAGAAAGCATCATGATCGAAGCCATCAAATCACCCATTGAAATGATGTACCAATGGGAAAAAGAAACACCCAATAAAGTATTTTTACGTCAACCATCAAACCTAATTTGGCAAGAGTACACATGGAAAGAAGTCGCCGATCAAGTCAGGCGATTGGCCCAGTACCTTTATAATAAGAACTACCCGAAGGGCAGTCGAATTGCTATTTGGTCAAGCAACAGTAAAGACTGGGTTATAGCCGACCTTGCTATCATGCTGAGCGGCCACATAAGCGTTCCCATCTACCCGGGACAAGATACTGAGTCAGCAAGTTATGTGTTAGAGCACAGCGAGGCGAAGCTATTATTCGCCGGCAGCTTTGATCAAGCAAAAACCATGCAGAAGACTCTCTTGCCCAACACAACAACGGTGGCCATGCACGGCTGTACCGTTAATTGCGACACAAGCATTACCAAGATCATCGATACAGTTGCCCCCTTCACCGAATCCCCTATCCCAGATCTAGATGATGTGTTCACCATCATTTACACCTCGGGAACAACCGGAAACCCAAAGGGCGTCATGCACATGCATCGTACCCCCGGTCATGTGGTTCCAGGGATAATGAAAGCGTTTAAGATGGTAGAGGAGAACAGTCATCTCTTCTCCTTCTTGCCCATGGCTCACGCAGCGGAACGCATCATCATCGAGATGGCGGGTATTTACAGCAACTCGAGTATCTCTTTCTCAGAAGGCCTCGCCACTTTTGGTGATGAAATCCGCTCAGTACAACCCACCTTCTTCTTTGCCGTACCACGCCTCTGGCTGAAGTTTAAAGAGGGTATCGATGTCAACATTCCAGCCGAACAACAACGGCTCTTAACCGACGAACAAAAGAAGGGCATCGCCACAGCACTGGGCTTATCCAACGCCCGCATCATTATTACGGGGTCTTCCCCGTGCCCAAGAGATGTACAAGACTGGTTCTTGAATATGGACATTCAATTACGTGATGCCTATGGCATGACTGAAAATTTCGTGCACGGGCTGGGTTGGATGTCAGACGAGAAACCAAAATCAGGCTGCGTTGGCAAGACCATGACCAGTGACATTGAGGTAAAGCTCTCGGATGAAGGAGAAATATTATTCCGCAGCGCGGGCCTAATGAAAGGTTATTACAAAGCCCCAGGGAAAACAGCCGAAGTAATAATTGACGGCTGGTACCACACAGGTGATAGCGGAAAATTTGATGAACAGGGCGACATGTGGGTCACTGGTCGGATAAAAGAAACATTTAAAACAACAAGGGGTAAGTTCATTGTCCCAACAAAAATTGAGAACCTGCTATCGCGGGGGAACGAACTGTCTCAGCTGTGTATATTTGGACACGGCCTAGACCAGCCCATCCTATTAGCGACGCTTTCGGAACTTGGCGCCACCATGAGTTTCACTGATCTTGAGCGAGATCTCGAAAACCTGCTTGATGAAGTCAACGCCGAGCTTAACTCGTGGGAAACCATAAGTCGTATCGCCATTGTCCCCGAGTGGACGATAGATAACGCCATGCTAACCCCTACAATGAAACTAAAACGCAACAGAATAGAAGCCAGTTATCGAGACAGGATCTCATCTCACCCTGGCACCGAGAGAGTTATTAACTTCACTTAAAAAACATTAATAAAGACAGTTAAAATAAAACTGAGGGGTATGACGTGTTTGATTATATTATTGTTGGCGGTGGTTCAGCAGGCTGCGTATTGGCCAACCGACTATCAGAAAACTCCAGCAACCGCGTGTGTTTGCTAGAAGCTGGAAGCGATACAAACTCTACAACCGTTTCTACACCCGGTATGTTTGCGGTTCACGCATTTTGGAAAAAGTTCAACTGGACATTCAGTTCTGTAAAAGAAAAGACATACAACAACAAAGAGCATTACATCCCTAGGGGTAAGGGTTTAGGCGGCAGCAGCAATATTAACGGGATGATTTACATCCGCGGCCACCGTTCTGACTACGACGGCTGGTCAAATCTTGGAAACAAGGGTTGGAGCTATGACGAAGTGCTCCCCTACTTTATACGCGCAGAAGGCAACCAAAATATTGACGACGCCTACCACGGCACCAAAGGCCCGCTTATAGTTTCAGATGCAGAAGCGCAATACCCTTTGAGCCGTGTATTAGTGGACGCCGCCATCGAGGCCGGAGAGAAACCTAACCGGGACTTTAATGGTGCAGAGCTGGAAGGCGTGGGCCTTTATCAGTTCACCATTAACAATGGTGTGCGCGCGGGTGTTAAACCCACCTATCTAGACCCAGTACGTGCACGCCCAAACCTAACGGTCATTACCGGCGCACATGCGACAGAAATAGAATTTGAAGGTGATCGCGCAGTAGGTATTCGCTACCGGCACGAAGGCGAAGATAAAATGGTACGCGCCGAGAAAGAAGTTATCCTTTCCGGAGGAAGCCTGCAAACGCCTCAACTTCTTCTATTGTCTGGTATTGGTGGGCGCGACGAACTTCAAGAACACGGCATTGATGTACGCCATGAATTACCCGGTGTAGGAAAAAACTTACAGGAACACCCAGATATCTGCGTAGCCTTCAACAGCAAAAAACAAGACGGTCTATCAGTAGATTTCAAAGGTCTGATTCAACTCACGGGGCAACTGTTCAAGTATTTCTTCAAAAATGAGGGCTGGTTTAGGACGTCCGTTACTGAAGCCGGTGGTTTTATAAAATCCTCCCCTGACGTCTTGATTCCAGACATCCAACTTCATTTCTTACACCTCGTATTTGACAACCACGGCCGTAATTTAAAAGCCTTATCGAACAATGGTTTTTCAACTCACATTTGCAGCGTTCGACCAAAGAGCAGAGGTGAAGTCGCCTTACATTCAAGCGATCCCTTTGCATCCCCCAAAATCACATTCAACCTTCTTACGGACAGTGGCGACGAAGATTTGAATGTTTTGATTAAGGGCATCCGTAAAGTGCGAGACTATGCCAAATCGCAAGCGTTATCAGGTTACGTGCTAGAGGAAGTGTTTCCAGGTAAAGAATTACAAACCGACGAAGAGCTAAAGGCTGACATTTACGACCGCCTGGGGCACGTATACCACCCTGTGGGCACCTGTAAGATGGGACATGATGCGTTGGCGGTAGTGGATGATCGCTTAAACGTACACGGTTTAAACGGGCTGCGTGTTGTCGATGCCTCCATCATGCCGACGCTAAACAGCGGTAACACAAACGCCCCCACCATTATGATTGCCGAAAAAGCAGCGGATATGATCTTAGAAGATAACGCTTAAGTGACTGTTTCACTTAATGTTTTTTCAGTAGGTTTTCCTTCTGCCACTGACGTGGTGTCATTTGGAACCAACGCTGAAAACTGCGGGTGAAGCTGCTTTGGTCAGCAAAGCCCAATAACAATGAGATGTCTGACATTCTATAGTGGCTGTTGGAAAGGTAATGTTTGGCACTTTGAGCCCGACAGGCATCTATGATCGCTTTAAAGGATGTACCTTCGTTCTCTAATCGTCTTTGCAGAGTTCGGTGTGTGTGTCCAAGCGCATCGGCTACGCATTGAGTGTTACACCGCCCCGAGGGCAACAAGGCTTGAATCATAAACCTTACCTGCGAGGTAACATTTAATTCTTCCTGTACTTCAAGTAATTGACGCAGTTGACTCGAAATATTATGGACTTCGGGCACGAGGTTCCTGCTCATGTGTTTGTTATCAAAGCTCATATATAAAGCATCACTACCAAACGCCACCGGCGCCTTGAAGTAATTTGAATACACGTCACTTTTCTCACCTTCAGCGCAGGGGAAGTAGACGGCCCGAGGTTTCCAACTTGGCCCACACATCCATGTCATCAAATTTTTCATCAACGAAAGACCGTGATTTTGAAATCCTGGGCTGCTGGCTATTGCCGGTATGCTGGACTGAATAATGAAGTTCACACTGTCTTTCCCGTCCTCCACTCGAGTGTCAACGGCTTGCACCTGAATTTTTAGGTGCTGACTAAAAATACTCAGGGCCTCCCTCACATTTTTTGCACTTTTAATCATTGGGTAAATAGAGCCCAGAAAACCTATGGACTGCCTCGATGCGAGTTCTAACCCTAGCGTGGGCCAATTTAATTCACGGGCCGCTAAATCCAATAATCGCAAGTGTAAAAGAAATGGGATGTGCGACTCAACGCCTGAAAATATAGAGGCCTTGAGCCCAGACGCTTCTATCAGCTTAGGCAGATTTCCACCGCGCTCAAGAATCATTTCATCCAGGTGCGTCAAGAACTGGGTGCTTATGAGCGGCTGTTTCATATCTTCTGCCTAATCCATTCAATATTGGCGTAAATAATCAAAATAATGGCGTAAAAAGATAAAATATGGAAGTTTTTATTTGTAACCTAGCTTCTAGGTAATGTAGCTGAGAACACCACCCTATCGAGCGGAACGAATTGGCCACTTACTGAAGATAAAAAAAACTATAAAACTATAAATAGTGAGAGAGATTTATGAGAGCGAAAACTCCCTTTAGAAAAACACTTATTGCGCAAGCTGTGGTCATTGCCATGATCGGCGTGAGCGGACATGCCATGTCTGCGGTATTAGAAGAAATTATAGTGACGGCGCAAAAGCGCGCAGAAAGCCTGCAAGATGTACCTATTTCTGTATCAGCCGTTGACGGCCAAAAAATTGCTGAGGCAGGTATTCAAAAGGTCCAAGACGCAGTTGCCTATATCCCCAATGTATCCATTACCCAGCAGTCGCTGGGCGACAACATTAACATTCGCGGCATTCAGTCCGGCAACCTAGCGGGTTTTGAGCAATCGGTTGGAACCTTCGTAGACGGTGTTTACCGTGGCCGTGGTGTACAGTCTCGCTTTGCGTTTTTAGATGTCGGCATGCTGGAAGTTCTACGAGGCCCGCAGGGCACTTTATTCGGTAAAAACGTCATTGCCGGTGCACTGAATATTACCTCTGCCAAACCTACGGAAGAGTTCGAAGGTTCCATCACCGCCAGCGAAAATGTGAGCTTTGAAGAAACAGAATTTAAAGGTTATGTTTCTGGTGCACTCAGCGACACCGTACGAGGCCGCCTCGCATTCTTGACCCGTGAAATGGATGACGGTTGGCTGACCAACGAACGCTACAACACCAGCGAGCCGGTAAAGGATGAACAGGCCGTTAGAGTTTCCTTAGAATGGGATGTGAATGACAACAGCATGCTGTCGTTTAAGCATGAAGACGCCAAGTGGGATAACTCCGGCATTCCCCTAGAGCACGTAGAACTCGGTCCACTGGCCGCTTACGCAGCACTGGGTATGGAAGACAACATCGACGGCAACACCTCAATAGGCAGTTTTCCTTTAGCGCCGGATCCGGTGCAAGAAATAGGCAGCAGTCAGGTTTTTGGTGGCGACTCGGCAGAAACGGTTCTAACGCTTGAACACGGACTGGATCAGGGCACGCTGACCGTTATTGCATCGCACTCAGAGTATGAATTTGAACGTATTCTCGATGCCGATTACAGCATCGCGGATCTCGCAAACTTTCGAGAAACCGAAACATTTGAACAGAAAACCTTCGAGGTTCGATTTGCTTCAGAGCAAGGCGATGCGTTTGAATATATCACCGGCGCGTATTACCAGGACGCGGACCTGTCCATTGGTGGTAACAGCCAGTTTAATTTGAATACTATTGCCGCCGGTACTGCTGGTGGATGTGCTGCTGGCGGTGGTACCACCGTTGCCTATAACCCAGCAACCGATAACCCCAATGCTGTGCTCGGGTCGGCTATTGCCGCAAACGTAGGCACCAGTGCAAAAACAACCAACAATTGTGGACAAGCCTCACTGGTAGGACCACTTGTTGATTTGGGCCTTGATGGTTTTAATCGCTTCTCGTTGTTGAATCAAAATACAGAATCTTGGGCCCTATTTGGTCAATTCACCTATCACTTCACAGACACCTTGCGCAGCACAGTTGGTATTCGCTACACAGAAGAAGTCAAAGCGGTATCGAGCACCAGTGTTGTTGCTGACTATGGACGCACCAATGAAAGCCCTACAACAAGCCCACTGCTGCCTGCAGTAGCAAACCTGCTGGGTGAGTATTCTCCACACTCTTTCGAGAATTTATCACGAGATGAAGAGAGCCTAACCTGGTCAGCCAACATTCAGTATGACTACAGCGAAGACACCATGCTGTACGGCACGATCTCTACCGGATTTAAAGCCGGTGGTTTTAACTCATTCTACTTCGACCGCACACCGACCGAAGACGAGATTGAGTTTGAGGAAGAGGAAGTCAGCACGATAGAGTTGGGCGCCAAAATGAGTTTGCTGGATGGCGCGGCAGAATTGAACATTGCACTGTTCAGAACAGAGTACGACAATTTACAAGTTTCTGTATTCAGTGGTGCAACCACCTTTAACGTAGCCAATGCCGCCAAAGCAACAACACAGGGTATCGAGATTGATAGCCGCTGGCAGGCGACGGATCAGCTAATGCTGTCTGGTTCTTTAGGCTTGATTGATTTTGAGTACGATGAATACGCCAATCAGGCTTGTACTGATGCGCAATTCAACGAGTGGCGAGAAGGTATTTGGGCGACTAATCCAGCAGCGGCCTTCTTGAACAACGGCGACTGCGCGGCTGCAGGCGTTAATGACTTGAGTGGTAAAACGGCAGCACAAACGCCCGAGATGTCTGCATCACTTTCAGCCAACTACATCATGCCACTGGGTGACAACCTAGAGCTGGGCATGGTGTTGGATCTAAACTATCGTGACGATGTTTTCCGTCAGGATGATTTGGATGAGCACACCCTGGATGAAGCCGCTACCTACGTAAATGCTTCCATACGCTTGAACTCTCTGGAAGACAACTGGGGCTTGGCACTACGAGGCAACAACTTAACCGATGTTGAGTCTTTCGACTTCGGCATTGATGTGCCTTTGGCATCCGGCGCTCACGTTGTACAGGTAGCACCGCCACGGTCTTACTCTTTAGACGTTACCTATAACTTCTAATACTGGCCGCGATGAATAATTAAGAGGCCTTACGGCCTCTTTTTTTGCCTTTCAGAACACGAACTCAAGCTAAAAGCCCGCAGAACGTGTCACCTCCCTGCGACACTGTGTCGCATCCCCAGTTACCCACCTCTCCCGTACAATCCCTGTCCATTAGATATAAAAAATCACTACGCATATAAATTGTCTGCATTAAGGGAATATCAATGGCTATACATACTCAGAGCTGCAAGTACTTTTTGCTACTGCCCATGGCAGCAGCAATATCCGCCACCCTGCTGAGCAGCCAGACACTGGCCGAACACCCTCTGCCAGAAGTTCACGTAGAAGAAGCACAAACTGCACTTGATGCTAGCCACAGCGCCGACCTAAGCCGTGTAAGCAGCCCCGACACCGCAGCTCTGCTGCGCAGCATACCCGGCGCCAACGTCAACAGTAATGGTGCACTCACGGGCATTGCTCAATACCGTGGCCTCTACGGCGATCGCGTCAATGTCAGCATCGACGGCGCGCACATTCACAGCGGCGGCCCGAACGCCATGGACGCCCCTCTGTCTTATATTCCCGCCAGCCAACTGCAAAGCCTCAGCGTTGAGCGCGGCATCGCCTCTGTTTCCAGCGGGCAAGAAACCCTCGGCGGCCACATCACCGCCACCAGCAAACAAGGCGAGTTTGGCAGCAGCGATGCGTTTGAAGTCAGCGGCAAGATCGACAGCCAACTGCAATCACAAAATGACGGGCGCCAGCTTGGCGCTATGGCTATCATCGCCAATCAGCACCACAAGTTTGGCGTTAATACGCTGGATGAAACCGCGGGCAACACCGAGTTTGATGGCGGTGAGCTGGCCGCCACCGGTTACGAGCGCAAACGCCACAATGTGTTCTACAGCTACCAAGATGAAACCCAACGTTTGAACATCAAAGCCGGTCAAAACAACACTGGCAACAGCGGCACGCCCGCCCTGGCGATGGACATAGTATCCATTGATACCGATTTGGCCAGTATCGATTATCAGATTAAAACCGGTGACACCACGTACAACGCCAGCGCCAGCTACAGCAACGTCAGCCACGCCATGGACAACTTCAGCCTGCGCAGCGAGCCAATGAATGCAGGTATGTACCGATCAACGTTGGCCACCGGCGACGGCAGTAACTTCGCGTTTTCTCTGAGTACGCCATTTGCCAACGGGACCGTCAGTGCAGGCGTCGATCAAAGCTACGCCACCCATAACGCCGACATCAGCAACCCCAATAACGCCATGTTTTTTGTCACACATTTTAACGAAGTCGAGCGCAATATTTTTGGCAGCTTCGTCGAGTGGGAAATCCAACGCGACGCCCTGTCATTTGAAGCCGGCCTGCGCTATAACCGCGTGAGCATGGACGCCGACGAAGTAAACACCAGCATGACCATGATGGGTGGCATGATGGGCGCCAACACCACCACACTGCGCGACAACTTCAACGACGCCGAACGTGAACAAAACGATGATAACGTCGACCTCGTATTGAAAGCCGCCTACCAGTTGGACAATACACTCACACTCAATGCAGGCCTGTCACGCAAGCAACGCGCACCGTCCTATCAAGAGCGCTACCTGTGGTTGTCCATGCCAACCACAGGCGGTCTCGCCGACGGCCGCAGCTACGTGGGTAATGTCGAGTTGGACTCAGAAACCGCGTACGAGCTAAACCTCGGTTTTGATTTTAATAGCGGCGAGCACTACCTAGGCGCGCAGGTGTTTTACCGCGAAGTAAAAGATTACATTCAAGGAACGGATACCGATTACATGGCTGCCAATATGGTGGCTAATATGATGAGCGGCCAGGACGCCCTGCAATACAACAACATTGACGCCCGCCTGTTCGGTGGTGAGTTTACTTACGGTATGGCTTTCAATCACCAGCTGCGTTTAGACGGTGTTGTCAGCTACGTGCGCGGTGAGCGCACCGACCTAGACGACAACCTTTACCGCATCGCGCCGCTTAGTCATCGATTGAGTGTGACCTACAGTCAGGAGGCATGGCAGGTAAGCGCCATCAGCGAGTTGGTTGCTGAGCAAAACAAGGTCTCTGGGTACAACAGCGAAGCGGCCTCCGCTGGCTACGGTCTACTGCACCTGCGCGCCGACTGGCAGCTGAGCAGTGCACTGTCGCTAAATGCGGGCATTGAAAACCTGACGGACAAGCGTTACGCCGATCACCTAGCCGGCTACAACCGCACCATGAACAGTGACGTGGCGGTCGGCGATCGCTTATGGGCGGCGGGTCGTAGCCTTAACCTCGGCATGAACTACCAGTTCTAAGCGTTCAAAGATCCACACTCCCAAGGCCAAATATTCGTATTTGGCCTTTTTTGTATCCCCAAAATTCGTTTTAATGATGCGATGAAATTATTGCCGCTAAGCCTGTCCGCCCCCGCACAAAATCTGCGCCGCCTGCTGATGGTGCGCGGACTGTTTTTACTGTTGCTGTGCACAACCCTGACCTATTGCTACTGGTCGCTGGGCCTTGCCCTGCCCTACCGGCCACTGCTCTGGGTGATCAGTGCGTTGACACTCATCAACATCGTCACCCTCATACAGCTGCGTATTTACCCCAATACGTCCCAGCGTGTTTTTTTCAGTCAGTTACTCGCCGATGTCATCGCCATTACACTGCTGTTATTTTTCAGCGGTGGCGCAGATAACCCGTTTGTTTCTTATTATCTTGTACCTCTGTGTATTGCTGCGGCCACCCTACCGCCTCGCTTTGCCTGGCCTCTCTCATTGATTGCATTGGGTTGCTACACCAGTCTGTTCTTTTGGAACGTGCCGCTGCCCGATGTCGCGCCAATGATAAGCCAGTCGCACGGTGAGGGCATGCACGCGGCTATGGGTCATGGAAATACGGGTCATGGCAATACAGTTCATGGAAATACGGTTCATGGGAATGCTGCTAATGAGGCTGGGGCGTTAGAACACGTCGGCGGCCATCAAATGACAGGCATCAGCGCTCATACCGCCGGCATGTGGTTCAACTTCTTAATCAGCGCCACACTCATTACCTATTTTGTTGTTGAGATGGCCGCTTCCTTAAGAACACAGGATGCCGAACTCGCCCGCTACCGAGAAGAAGACCTGCGCGATGAACAACTGCTGGCCATTGCTACGCTCGCAGCCGGTACCGCCCACGAGCTTGGCAGTCCATTAACAACGATCAAAACCTTACTGGGTGAAATGCGTGCAGACTACCAAGACACACCGGATATCGATAAAGACCTAGAGCTTTTACAGAGCCAAGTGCTCCACTGCGCCGACACGTTACGCGACCTCAACGAGCGAGCCTCCAACTTAAAAGACGGCATTCTACCGGTGGTTAGCTTGCACAACTACGTCGCTCAAATCATGGATGACTGGCAATTACTGCGGCCCGAAGTAGAGGCCAGCATGAACAACTACAGCCAGAATCCTGATATACAAACCAATTTTCACCCGACCATTGCTCTCGCCATCACCAACCTTTTGAACAACGCCGCCGACGCCAACCCAAAAGACATCCAGATACACATCAACTGGAATGAAAGTGAACTGCGGTTCTCAATCAAAGATCGTGGCCCTGGTATCAGTGAAGAAGTGCAAAAACATTTGGGCCAAGCCTTCAATTCACACAAAGGCCGCGGGCGAGGTTTAGGGTTGTTTTTATCCCATGGCACACTCAACCGCTATGGTGGCGAGATCACGCTGAGCAACCGACAGTCGGGCGGCACACACACCCAACTGTGCCTGCCCATTACGCCCATCGTCTAGCGAACACAATACATAGAGCCAAGCGCCATGAGCGAAAGACAATCCATTTTATTAGTCGACGATGACACCGTGCTGACACAGGTGATGCAGCGCGCCTTTACGCGGCGCGGCTATAACGTCATCACGGCCAATAACATTGCCGACGCACTGCACGCGCTGGAGGCAAACCAATTCGACAAAGCCGTAGTGGATTTAAAACTGGCGCAGGAATCCGGACTGACGTTAATCCCACAGCTCAAAGCTCAACAGGCGCAAATGGACATCGTCATGTTGACGGGGTATTCCAGTATTCATACCGCGGTAGAAGCGATTAAGTTGGGCGCTACTAACTATTTATGCAAACCCGCCGACGCCGACGACATATTGCAAGCGTTTGGAAAAAAAGAAGGGGACACCCAAGCCGACATCCAGACGAATCCGCTGTCGGTTAATCGACTGGAATGGGAGCACATTCAAAAAGTACTGGCCGAGTACGACGGAAACGTCTCAGCTACGGCTCGCGCACTGGGTATGCACAGAAGAACGCTGCAGAGAAAATTACAGAAAAAACCGGTTAAACAATAAGGCGATCATAGAGACTATTCATCCGGAGACAGCGTGGTCTCTGCCTCCCATAAGAAGACGTTCCATAACGCTTTTGGTTTCCAACGAAGGGTCAACGGAACGGAGTCTACCTGGGAAAGTTGTTAGACGTATTCACATCAATGAGCAATCGAGTCTGAACCTATTTATTTTTCTCTAATGAATCTTCGCCGCGCTCAGTCCCAGCCGATAACCGCCAGCCTCACGCAAAGATTCTATTGACCAAGGGGTCTCCTAACTGCCTACGCCTTGTAATCAGATATTTGAGAGTTCATCCACACCGCCTCAATAATTCCAGCCTTTTGACTAGAGAGGGCTAATGAAGCTACGTGTAATACAACAATAAGTTTTGAACTAATTGACCTTTTTAAAATAGATATTAATGTTGACCATTAGCTATCAAGTCTTGGTTGCGCTTTTCAGCCGCCGCCCAGTCATTAGGTAGCACTCGAGTAACCATCAAAAATCCAACAATAGACGGAATAAACATAAGGCAGGTCACCGACATCGCATAGCGCATCGCCTGTAAATCAGGGTTTCCTTCTTTAAATACATCAATCAACCAACCCGCAAAAGTGGGGCCGCCACCTAGGGCGATCATATTAATAATAAAAAAGAACAGTGCAGTCGACATGGCGCGCATATTAACCGGCGCCAATGTCTGAGCAATGGCAAAACTAGGCCCCAAATAAACCCCCAAGAAAAGTAAGAACAATGTGGTACAGGCCAAATGCGCCCAGACTGTCGTCACCCAAAAGCTGGCAATACCGACGGGCAAACAAATGCCTATTGCGATGGCAGGTAACCAGCCATAGGCACGTATATTCTTAGCGCCCCATCTATCGGCGAGTTTGGCACCAAAAAATGCACCACCCGCATAGGTTGTACCATTGATAACACCAAGGATCATAACCAGCGTTTTAAAATCAAAGCTAGGATCGAGAGCAACCACAAACTTAGTCTGAAACGCAGAGAAGGCATAGGCCACAAAAGAGCCAAAGGCGATACCAATGCACATCGACCACCAGGCTGGAATTTTGAGCAAAATCTTGAGTGACTCAGAAAACGGCGGCTGGGCAATCTCGGCGTGACTTTCAAATTCCATGGCACCGCGCACCGGTTCACGCAGTACCAACCTCACAACCCCCGCTAAGGCGAGACCCGTGATACCGAGAAAGACAAATATACGACGCCAATCCACATCCTCACCAGAAGCCCCCATCAAAGATGCCGTGACAAAATAAGCCGCCATAATGCCCAGCGGAATACCCATTGAATAAACGCCCAAAGCACCAGCGCGTTCTTCCTTGGGGTATAAATCAGAAATAATTGAATGTGACGACGGACTACCACCCGCTTCGCCAATACCTACGCCCATTCGCGCCATGCCTACTTGCATGAAATTGGTCGCCAAGCCCGTTAGTGCGGTAAAACCACTCCAAACAGCTAAGGAAATTGACAGGATATTAACCCGACTGTAGCGATCGGCTAACCAGGCGATCGGGATAGCCACCACGGTGTAAAACACGGCGAAGGCCAAGCCAATTAGCAGCCCTAGCTGTGTGTTGCTGAGGCCGAGATCTTCTTGGATAAACGGTGCCAAAATACCAACAATCTGCCTGTCGATAAAATTAAAACCATAGACAACGGTCAGCAGCACTAGCACCAGACGTCGATAGCTTTTGCTCGGCGTTTTTTGATCAATCATAGCGGTTCCCTTAAGATAACTTAAGAGTACCCGAATTAAAGTTATAAGTGCAATGCTCGCCTAGTAACGAACCTCGCAAGTGATTTTCCGACCCAACAGCTTACGATGCATCATGTTGATATTTCGGTGGCGCGCCTCAACCTCTGTGCTGGTACTTGGCTAAAGTCGATAGCCTTTGGACAGTACCGTTGTAATAAGCCCCTGCCATATATGGCTCACCGATATTTTCGGTAGCCTCTATAAGCGCGCAAAGGTATTGTTGTAAAGAACCACCCTGACGACTTTCTCGATAAACCCACTGGGAAAGGATCTCTGAGCCACCGAGAACAGGGGTTTCATGTCGAGTTTGAACCAGTTACCGTTGGGGCGAGGTCAGCTGCTAGGGTAGCTTTTTCATAGTGACGTGAATTGGTTTAAGTGAAACCTGCCAATTCTATCGACAGTTGCATCCGCCTTCATATCAAACATTGCCGTTATTATCTGAACTCAGCGTACATTTTAGCGAAAAATGGAAATGACACCAGACAGATTAAAAAAATCACACCCGAAGACACAATCAATAGGTCCAGTCTCGATTGAAACCTTCTGACCAGAAAAAATCATTAGTCCGCTCGGGGTGGTGAACGGACAAACCATGGTGACAAACGCGGCTCACATTACCTGCCCCATGAACAAGACACTTAACTAAAAAGTTCCATGGCCATTAACAGCGCATCTTCGCGTCCATTAACCGCTGGGTAATAGTTTGTGCGCACACCGACTTCACAGAAGCCGACATTCTCATACACGGTAATGGCGGGTTTATTACTGACCCGTACCTCCAGAAAGAACCGCTTATTCTCTTGAGCAACATGATCAACCAACCACTCGATGAAGGCATAACCAAAACCTTTGCCTTGGTATTTGGGGTCGACGACAAAATCGAACAATTCAGCCTCACCGACAACGCTCATGACAAACGCAAAACCCACCAATTGATCGCCAAACAGCAAACCGAAACCTTGGTATTTTTGCAACGCGGTCTGTACCCGCGCGGCATTCCAAGGGTGCGAATGTGCAGCGCTTTCGATGACCAGTACCGCTTCGGCGTCCGCCATCGTCAGCGGGCGGACGTGTAAAGCAGAACCATCTTTGGCATCAAACTGGGACAATGTTTTTGGCATAGGCATTCAAATAGGGGAAATAGAAATTACTGGCGCAGCGGCTGAATGGCCTGCCAGGTGATAGCCTTCAATTCAGGCTCTTGCAACATGGCCGTCAGACTTGGCACCACGATCACCGGCAAACCGGCGGCCAGCTCTGGCACGGTTAATAAGCGTCCCTGTAATTTACTCAACGATTGCGTTTGGCTCTCGGCCAACTCATCACTCGGCAGTATGTAATGACACGCCTCTTCACCCATCAACAACAGATGCTTAGCCGGCTGAGTTTCTAGGCGAGCCGCAATCAGTGCCGACAGCATGCCACGCGCCTCGCCGGGGCCTTGAGACTCAAAGCGGTTTTCCATAATCGGCCAGCGTACTACGTGTGCACTGGGCAGCGGGCCTGCGGGGAAACCCAGCGCCAGTAGGATATTGCTCAATAAACTCTCGGTCGGTAAGGCCTGCTGCGGCTGACGACTGTCGATCACCAATAACTGCTCGCCAACCTGCCACATGCTCAGAGAAAAGCGCGGCGTGGCTATCACAGCTTTAACAGTTTTAATCGCCTCAACCTGCACTTGTGCGGTCACAACCACGACCTGCTCAAGTACCGCAGGCGCCGCTGTAAGCGGCGCCTCGACTACTGGCTTAGCACCAGCGTCAGCACTGCTCGATAGGGCAACATCAGGCTGGGACTGCACGGCTGCAACAGCAGGCGGCACGTTCACAAGACCACTGGACGCCTGTGCAGCTATGTCGGGTGTTGAAGTGGCGGGTGCTGACGTAGCGGGTGCTGAAGCAGCCTGGGCACCAACAGCGCCGGAAAGAACCGGCTCACACATACGCAAAGCAGGTGCATTCGGCAGAACCCGGCGCGGCATAAAGCTGTCGATGCCTAGGGCATCGAGGTACTGCATACGCTGCACTTCGTTCATGAACACACCTTACGGTCAGCCGAGATATTACTCGCCAAAAATTGAAAACCACAACCCGAAAAAACTCGGGCCCCGAAGGGCCCGTGTCAATATTACGCTAAATCAATCATTACCCGAACAGCAACCTCTGTTATACGCCGTCGCGCTGTGGGTGCGCCTTACTGCCTGACTCTAACAGATTCAAAGCGTGTAAATAAGCCTTGGCCGAGGCCGTAATAATATCCGTGTCAGCGCCCACGCCGTTGACGATACTGCCGTCGCGCGCCAAACGTACAGTCACATCGCCCTGGGCTTCCGTGCCCGCGGTGATGGCGTTCACCGAATAGAGCTCTAAATCAGCTAGGCTGTTAGCCACCTTCTCAATGGCTTTAAACGTCGCATCCACCGGACCACTGCCCTCTGACTCCGCGCTCACTTGCACGCCATCTTTCTGTAACGAGATAGCCACCCTCGGTGTCTGACCTGTTTTACAGGTCACCTCAATAGCCTCAAAGGCATACACCTCTGAGTAGTTACTCGCAGCGGTGCCCGAGACCAAAGACTGTAAGTCTTCATCGAAGATCTCATGCTTTTTATCCGCAAGATCTTTAAAACCTTTGAAGGTTGCCTTGAACTCGTCATCTGACGCGAAGCTGATGCCCAAATCTTCAAAGCGGGCCTTCACGGCCGCGCGACCCGAGTGCTTGCCCAACACCAATTTATTGGTGCTCCAGCCAACGTCTTCAGCCCGCATGATCTCGTAGGTTTCACGGTGCTTCAAGATACCGTCTTGGTGAATGCCCGACTCGTGGGCAAATGCGTTGGCACCCACAATCGCTTTGTTCGGCTGTACCGGGAAGCCGGTCACGCTGGCGACCAAGCGCGAGGTAGGCACGATGATTTCACTGTTGATGCGTGTCTCAACCGGATAGATGTCGTGGCGCGTGCGCACGGCCATCACCACCTCTTCCAGCGAGGCGTTACCTGCTCGCTCACCCAAACCATTGATCGTACATTCGACCTGACGCGCACCGTGCATCACCGCGGACAAAGAATTGGCCACAGCCAAACCCAAGTCATTGTGGCAATGGGTCGAGAAAATAGCCTTGTCGCTGTTCGGGATAGTCTCCATCAAGCGAGAAAACTGGCGGCCGTACTCTTCCGGCTCACCGTAACCGACGGTATCGGGCAGGTTGATGGTGTTGGCACCGGCGTCGATACAGGCATCAATGATGCGGCACATGAACTCAAACTCGGAACGGCTGGCATCCTCACAGGAGAACTCAACGTCATCGGTAAACTGACGTGCGTACTTCACCGCTTTCACCGCCTGCTCGATCACCTCGTCCGGCTGCATCTGCAGCTTGTACTTCATGTGAATCGGCGAGGTGGCAATGAAAGTGTGAATGCGACCCGAATTCGCACCTTTCAAGGCCTCACCCGCGCGGGCAATATCACCCTCAACCGCGCGGGCTAGACTGCAAATAGTGGAATCTTTTACCGCGTCGGCCACAGCTTTTACCGATTCGAAGTCACCGGGGCTGGCAATCGCAAAACCGGCTTCGATCACATCGACGCCCATTTTCTCTAGCATCTTACCAATGCGTACTTTTTCATCGCGCGTCATCGAAGCGCCGGGGCTCTGCTCACCGTCACGTAAGGTGGTATCGAAAATAATCAATGAATCTTTGCTCATGGCATTAACCTCGGTTCACTGCGTTGCAGCGATAAAACGCATTAGTATTTAGTCATTCTTCTATTAAGTGGCCTGCTTATCCGCGACTTTTGCATTGCGGATAAGCCTGCGAGCCCACACCCTCAGCTGGGCCTTAGTTAGCGCCACTATAAAGAGGCGGCTCAACGCTATCAATACGTAAAGTAAATAAAGTCAAAAATGCCAACAATGGGGCCAGAAATAAAAAGATAACCCAATAACCGGCAATGAAGAATCAATAAACTCCAGAAAATAACAATAATACACCCCACTAAAAACCATGTAATTCAGCTCACCCGAGGTGCAGAGCACTAACTCAGCTGGACTAGGACGCCGAGGCGCTTTGCCCCTAATATTTGATTCCAATAGACTTACTATAAAAACAATAAAGGAAACGTATTATGAGCACTCCCGACTTCCCCGCTGGCGTCGCCCTCGTAATTGGAGGCAGCGGCGGTACTGGCGCTGCCATCTGCGAACAACTCGCCCTTGCCGGCAGCGACGTGGTGCTCACTTACCACCACAACAACAGCCGGGCCGAAGAGACCGCCAATAAGATAAAAGCCGTCGGCCGCGAAGCCGAATTCGTCCAACTCTCAATCGCCGACGGCGAGCGAGTCAAAGGTCTGATAGACGACCTTGCTAGCCGCACCCGCATTCATACAGTCATCATTGCCGCCGGTTCCGACATCCAACAACTGATGATCCGTGACCTCACGCCGCAAGCGTGGAAAGCCGTTATGGACGCCGATGTAAATGGATTCTTTAATATTGTTCACGCCGCTTTGCCGCACATGACGGCCGCTGGCGGTGGCTCATTCGTACACATAGGTTCCGCGGGGCAGCACAAATGGCCCGAGCGTGACGTGCTCTCTGTAGCCCCTAAGGCCACCATTGACTGGCTGGTGCAGGGCATCGCCAAGGAAGAAGGCGTCAATAATATTCGCGCCAACACCGTGGCCATCGGCGTCATCAACGCAGGTATATTCAAACGCCTATGGGCCGACGGCTCATTCGATGAAGCCTGGAAAGACGAAGTGCAGGCTGGTCTGTGTTTAAAACGCTGGGGTGAGCCTGAAGAAGTCGCCCACGCCGTGGTGTATTTGGCCTCACAGAAAGCCGCCTACGTCACCGGACAAGTGCTCTCGGTGGATGGCGGCTACGGGGTTTAACCCGCACCGCTCAAACACGCCTTACGCGACAGCACATTGAGTAATACGGGCTTTTTAAAAGCCAAAAAAAAGGCCCCTCAGTGAGGGGCCTTTTTCGGAACTAAAACTCTGATTGGCTATTACAGCTTGTCAGCGTTCTCGCTCAGGTAAGCAGCAACACCGGCTGGTGAAGCGTCCATACCCTTGTCGCCTTCTTTCCAGCCTGCAGGACAAACTTCACCGTGCTCCTGGTGGAAGCTCAGCGCGTCAACCATACGCAGCATCTCGTCAACGTTACGGCCCAGAGGCAGATCGTTAATGACCTGGTGGCGAACATTGCCTTCTTCGTCGATCAGGAAAGAACCACGGAAAGCAACACCCGCATCGGCGAACTCTACGTCGTAGGCCTGGCAGATCTCGTGCTTAGTATCGGCAACCAAAGCGTACTTAACTGGGCCAATGCCGCCTTCGTTGACTGGGGTGTTGCGCCATGCGTTGTGGCTGAACTGAGAATCGATAGAAACACCGATCACTTCAACGCCACGCTTCTGGAACTCTTCAAAGCGGTGATCAAAAGCCAGCAGCTCAGAAGGACATACAAAAGTGAAGTCCAGAGGGTAGAAGAAAATGACAGCCTTCTTGCCCTTGATGGTTTCAGTCAGGTTGTATGAATCTACGATTTCGCCGTTGCCCAGTACCGCTGCTGCGGTGAAATCTGGTGCCTTCTTGCCTACTAATACGCCCATGTTCATCTCCTGATGAGTGTGTGTAAATAAAGATATCTAACCATAGCAACAACCAGTGAGGCTGCTGCCGAAATAGCTTGGATCCACCGAGAACAAACCTACTATTTCTCGGCCACCAATAGTAGATGGCTATAATACACAGCCCCCCGAGGGTGTCCCATTGATTTTTTATATCACCACTATTGCCTACAGCCGCAATAATGCGAACAACCACCAAAAAGCCAACAAGGCGCTCACAAAACCAGCGCAACCGCATAAAAAACAATCACACCCTTCTAGGTCATAAGTTATGCAAATCTAAATAGGAAACACTCTCAAAACCAGTTGACATGAATTCTCATTATCATTAAAATCTCTTCATCAACTAGAACCAGCAATACATATAAGACGCTCCGTCCCATATATTAGCCAACGAAGAGCTACAGAAATGTACGTTTGTATCTGCAAAGGCATTACCGATCACCAGATCAAAGACGCCGTCTTTGGTGGCGCCTCTAGCCTCCGCGATGTGCGCAAGCAGCTGGGCGCGACCAGCCAATGCGGTAAATGCGGCATCATGACCAAGCAGATCATTGACGACACCCTGCAAGATGTCATGGATCAGCGAAACAGCGACCTGTTTTACGCCGTCGCTTAACGGCCTTCCCCGCACAACATACTCACTTCAAGCCCCCGGCAGTCGTCCACCGCGCCAAGTTAAGGCCTATCAGGATATATCCCCTCAACCTAGCCGCAACCCCGAACTTCAGTCTCAAGTATTACTTTACCTACCCACCATCTCGACTAAGCTTTAGCCCATCATTACGAAATATGAACGCGAGCTAATATTGCATGAAGGTATTGATTGCCGAACCCGACGAGAGCCTGCGCAGTAAAGTGAAGAGTCTCTGCGACTACCTCGGCTACCAAAGCATCAGCACCTCCAGCTTAGAAGAAGCCCAACAGCAAAGCCTTGAGACCAGCTTCGACCTAATTTATAGCGCCCACTACTTAAATGACGCCACCGGTTTCGAGCTCTCCCGCTATATCCGTCAGCAACGGAACTACCAGTCCACCCCCATTGTATTGACCAGCAAAGACCCCCAACCCACATTGATTGAAAAAGCCCTGAGCACCGGCATTACTGAGGTCTTTCGACTTGATCAGTGGTTAGAGCTGCAAGCATTTTTCAGCCGCATGGGCGAGCACACCGCTCCCATTGAAGGCCGAGTATTACTGGTTGAAGATTCCCTATCGCAGCAACTCGTGGTGCAAAGCACGCTTGAATCCTTTGGGTTGCAGGTCGACACCGCCATTGATGTCGACAGCGCTTGGCAGCTATTACAGGAGCACTACTACAACTTGGTGCTCACGGACATAGTCTTAGCCAGTAATTCCAGCGGCCTAACGCTGGTCAATCAAATTCGCCGCCAAGCGGCCCCCATAGGCGACACCCCGATTATCGCTATGACCGGCTATGACGACAGGGCCTTGAAGGTCGAACTGTTTCGCCTAGGGGTGGATGAATACATCAGTAAACCGATCATCTTCGACGAACTCATTGCTCGCACCCGTCGTCTCATTACACTCAGTAATCTCCATGCACAGGTACGCCGTAATCACACCTCGCTGTCGCAATTTCTCAGCCGTATGAGCCACGAGTGTCGTAATTCCATCAACATCATATTGGGATTATCGCGGCTGCTTAAAAAGAACGAGGACGATTTCAGTCGTCGACAATTTGAGCAGCTGGGCATGATTGAGCGGGCGGCTGACCACCAGCTGTCCCTGGTGAACGACATACTCGATCACGCCAAACTGCAAAACCATCAACTGCAGGTAGAAAAAACCAACTGCTCAATTTCCCACCTCGTTACCGAAACCATCGACATGTTCGCCTTCAAATGCGAAGAAAAAGATGTACAACTCAACAGCAATATAGCCGTCGATGTACCCCACTGGCTGCTACTGGACTACCGCAAGACCAAGCAAATTTTGATCAACCTACTGGGTAACGCGATTAAATTCACGCAGCAGGGCTCCATCAACGTCAGCATCAGCCTGACGCAGCACAAAGCTAAGAATATGCTGGACCTGTGCGTCAGCGACACAGGCCCAGGCATTGCCGAAGCCGATCAAGCACGCTTGTTTGAGGCCTTTGCCCAGACTGAACTTGGCCGCGACAACCAACAGGGCACTGGACTTGGGCTGACCATCTGCGTTGAGTTGGCGCAATTAATGTCAGGCCACATGCACGTCAATAGCCAACTAGGGGTCGGCAGCCAATTCCACTGCTTGCTCCCCTGTGAAGTTGAATAGCGTTCGAAATCCCCCCGCAGAATCCAAATAGCCCTTATAAAAATTCCTTACAGCAGGTATAATTCGCGCCGATTTTCCGCCCGAAACGCCTGCGTAATAGACTACAGGTGGGGCACTTGCTGAGGAATAGAATCTTGCAACTGGACCAAGCCAATCAGGACCAACTCCGCCAATGGCAGACCGACCTGTCAGCGGACTACCAAGCCCTGCAACAACAAGCGCTGAACCTAGATCTCACCCGAGGCAAGCCCTCCGCAGAGCAACTGAGCCTGTCCGATGCACTCGACGGTATTCTGGCCGGAAACTACCTTGCGGACGACGGCACCGACACCCGCAACTATGGCGGCCTCGATGGCCTAGCTGAAGCCAAGCAGTTGGGCGCCGAGGTACTTCAAGTCGGCACCGACGAAATCATGGTGGGCGGCAACAGCAGCCTGACCCTCATGTACCAGACAATTTTAACCGCTCAGCTGTTTGGCTTTGGCGAGCAGGCCCCCGCGTGGAACAACGAAGGCAAAGTGAAATTCCTCTGCCCCGTGCCCGGCTACGACCGTCACTTCAGTATCTGTGAACAGCTCGACATTGAAATGCTCAACGTTGACATGACCCCAACCGGCCCAGACATGGACCAGGTTGAAGCCATGATCAAGGCCGACAGCAGCATCAAAGGCATCTGGTGTGTACCGCGTTTTTCCAACCCAACCGGAGTCGTCTACAGCGATGAGACGGTAGAACGCATTGCGCAACTGGGTAAGATTGCCAGCAAAAACTTCCGCGTCATGTGGGACAACGCCTACGCCGTGCACAACCTAGATGACAGCGCGCCGCAACTGACCAGCCTAATGGCCGCTTGCCACAAACATGGCACCGTCGACAGCGTGATGCAGTTTGCCTCCACATCAAAAATCACCCACGCAGGCGCAGGCGTTGCCTTTGTTGCCTCCTCGAAAGCCAATATCACCGAGCTTAAGAAAGTCTTGAGTATCAGCACCATTGGCCCAGACAAAATCAATCAGCTGCGCCACACACGCCTGCTACCTGATATTGCGACACTCTCGAAGCACATGCAGAAGCACGCAACGATCATCAAGCCACGCTTTGACTGCGTACTTGAAAATCTCGAAGCCGCTTTTGCTAGCCGCGAGCTGGGCACCTGGGAGAAACCGGTGGGCGGCTACTTTATCTCCTTCGACACCCGTCCGGGCTGCGCACAACGTGTGGTGCAGCTGGCCGCCGAAGCGGGCGTCAAACTGACACCGGCGGGCGCGACCTTCCCCTACGGCAAGGACCCGGCAGACCGCAATATTCGCATAGCGCCAACCGTGCCGAGCGTGAATGAAGTTGAGCAGGCCATGAAAGTTTTTGCTGTCTGCGTAAAACTCGCAGCGGTTGAAGCGCAACTGAACGCCTAAGTCTGCCGTCTCACGGCAGTTCAACGGCATAAAAAAAGCCCAGCCTCTGTAACAAGGGCTGGGCTTTTTTATGCCGGTCCGCTCAGTCTATGGAGCAAACGGCTATAGCCGAACTAATACAGATTACTGAACTCTCATCTGATCAAGTAATTCTTTGGCACAACCCTTGGCACCGTAGGCAATGATATCTTTCAACTTCGCCGCACCGTCTTCCAACAGTTTTGCAGTATCGACATTCATGTAAGGGTCCTTAAGACCATTAACATTACAGGTGCCCTTCCACATAACCTTATTATCGCTGCGACGCCCAAGGGTAGCGGACGCATGAATAGCCACAAACTGTGTATCCCAGTCGAAAGGGGTATAGGAAGACATCCAGCTGGTGTTTTCCACCAGTAGGTAATAATCGCTGAACACGCGATCCTTAGCAAAAAACTCATCGAACTCTTCATTCAGCGCGACGGGTTTATCGTTAAATGTGGCGACTTCTCCACCCAACTGCTGGTTGAGGTTCTTAACCAACTCATCTTTAACCAAATCAACCGGCAGCGGCAGCTTGTAGTCCTTAATCATTTCCATACCTGAGGGAATGTTTACCGCTCCGGTTTTCTCATCGACATATTTAGGCAGCAGCCCACCGATAAACCCGCCATCACGGGCCGCAGTCTTGGTGGTTTGCAACCAAAACACGGCGCTTTGCGAATAGACATCAAGGGTATCGGCACCCTTTAACGCATTCAGATTCGCTGAGCTCATAGGCTGCTGCATATTACCAGCGCAGCCATAGAGGAAGGTCATCATTAACAGGGGCAGCAATCTCTTCACGTTTTATTCCTCTTAGTATTATTTGTCATTCATGCGCCCGTTCTCCCCACCTACGAAAGGAGCCAGAACAAGCCATTGAAATGCGTGTAACCTCAAAACATACCACACATAAAAAAGGCCGTCACAAGAACGGCCTTTTTTACGATGATGATAACGATCAGTCGGCAATCAAATCAAACCGCTCGCGCAATATATTAACGATGTCGGCTTTCGGGTCGTCGGACAACACGATCTTCTCGCCCGTTACTTTTTCAGCAATATCGATATAGGTTTTGCTCAAGGACATGAGCGCGTCGAGCGGCAACTCATTATCGCGGGCCAACGCCGAGCGCTCATCCATACGATCTTTGTTGAGCAGGATATCCGCGTCTTCGAAATGGTTGAGCAGGAACTGACGGAAACCCTCTTTCGAGTTTTCCACAATCTCGCCATCCTTGTAGGCCGCGCCATCCCAAATACGCGACGAATCCGGCGTGCCGACTTCATCCATGTAGATCAGTTTTTCAACGCCAGCCTTGTCTTTTACAAAGCCAAACTCAAATTTGGTGTCGACAAAAATCTGCCCCAACTTCGCCAGCTCAGCGCTGATCACATCAAAACCTTCTTTTAGCAGTTTTTCATACTGAGCAATGTCGCCCACACTGCGAAAATTAAACGCCGCAAAGTTATCGCTGATATTGGCGCGGGTGATGTTCACATCATCCACCTCCGGCACACCCGGCACATCCTTCAAAATACCCTTGGTCGATGGCGTGATCAGCAGTTCAGGTAATTTTTGGTCGCGCTGCAGACCCTCGGCAATCTCAATACCGCAGAACTCACGCTCGCCCTTGCTGTAGCTGCGCCACATAGAGCCCGTAATGTACTGGCGGCAAATGGCCTCGATCATGACCGGTTTGGCTTTCTGCACAATCCACACAAACGGGTGCGGAATATCCAGGATGTGGCTGTCAGCCAAGCCGTTCTCACGGAACAGCTTGAACCAGTGATTGGAAATGGCATTGAGCGCTGCACCCTTGCCCGGCACACCACGCATGCCGCCCTCACCTGTCCAAATGCAATCAAACGCCGAGATGCGGTCACTGATCACCATGATCGCCAGCGGCGCATCCGGCGCAACGTCGTAGCCTTTTTCCTCGATCAAGCGACGGCTGTCGGCTTCGGTGAGCCAGTAAACGGAGCGAACCTTGCCGCTGTGCACCGGTTTGTCGGTACGGATTGGCAGATCGTCGTTAACGGCCAGAACCTTATTGGCAAGCGGGGTATTAGCGAGGTTCATGCAGTACGTTCCTATTCACAGCGCACACACTGGCGCAGACAGAAGATTGAAGCGCTGTATTTTAGCAGACTCCTTGGGCTATAGAGAGCCTCGACGAAGAAAAATAGAGAGCTTCAGCTTGGTGTCAAAGAGAGCTTCAGCTGGGTGCCACAAAGAGCTTCAGCTGGGTGCAATAAAGAACGTCAGTACAGAGAAGAGAGAAGAACCTTGCCACCTATGTAACGTCTAGACAGCCACCAGAGAATGCAGCGGAGCTGCGGCAGGCTAAAATAGATGCACTATTAACTGACCGTTATGCAATAAAAAAGCCGACAGTAAATGTCGGCTGAAGCAAGACGCTAAAAGGAATGAAATGAAACGGATCGGCTCTGAGTCCGTTATTGGTCGAGCGAAGATGGGGTTATCGATGCTGCATTCAAAACAGCGCGCGAGCATTGCGCGCTGTTGCGAACTTGACCTCACACATGGCCGACTCAAGAGACGGCCATGTACTTAAGCACCTTTGATGGCACCTAAGATAACCTTCAATTTAAAAGCGATACTTACCTTCTATGGCCACAGTACGAGGACGTTTAACAAAGCCATACTCTGTGCCAGCGGGCGCCAAGGGTACCTTGCCGGCGTAGGTCACAATCTCTTTATCGGTGATGTTCTTGCCCACCAGAGCAACGGACCAGGCCTCACTGTCCAGCGATAGACGAGCATTGACGGTGGTGTAGGCGTCGATGGCATTTCTCGGGTCTAGGTTAGGGTCAATGTTCTGGTTATCCAGATACTGTGCGTCGATGGTGGAGTTCAGTTCCAGCGAGTCCCCAAGTGGGTAAGCGTAGTCGAGTGACAGGTTCAGGGTTTTCTTCGGTGTGTATTGAGCCGACTTGCCGGTGTAGTCACACAGGCCTGCGTCACCGTCTGGCGTTTGGCCCGCGTAGCAGTTGCCGTTGCTGAAGTCCTTGTACTCAAAATCCAGGTAGGCGGCGGCGTAGCTCAGGGTCAGGCCCTCACTCATTAACCAGCGACCGTCCAGCTCAACACCCTGAACGGTGGCGGCCTTGGCGTTACCGACATTAAAACCAAGCAGCCCGTCAAACTGAGCGATCTGCAGATTCTCATACTCGGTGTAGAAGTAGGTGGCATTCAGCTCGGCCGCGCCATCGGCAAAGCTGGACTTCATACCTATCTCGTAGTTGGTCACTTCCTCTTCCTCAAACTCAAAGGAATCGACATTGTTGGCACGGGTACTAAAACCACCCGCTTTAAAACCGGTAGAGAAGCTGGCGTAGACCATCATGTCTGCGGTGGCATCCCACTGCACATTAACCATTGGCGTAAAGGCGGACTCGGTACGATCACCGCTCAGGTCGTGGCCTGTGCCCTGATTGGTATCAACACCGAGCGCTGCATAGGCGGCAACGGTCGACGGAGTAATGTTGCCACCTATGCTGGCAACATCTATCGAGCGCTGGCCCTTTTTCTTTTCCTGGGTAAAGCGGCCGCCCAGCGTTGCTCTGAGGCTGTCGGTTATGTTCCAGGTTGCCTGGCCAAAGACAGCCCAGGTGTCAGAGGATTGCTCGTAGTGACGCGCCGCCTCGGTACCGGCCAAATCCAAAAATATGGGACTGCCAAATTTAAAGGCCAGGGCTCCGGGAAGGATACTTTCCCCAGTGACCTGAATGGAGTCATCAAATACCTGATCATTGCTCTGAAAGAAGCCGCCGGCAATCCAGTCAACGGTCTCGCCGCCCGGAGAGGTTAGACGGATTTCCTGACTGAACTGTTCATACTCTTCCTGCAGGGGCAATGTAAACACGTTCGCTGGGCTGTAATCACAATCGCAGTTGTCTTCAAACTCGTAGGCCACATAACCGGTCACCGCCGTCAGCACGTTATCACCCAACTGCCAATCCAGGGTCAGGGTGTAATTTTCCAACTCGTTGCGACTGTAGTCATTGCCGTCGGCCTGACGTTTGTAGTCGAGCTTATTGTCAAACGCGGGTTGACCGAAGGCACCGCTCAACAGTGAGCTATAGTCGCTCTCATCTTCAATGATTTCTATCTGCCGTCCCTTGATGTCAAAGGTGTCGCGTTCGGCCTTGAAGGTGACCGTCAAATCACTGCTGACGTCCCAAGCCAAGGTGGCGCGAATGGCTTGCTCATCGCGCTGGGGTTCGTCCTCACCGGTCAGGGTATTTTCGATATAACCGGCCTCTTCGTAGCTGCGGTAAGCGAGGCGACCACGCAGGTTATCGGTTAAGGAACCGGAGATCATCGCCGTCACCTCTTCCATATCTATATCGGGCTCGTAGGCACCGCTGATCTGCGCCTCAAACTCTTCGGTGGGTTTGGCAGTGGTCATATTCAGAGCACCGGCCACGCTGTTTTTACCGAACAGAATACTCTGCGGACCACGCAGTACTTCTACTCGCTCCAGGTCGAGAAAGGGCGCTCGAATCAGCTGGGCGCGACCATAGTAGATACCGTCGACGTACTGACCCACCGATTGCTCGAAGCCCTGGTCGTTACCGGAGCCAATGCCGCGCATACGCAGCTGAGTGCTGATTCCAGTTTCGGTGGTGTGCAGGTTGGGCACATAGGCGGTCAGGTCTGATACGGCTTCAATACCAGCGTCTGCCAGTTTATCAGCGCCCACAGCGGTGACCGAAATAGGCACATCCTGCAGGCTCTCGACTCGCTTTTGCGCGGTGACGATCACCTCTTCCAGGGTCAGGGCACCGCTGGCCATTACCGGCTGAATCATGACAGCGGTGACGGCCAGAGCCAGTGAATTTTTAATTAATCGATACGTCATGGGGCTCTCTCTTATATTATTTTTATTAGTGGATATTTTTTGTGTACTGACAGAAGACGCGGCAAGCGCAGAGAGGGGGACAAAAACATGTCATTATTTTTTAGAGGGTCTGCCCAGCACTCATGGAGAGTAAAAAAACAGCGCCTCTTTAGATGGCAAAAAACCACGCGATAAGACCTCCACAAGCACATAACCAAGACCAGCAAAAGCATGCACAGCATCACACGAGGGGAAAAATAATTTCTGCGCAGACAGTTATGGGAGCAGACTAGGATGGGGCGTAATTTCTGACGAGGGGCGTAACTTCTTAGATGCGGCCTGTTAAGCCGCTTGTGATTAGCGAACGTTGGTTGTGACACCATTGCTTACGACCAGCGACAGCGGACTACGAGGTCAGGGACAGGGATACAAAATTTGTTGCCCTGCTGGCCACAGAACTTAAAATTCGTGCCGAACGCTGAGCTTAAGCATGCGCCCAAAGGCGTTGTGTTGCGTTGTATCAAAGCGCATATCTTGCCTTGCCGCAGGCGGCGCGCGGTCGGCGACATTCAATATCGACAGGCTGGCTACGCTCTGCTCTCCAGCAAGATCCATCAGTAAGTGGGCATCCATTGAATAAAAACGTTCGACCTGCTCTTCGGTGACGTATTGCGCCAAGGCGGTTTGATCGAGAATATCGAGGCCGTCGTCCCGGTAGGCACTGATGGTATTTAACACCAAACGCATATTCACCTGATCGCGGGCAAGGTTGAGGTAGACATTGCCCTTCCATTTAGGCATGGACTTTAAAAAACTCGCGGCATTGAGGCGGCCATCGGCAGAAAAGGCCGGCAGCAGGTCACTGCGACCAACGTTATAGCGGTGCAGGTAAGAAAAGTCCCAGCCCAAGGTCAGGGTCACCTGCTGGGTCAGGTTGATAAACTCACCGGAGAAATCGAATCCGTCGATCAAGATATCCGGGCCATTCACATAGTGACTCAGAATACGCGAAATATTGCCGCTGCCATCAAAGATCACCTGGGTCGCCAGCGGCGACGCGGGATCGGCCAGCACCGCGTTAACAATGGCATTGGCGTCCTGTTGCATAATGACATTGCTAAAATCAACGCGCCAGTAATCCAGATTGATGCGCCAGTGCTCGTCGGGCTGCCAGATCACACCCAAGTTGGCACTGGTGGCCTGCTCTGGCTCTAACGCAAGGTTGCCAATACGATCGACCGCTTTAAAGGCAAAGGCGGCTCCAATCAGTTCCAGTGAGGTCGTGTCCAGGCTGGTTTGATTAAGCGATGGCGCGCGAAAGGTGGTACTGATAGAGGTTCGCAGCGTCAGCTCTGGCGTGGCATCCCAACGCAGTGAAAGCTTGGGGTCAAGGCTATGGCCTATCGCGCCACTGTAGTGTTCGTAGCGCAGCGCCAACTGGGCTAAAAGATCTCGGCGCAACGGCAGCACCAGCTCGCCAAACAAGGCCGCCACACTTTGCTGAACATCGTCTTCGAGGCCGCCGCGAAAGAAAATCAAAGCGCCAGGCAACTCCCCCTGCAGACTGCTATTGCCAGGGTTCAGGGCCACATCACCAATATCATTAAAGCGAATGCTTAGCCGCTCCTGCCGATATTGCAGGCCAAAAGCGTAATCGATATAGCGGCCGTTCAGATAATCAAAGCTACCCACAAAGGTGGCGTCGGCAACCGTTAGCTGCGACACATTCTCCTGAATGACGTCTGCGCGCATCCAGCTCAACAACTCAGAGGAGTTTGCCAGGGTTGGGTCGAAGTTGGCGCTGCCGGCAATGGCGGAGGCAAAAGGGTTGTAATATTCACAGCCGTTCTGGCCGGCGAGAGGACCGCTGCAATCGGCTCCGCCAAACCCCGACAGGGCGGATTGCCAGTGATCAATCAAGGTATCTTCGGTGCGAGATTCGGCTTGATTGCGGGCATAGGCCAGCGACAGATCGTATTGCATGGTCGACGCCGGTGCCACCTCACCCCTGACGCCGGCCAGTAAACGCAGGGTTTCCTGAGAGCGGTAGCCGCTCTCCGTGTCGCCGCCGATGCCGACCGGGCGCCCGACAAAAACCGCGCCGCCGGAAAAATCGGCCAGATCACCATCGTTTTCCAATATGCCGGAGTTATCGGCCAAAAAATCGACGAGCGCAGGGTGTGAGGCCGGCAGGAATTGCGTCACATCCGCCTCCCGCACGGGTGGATAGCTGGCGGAGGTTTTCCACTCGGCTATTTCAAGCCGGGTGTAGCTCAGCTCGCCGTAGAGCTCTGCCTCGTTATCCAGACCCAAGTGCCAGGAGGAGTAGAGCTGCCAGCGGTCCTCCTCCTCAACCAGGTTATCAAAAATCACATAATTAAAACCGCAGCGGGCATCGTCGATCAGCGTACCACCCACGGCTTCGCACTGTGGGTCGCGAACATAATTATTGCGCCCTAGGGCGGCCGCGGCGACTTCGCTGCGGGTAAGTCCGCCGGCGGCGGCTGCCGCATCAATGGGAATAAAAGATCCCGGATTACCGATGGAGGAAATGCCGTAAACCGTGCGCTGCAGAGCGGGAATATCGACCAGCGGTTGCACCACCTGCTCGCGATCGAGGTTAGTCAATTCATTGCGGCGGGCATAGCTGATGGCGCCCAGCCAGTGGCTGTTGTCGGTCGTGTGGCCTGCCAGCAGCCCCATATCCCAGTCACCCGCCCCCTCATCGATGTATTTAGCACTGCTTTGAAATTCAATGCCGTCATAGTCGCGCCGGGTAATAAAGTTCACCACCCCGGCGACCGCATCGGAACCATAAATAGCGCCGGCGCCATCCTTGAGGATATCCACCTGTTCCAGTGCCATGGCGGGAATGGTATTGATGTCGACAAAGGCCTGACCATTATTGTGCGGCAGTGCTGAGGTGGCCAGGCGCTTGCCGTTCAAGAGCACCAGGGTGCGGCTGACGCCGAGACCGCGCAGGTTGATATTGGCCGTGCCTGCGCTGTTGACGTTGTGAAACTGGTTACTCTGGTTTTCCGTTCCCGAGACAGACGGCAGGGTGGCCACCAGATCAATCATGGTTGGCGCCCCCGTTGCAGCCAGCTCTTCTCGACCAATCACCGTCAAAGGATTAAGCGAGCGACCGAGGCCCCCCTTAATCAGGGAGCCGGTCACCACCAGCTCCTCAATACGCGGAAGGGCTTCCGGCGTTTCACTGTCAGGCTTTAGCTGACGAATGATGTAGTAGCCGGCCGCGTTTTTCTCAGCCATTAAACTCAGCCCGGCAAGCACCTGCTGCAAAGCCGACGTTATGTCCAGCTCGGCCTCCAAACCCTTCACCCTCAGGGAAGTATCCACGTCATCGGCGAGCAAGATAGTGGCGCCCGATTGCGCAACCAGTTGTACCAAGGCTTGTGTCAGCGGCGCAGCGCTAATACTAAAATGATGCAGACCTGCGGCGGCCACACTGCAGACATGGAGCAAAAGCAGACAGCCAAGCAGAGCCCTCAAGCACCGAAAAGAAAGGCCTCGAAGCAAAATGCTTTTCAGAGTCAATAGGATTTTCGAGTAGGGTCTACTACAGAGTAATGATGGATGGCTGCGCTGGGGCATGCAGAACTGAACTCTCATCTGCTTATTATTATTTCTGACCATCCTACCCTTTACGGGTATCGAGCGTAAACAAAATGGCGCAACGACCGCCCCTACGCGCTTAAAATAAACCTCCTATGCTGAGGCCTGTAGATAACCGAGTTAACGCGCCCGAATTTCAACGCGGCCGCCAGCAATAGCTTGCACGGTAATTGGCAATATCGATTCCAGCGCGGTCAGCATCTGCTGCGCATCTTTGGTCGGAAAGATGGCGGTAACAGGCAGCGCCTTCAAGCTCTCGTCGACTATGTACAGATCCGCCGGGTGGTAGCGATCGAGATCCTCGAGCACCTGCTCAAGCGGGCGGGCCTGATAGACACGCACATCCTCCCGCCAGGCGCCAACTGTCTGGGGATCAATGGCCTGCACCTGACTCAGTCCTGCGGTCTGGCTGACGCTGATGAGTTGACCGGCGCTGAGTTTTACCTCTGTGTCGAGACGACCCGGCACGCCCTGCTCGGCAACCTGCACCCTGCCCTCCTCAACGGCGACCATCACGCCATGAGGGCTGTTATTAACGTTAAACATGGTGCCCAGCACCGTCACTCGGGTGGAGCGAGCGTCGACGATAAATGGGCGCTCGGGGTTCTTGGCTACATCAAAAAAAGCTTCACCCGCAAGCAGCTTCACCTCTCGCTGCTCCTCGCTGTAGCTCACCTCAATACTCGATTGCGGGCTCAGGGAAACCTCTGAGCCGTCGGCCAGTAACAAGCTGCGAGTCTCTGCTGTCTGGGTCTGATAGACGATTAATTCAGGCGGCGCCGGTTGTGGAGAACCTATAATCAATGTGACCAACAGCACCGATGCAAGAGCGGCCCCCCACTGTGGCCAGGCCGCTCTTGAGCTGCGCCCTGATGAGGAGGAGGAGGAGGACGAAGGGGATGAAAAGACCCAGCGCTTGATACGTTGCAGCAGACCTCTGTCGGTGGCCGGGTTGTCATGCATGCCGCGCAGTGACTCGAGCGACCCCAGAGCCGTCAGGTTGCTGGCCGCTTGCCAGATCGATTGGGCCTGTTGATAGGCACTGCAGTGCCGCTCATCGAGCGCCAACCAGCGCTCAAAGCGCTGTTGGTCTGCCTCGCTCACCTCGCCTGACTGCAGAAAGACAACCCACTCGCGGGCGCGCTGCTGCGCATCCTGCTCTGTTGTCAGGTCTGTTTGGTCGTACTCGCTGTCCATCTGTTTTTTACTCCTCAAACCGATTCAGCAGCTGTTCCTGACAGGTTTCCATTGCCCGTAACACGTGTTTTTTAACCCCGTCAGTGGAGATGCCCATGACCTCGGCAATTTCCCGATAACTCATCTGATGCACCCTGCTCAATACAAATGCCCGCCGCCGCTTGGCCGGCAGTTTTTCAATAATTCGTTGTAACGCCTGCAATTGCTCGCCGCCCAGCACCGATTGCAGGGGCGCATCCATGCCAGTGGGCTCCTCGCTTAAGGCCTCGCGTCTGGCATGCTCGGCGCGCACCTTGTCGCGGCGCAGGCCATCCACTACCAGATTGCGTGCCAGCTGATACAGATAGGCCCGGGGCTGCTCGATGCCATGAGGCTCGGCCACCGCCATAAAGCGCTCAAACGCCTGCTGCACAATATCTCGGGCATCTTCGGGCGTCTTGTGCCACTTGCCTTGCAGATAGCGCACCAGCTCTGTCTGATATTGGTTGTACAACTCATCCCAGAGCTGCTTATCCGATGCCATGACCCCGATAACCTCAGTCTGCCGACAGGAATAAGCCATTGTCTGGTCTTTCTCCTGGGGCAGCAAGGCCTCTTCGGCCATCGCC